>Ga0172381_10001666_pt1 | contig 25485 bp, 22 predicted proteins | sample Leawel6488metaG_FD_119754 | JGI IMG/M metagenome (GOLD analysis project Ga0172381, IMG submission 119754) | Leachate microbial communities from a municipal landfill in Southern Ontario, Canada - Leachate well 64-88 metaG | ecosystem: Engineered > Solid waste > Landfill > Unclassified | place... | reverse complement strand
TTTCTGTATTAAGCCAAAGATACTCGGTATGTGATTTCATGGCGGACCTATTGCTGCAGCTTAAGTTCTATTTCTTTAGAACCATCGTCAACTACAACACTGTCAGAGTTTATTCTAATGATCTGTTTCCCCTGAATCATGTCGCCAACTTTTAAAATACGCTCATTGATCATTGCCAACGGCTCTTTCTCGTCCCAGATTATTCCGATCAAACGCAATGCTGACGCTTTCTTCTCAGATGAATACATTCTGCCGCTGAACGGGTCTCTGCCCCATTCAGCCTCTTCTATATACTGTCCGGATACAAGAGGTATGATTTTTGCGGATTTTCCCGCACTCTGTTGGGAAATCGGGATATTCTTGACAGTAACCGCAGCAGCCGCAGGCTTAGCTTTCGTTTTTTTGCCTACCGCCCTTATACTATTGAATAAGGCGAAAATAAATACTATGACCAAAGTCACCGTAATGCCTATTTCGATCTGTTTTTTCTCCATACTTAGTTTCCTATAGCCTCTTTAGCCAAGTAAGCATTAACTTTTAAACTAATATCCAGTTTTGATCGGCCCTCTCCGGTGCCGGATATATTTAACTGCTTTAAAACGATCAATATTGAATCATCATGAGTCAATGAATTTAAAAATTCCCCCAAAGACCGAAAATCTCCGGTTAAAGCCATAGAAATCAGGGTTTCGTCTATCTCTAATCCGGCGACCCCCTCTTTAACAACCTGCTTTTCCGACAGCACAATATTTTTAACATCAATATTAGACCTTCTGGCATTATCAGAGAGATAATTCATCACTATTTCCTGGCGCAGCGGCAATTTTGAGGCAAATCTTACAAGGTCTTTATTGAGCTTTGCCACTACTTCTGAAAGATCTTTGCCTTGGGTTATTTTGGTAATATCCGCGATCTGATTTTCCGTAGAAGAAAGCTTCTGTTTTATCTGGCTCAATTTTCTGCTTGCCGGAGCAAAAATCAACATCCAAAAAAGCAATATAAACACCACAGACCCGGCTGCGACATATATGATCTGTTGTTGTTGCTTAGTTAGTTGTTTCATTGAAGTTTAAAATCCACCTGAAATTTAGATACCGCTTTAGCGCCCATTTCCGTCTGCTCCATTGAGGCGATGTTTACGTCTTTAAAATAGGCGGTTGAAACCATGCCATCCACCAGTTTAGCCAATATAGCGTCAGGATTGACTATATTAGTAATATGACCGGTTAACGCGCCTGTTTTGGCATCACAGTTAATGTTCAACTCGTCAAAAAACAGATCGGCAGGAGCAATAATGCTGAATCTTTTTAGAACCTTGCCTACCTCTACATCAGTATCCCGTAAACCGGATATAAAATTCTTGAATGAATCCAGCCGGCCTTTGAGGTTTTTGACCTGAGAGATCACCTGCAGATGGACAAGAGAATTATCCAATCTTTTCTGATAGACCGCGGTTGTTCCGGACGCAAAAATGAACGATACCAAAAGCATTAAGAATATAATACCGGCGATCCAGCGCAAAGAAACTTTCTGGAATGTCTCAATTTTCTCACTACGGAATTCTGTCGGTAAAATATTCAGGCTATCAATGTAGCTAGAGGCAGCGGATATATCACCACAGCTATCAATCAACTGCTCTTTCCGTATTGATGCCGCGGCGTTAACCTTATCCATAAACAGAGACATCACTACCGGCAAAGAAATCTGCGCGGCTAAAAATTTATCCAGATTAATGATCCTGGAACCCTTACCGCATACAAAAATCTTTTCAACCTGCCCGCCCTGATATTGCGAATCATAATAAAGCAAAGAGCGTTTAATTTCCTGGGCCAGCCTTTCCAATCCCGGGCGCAATAACGAAACGATCTGCCCTGCCATGGCCTTGTCTTTATAAGGCGAGCCTTCCAGAGGAATTCCTTCCTCAAATAAAACTTTATTAATCTGCTCCCCGCTCAATTGCGCCTGGCCGCTTTCTGTGATTAAAGTGGCAAGCAATAATTGTTTAAGCTTAGAGATAGAAACCGGTAATTCGCGATAAAAATCCAACTGACCATCTCTATAGGTAGCGATAAAACAACCGTCATCCTGTAGCTCCAATATTGCCACCGGACCGGCTTTCCCCTGCCCGGAGTTATACTTTGATAATATACCGGTATAAGCAGCGGCAGCCGGAATAACAGCTACACAACTAAGGCCAGCCTGCTTTATGATATTTACCTCTGAAATAAGCTTATCATTATCGGCCACGGCAACAATGATATCAAAAACTTCCGATCCATCTTCTTTGGTAATCTTTTTGATTATTTTGAAATCAAGCGAGGCCTTGGAATTATCAAATGATACACCTTCTTTTATCTGCCACCTGATCGACTGAGAAAGTTCCTGTTTAGGCACAGCCGGCAATTGCAGGCGCTTGATCAAATAACTGCCGCTCGAGGGGATCAATACGGCTTCTTTATCCTGCCCGGAAGATTCTTTGAGGAAATTTTGCAGTGATTTTAGAATAAATTCGTCTTTTTGCGCCGCAACGGGAAATTCATACTCCTTTAAAGCGTTGACTTTGTTATCTTTGATGGAAATTCCGGATAATTTTAGTCCCGAGCTGATATCTACCACGACGATCGAACTTGGCTTTCTCCCGAATTTCATAGCAAAATCAAAATTCATTTTACCCATGGATTTATTATAACACAAAAATAAAATAATCTAATTAAATTCCAACCCAAGAATCCGGTTTTTTTGTGGCAAATCCGCTAAACCCTTCAGGCGGCGGATCAGGAAACGCCGTTGGGTCATATGTTATGGTGCTGGAAGTTATAGCATTCCCCTGGAACCGATTAGCAATGACACTCCCTGCTATGGTTGCGGAAGCGATATCTGTCATTCCGGCATTAGCAGTATCGTATTGATATAAAAGTCCGGTTACACTGGCGCCTGTATCCACAGTTAAACCTGAAGCCAAATTTCCATTTGCCCTGCCAATACTAAAAAGCGAACAAGGAGACACAGATGTACCCACAACGGTACCGGAACCGGTAACGCGCAGATAATTATTATTTGCGCTTCCGGGATAATTGACAAAAAAAGTTGAGCCATTAATATTAGCGCTATTTTGCACAATAATACGCCTATCCGCCAAAATAATTGAGCTATTTATAATTGTATTGTTATTATTAATAATGGTTAACTGAGTATTAGCGCTATTGCTTGCCGAATACATCCTTGTCCCGGAATTGATTGTTATTGTATTGCCTCCTGTCGCGGCATTTATGGTTAAGCTTCTTCCCGCCAAAATAAGGATATTTCCTCCAGAAGGGCTAATAGTCAAAGTCCTGTTAATTCCGCTGGTTGAAGCTAAAAATATATCCCTGTTAGCTACAATAGTACCATGCCCGCTGATAGTAACATTGGTATTATTGGCAGTATTGGTGTTAAAAGTCCTGCAGCAAACAGTATTGCCGTTTAAAACCAGATTAGTATTCTGATTAATTGTTGCCACGCTGCTACAACCGGCAATTGCCGCATCATAACCGCCGATCAAATTTGTATAATAGCCCAAAGTTAAGGCCGGCGTAGAAAAAGTAGCGGTTGCTCCGGTAAAATCGGAAAAATAAGGATAGCTTATAGCCACAGACGGAGCGCCGGAAATACTTTCGGTTGAAGGCCGGTAGGCTGTGCCATTGGCAATAGTAGAGCCGGTAAAATTACTTGATCCTTGAGACCAATAATCACCGTTAATCGTTGTTGAATTCAAAGTTAATGTCGCTCCAGTGCGTCTGCCCCAAAATAAAGCAAATTTGCTGGCTGAGGGCAACTTCCAGGCCCGTTGGGACATGGTCCGTTTTATTGTTACACCATTCGCGCCAATAACATTACCGGTCACCGAAATATCCATTGCTGTATCAGTCGTACTATCGGTTTGCGGAGCGGCCTTATTGCTTAAAAACACATCAAAAGTTCCCGGGCCTAACACCACCCCTGTCTGATTTGTTTCCACGGTCCAATTTGCAACCCCGCATAAACGCTGCATATACCAATTAAGCCCTGCCTGGGCTAACCCCAGCGCCTGGCTGGAACGCAGATAATCCGGGGTAGTGCGCGTAGTCACTGCCACCAACGATGCTAATACCGTGCTTAAAGCAGCTGTGATCAGCATTATCGCGATTACAGCCACAAGCAAGACCCCTTTTTTATTATTTAAATTTTTCATTTAGCCTTCTTAGATTCTGCGGCCGGATTGAGAACTGAAAATCCAGAGTATTACTGCCGGAAAATACGTTCAGATCCGCCTGAATCCTGCGGATATTAGTATTAGGAGAAATAATCGGCACTGCAATAACCGCATCGTTATCATCATAGTAGGTAAAGCTAAGCGAAGATACATAATCGCTAAGGCCGTCGGTATTGCGCATAAGGGTATTTCCGCTAAGGTCAAAGGTAATGGCATTGCTGTTAATATCATCAAAACTGAATTGCGAAGCAGTTGCGGCTGTAACCGAAGCATCGTCTTTTAACCTGCGTATCTCCCGCGACATCCTGTTCATTGCCACGATCGCCGAAAAAACCGAATTATCCTGGAACTGGCTGTTAAAACTCCAGGCATCTACGGTCTGCATAAGCATGGGCACGCCTATGCCGGCTAAAATACCCACCAGCACCATTACCATGACTAATTCTATCAGGGTAAACCCCCGCACCAATTTAGTTTTAACACGTTTTATTGAAATTGGTGCGGGGGTTTTCATATTACCAGTCATTGGCTAAAATAGTGACCAAAGTATTCGTACCGACCAAAGGGTCAATCACCCTTACCTGGATCCTTTTGTAATCCGTTGGCCCGGCAATTACAGTATTCAAAGCCCCGGCATTGACATATTCCACAACCACCTGCCATTGATAATTCGCGAAAGGCGCGGCAAATGCCGTAGGGCCGGCTGATGCGGCCAAAGAAAACCGGTCTGCGGTCACTTCTTCCATTTTACTTTCGGCAAGCGCAACAGCGGTTACCTGCGCCTGCGTAAACCTGTTACCCTTAGCCATTACAGTGGCAATAAGTATGGTAAAAGGCGTCAATACCACAGCCATTATAACCATGGCCATTATTGCTTCAACCAGGGTAAACCCTCGAACCAATTTTTTATTATCATTTTTTGTTAAAATTGGTGCGGGGGTATTGCGCAAATACGTCATCATTTTACCTTGCCTGTATTCTTAGTTATAGTGATCACAGCACTGGGAGTACCTCTGCTTAAAGTAATGGTGCCGTCACTTGCCAACGGAGTTGTTCCGTCAGAAGGCGCGCCTAAATTATCAAACTCAAGACGGTTCCCAAAAGTCGGGGAAGTAAAAGTCACGCCCTGAAAGCTGGTATCATTGGCAAAATTCACCGTAAAAGGAGAATTTGTTAACGGATCCTGGACTATATTTGTAGTGTTCTGGCTATAAACCGAGTAAGTTGAAGATCCGGGGTTAAATATCACGCCGTGTTCTATCTGCTGAGTCACTGCGAGGTTCTGCGCGTAATGGATATCCGTGATCAATTTCCATTTGGCGACTTCAAGGTTGGTTGAGGCAAGGCTGGAAGCAATATCATTAATAATAGCTATGGAAAGGATGCCTACTATCAGCATTACCATTATTAACTCAACAAGCGTAAATGCTTTTTTGCTCATAAAAATATTATATCACTTTGCATATTTCTTTCTATGTTTATTAAAACAATATCTGCATAGAATGAATAAAATTCCTAAACCGTATTTCATACCGGCGATCGGGCCGACTTCAGAGGCCTCAGGAAAATACCGCGTCGGGATAGGTATTTCAGCGATATTCATCTTATGTTCAACAGCCTGCACAAGTATCTGAGCGTCAAAAAGAAAACCGTCTGAATTTTTCTGCCAATCAACTTCCTCTAAAAACTTTCTTGAATATGAACGCAGCCCCGTATGATATTCGGAAAGGTTTTGCCCTAAAACGATATTCTGACAGAAAGTCAGGAATCTATTTGAGATAAATTTATATAGGGGCATTCCTCCCTGTAAGGCCCTGCCCCCTAATATCCGCGAGCCCAAAACACAGTCCGCCTTCCCCTCTTTGATCGGCTGGAGCATTTCAGGTATCTTAGTAGCGTCATACTGATTATCCGCGTGAAGCATCACTACCGCATCGGCCTCTCTTTTTAAGGCCTCCCGGTAAAGAGTTTTCTGATTTGCCCCATAACCCATATTTTTTTCATGCGCAATAACTTCAATGCCCAGAGAACGCGCGAGATCCACGGTCTTGTCCGTAGAAAAATCATCACAAAGAATGATCTCATCCACAGCATCCTTACGGATATCCGAAAATACGGTTTTCAGTGTCCTTTGGGCGTTATACGCCGGCATTACTACGATTGTTTTCATTTTCTCAGCCTCGCCACCAGCCAAAAAAAAGCTATTGCCAATAAAGTCAGCGCCGCGACAGCCAAACCGGCCTTGAATAACACCGGATTATAGACAAATGCTATTTTATGTTTTCCTTCAGATAAATTTACGGCGCGTAAACAATAATTTGCTTTGTAGATCTTCTCTTTCTTGCCATCAACATAAACCTCCCACCCCGGATAATAATTATCCGCCAAAATCAGAAATTTCGCGCCCCCGATTATCTGCGCCTCTACTTCTACCTTATTCGCTCCATATTTAACCACTTTAACATACTCCTTGCCTTCTTTCGTCTTTCGTCCTTCGTCCTTCATAACAAAACCCGTTGGTTCCTCTTCTAAAATAACCAGCCTGTCCGGCTTAAACTCCTTAGACTTGAGTTTCGCGGCAATATCCATTTCTTTTTGTATTACCGCGTAATCATTGACCAGATAGGCCCTGGGCATACAATCCAGATTCTCATAAATATAGGCATTTATCCCTTTATTTACCAGCTTACATCGCGGGTCTTTTATTTCATTAGGCGTAATGATATATTTCACATTAAGCATATTCAGCAAATTCGTGCTTGATGGATAGGGCGAAGTATCCACGATATTCATGATCTTAGAATAGTTCTCGTTATGAATTGACAGATATCCGCGGGACTGCTGTATCCCGTATTCAATATGCCGGTTTGGACACAGGCTGTCAAGGGACGCGGCAAAAGCGTTTTCATAAGTATCGCCTCTTAAAACCTCATTTTCTTTGATCATCTTATAAGAAGAATAAATACGATACAGGGATGTATCTTTTTTTAAAAATGCGATATTGGCAGTTTCCCTGCGCATTATCTCGGCGGGTAAAGTAGGATTAACTTCAATATTTTTCCCGCCCAGAAGATCAACAAAGATCAGGCCAATGATGGCTGTACCTAAAAAAGCTTTGCGCAGCTTCATTCTTGATCCGATAAACAAAAACGTGCATCCCAGAATAATAAATAGCAGCAGCCTCCTTAAATTAAACAGATCAACCATAAAGATCAAAAAATACTGATAATTCAGGGATTTATCCGCCAGCTTCAGACCTTTAATGAAATGCTCGGCAAATGAATATAGCTGAAATTTATAAATATAAATGGTTAAAAAAACCAGCGCCGCAATAAATGAAACAATGATCAGGCCTTTTAAAAATTTCCTGAACGCTGGCGATCGGTCCTGCGTCCTGTCACAATATTCCTGCCAGCCTGCCCCGGCCAGATACGCGAAAGAAACTGCGCTTAAAAAGAAGAATTTAATAGGATAACGGATCATGTTAAAACCAGGCAGGAATTTATAGAATATTTTATACAGCGGGGTAAAACGGCCAAGGACCAGTAAGAGGCCCAACAAGAACATCAATTTAAAAAAATTACTCAGGCCGTCCCTTCTGAATAAAAATGCGATCAGAAACAGGATCATTGGTATTGCCCCGAAATAAGTCAGAAGCAGCCAATCCTGGCGTATCGGGTCGCCAACATTAAAAGTAAGCGGCCCGTAAAAAAATGGCATAACGAAATTCACCAGGTCCCGCGGGGGAAAACTCCAGCAGGCAGCCAAGTTATAATCTGTGGCTACCCGCGTAGAACGCCTGATCAGTTCGGCAAAAGGAAGTATCTGAAAACTGAAAATGAGGAGCATCAGGACAATAGGAGAAATAAAGATCAAACAGGTTTTTAAGGCATCCTTGGGCGCGGAAACCATCTTTAAAAGCGAATAGATTCCAAAAAGAAAAACCGTGGCATATAGCGGTGTCGGCTCTCCACCCAAAAACATTATCCCCATAAAAACAGCGGTTAAAAACGCGTAAACCGGTTTTTTTAACTCTAACAGCCGGTTATAAAAGAGAAAAACTAAGGGAAACCACACAGCCGCGGATAACGTGGTAGTTAAATTAATCACACCTATCAAATATCCGCTAAACATAAAAACAACCGAAGATATTAATGCAGCGGCGTGGTTAAACTTCAGGTCACGCATCAATATATAAAAAAAAGCCCCGCCTAAAAATATATGCAGGACAATAAAGAAGTTAAAGGCAAAATTAAAATCAAATAACAGGTACACAAAACTCAGAGGATAAAGCACTGCTGATTGTAAGGCAGCAAATAATGGATGGCCGCTGGAAACATACGGATTCCAAAATGGAAAAATACCGGATTTAATCTGTTCAAAAGCGAACATCCGCAGGGGATAATAATACCGGGAAAGATCACGGAAAGAAAAAACGCGGTCGGAAAATAAAATGTCCGAAAAATAAATAAATGTCAATGCCGCCAGGATTGATACAGCTAAGATATTCTTTAATAATTTCATCGTTTTCGGCTTATCCAGAGCACAGCCGGCGTTTATGTTCCGGCTACTAAAAAAGCCCTGACTTTTGATCAGGGCTTTTTTAAAACATTTGAATTAAAACAAAGTTAGAAAACGCTAGAATCAGTTGTTGCTCCCCAGATGCTTCCGCTGGCCGTATGATACACCCAACCGGCAGTAGGAGCTGTTGCTCTGGTCGTTGCTGCTGTAGTAACAATGGTAGTGGCATCGGTGCTTACGGCTACAAACGGATTTGGAGGAACGCTTCCATTGAGCATTACGCCGCCTGAAGTAGTAGTCATATCGGTCAGAGCAGGAAATGTCGGCACACCGCTGGTTGCTGTTTTCGCGTACCAGATAGAAATCCCGCTTCTCAAGCCGCCCAACGCGCCCTTACAAGCCGCGATCTGAGCCTGGTTCTGCAAATTAAAGAATGTGGGAACTGCTACTGCCGCTAAAATCCCCAGGATCACTATAACCATCACCAACTCGATCAATGTGAAGCCTTTACGCATTTGAACCCCTCCTTGCTATTTATTATTTACCAATTTGTGCGTCCGGGAGTTTCTGACCGCACCAGCCCGCTGATATTATTATAACTATATTTATTTAAAAACGGGTCTAAAAGAGATCCGTCTTTTCCCACCCGGACAGCCTTTAGATAACTACCGTATGTTACTGTACCATCGGGTTTTGTAGTGGTCAAGCTTTTTTTTAATAACTCATCTAAATTCCGCGGCAGGCTGGCGTTAACTATCAAATAATGCTGTATGGCCATGCGAATACCGACTAATTCATTCTGCAAAGCCACATTTTTAGCGGCCTGAAGCGCCTGGTCCGCATAAATGGCAAACGTGCCCATAAGAATGAATATAATACAGGCAACGATCAATAGCTCTAAGAGCGATAATCCTTTTGCTGATTTTTTATAATTTCGCATCGCGATCTTTACGCTGGCTTAAACACCTTTATTAAATTCCACATCGGCAGGAACACCGCCAAAGCCAGAAGCAAAACCATAACCGCTAAGATAAATATCAATATCGGCTCAATATAAGTGGTCAGATTCTTGATCATATACCCTGATTCAAGATCATAGTAGTCGGCAACACTAAGCAACAACTCGTCAACCTTACCCGTCTGTTCCCCGACATAGACCATCTGCACCACTGCTTCAGGAAACAACCCACTGACTTTCATGGGCTCGGAAATACCCTTACCCTGACTGACGCTTGTCCTGATATTCAGGATAGCGCGCGAAACGATAACGTTACCCGTGGTCTTAGCAGACAGATCCAATATCTCAAGTATAGGCACACCGCTTTTCATTAATATGGCGGTTATACGGCTAAAACGCGACATTGTCAGCATTGTTACCAAAGGGCCGAACACCGGTACCCTTAAACGGATATTATCCCAAAGAGTCCGGCCAAAATTAGTCTTAAGAAACTGAATAAAACCTACGACAATTCCGGCCATAACGATCAAAAATATATACCAATAATTCTGTATGGCGACATTAATGGCGATCAATATACGGGTAGGCAAAGGCAGAAGCGCGTTAAAATGGCTGTAAACAAGCGCGAAACGCGGTATTACAAAAGAGACTATAATCAAAAATCCAACGCAAAGCACAAAAAAAGCTATCATCGGATAACGGGTTGCCCCTTTGATCCGGCTTTTGGTATCCATATCCTGCTCTATCAATGCAGCCAAGCGTTCCAGAATATTTACCAAGTTGCCCCCGGATTCCGCGGCGTGAATCATGCTAATATATATCTCATCAAAAATACGGCTGTGCTTTCTTAACGTTTCTGAAAAACTTAGGCCTCCGCGAATATCCCGGGCCATATCATCTATTGTTTTTTTGAAAAACGGATTCCTAGTCTGCGCGGAGATCGCAGTCAGGCTGGATAACAAAGGCAGCCCGGCTTTTTGTAAAGCAAAAAGTTGACGGGTAAATCCGCTTAATTCATACAAGCTGACCCGTTGAAATTTGTCCAATAAATTAGCTGTCGCAGCAAAACGGGACTCTTCTATAGAGACAGGCACATAACCCATTTCCTGCAGCTTTGTTGCGGCAGATATACTTGTATCAGCTGCTATTTCTCCGGAGACAGCCCGGGCAAATTTATCCCGGGCCTTGTACTTAAAATTTGGCATAATTATTTTAACGCTTTATTGTCCAACCTAAGTAAAAAAGAACTACTGCTAACACCAAAAGAACTACACCCAGGGATTTATTATATTTCAACGCGTCAGCAGAAGCAATTACGCGCTTATTCAAAACCTCTTCTATTTTCTTAAGGTCTTTTTTGTCCAGCATAAAGATAATGCCTAAAACCAAACAAATCCCGCCTAACACACCCAAAATAAGCATACCACCCTCCTTCTGTTTGGTCAGATCTCTTCCGTAACCCTGAGAACCTCTTCTGCCGTAGTTATACCGCTTTTCACTTTTTCCATACCATCGTCACGCAATACTCTCATACACTGTTCAATGGCTTTCTTTTTAATATCGCTGGCAGAACGCTTAGCCGTGACCATATTTTTTATTTCTTCATTTACAGTTAATAGCTCAAAGATCCCGATCCTGCCGGTAAAACCGGTATTACGGCAATGCATACAGCCTTTGCCCCGGGAAAGATCCATTTTTTGCGGCAAGCCCAGGTCCCTGACTACTTCATCGCTAGGTTCATATTTTTCTTTGCACTTAGGGCAGATCACCCGAACCAGTCTCTGCGCCAGGATACCGATCACAGAGCTGGCAATAAGAAACGGCTCAATGCCCATGTCGATTAGGCGGGTCAAAGAGCTGGCAGCATCATTAGTATGCAGAGTTGATAAAACCAGGTGGCCGGTCAAAGATGCCTGTATTGATATGTCCGCTGTTTCTTTATCGCGGATCTCGCCTACCATTATGATATCCGGATCCTGTCTTAAAATACTACGCAGCCCGTTAGCGAAAGTCAAGCCCGCGCGCGGATTTACCTGGGTCTGGCGTATAAGCGGGATCTCGTATTCTACGGGGTCCTCTATTGTAATTATATTTTTTTCAATAGAATTTATCGCTGATAAGGCGGCGTAAAGCGTGGTGGTTTTTCCTGATCCGGTAGGGCCGGTGACCAGCATTATACCGTTAGGCCTGCGGATGATCTTGTCAAACTCACTCAACTCATTTTTAGAAAAGCCTAGTTCTTTTAAACCTAGAATAACCGAACTTTTATCCAATATCCTCATTACAATATTTTCACCATGCATCGTGGGAAAAGTAGAAACTCTCAGGTCAAGAGATTTGCTTTCCATTTTCAACTGGATCCTTCCGTCCTGCGGATTACGGATCTCAGAAATATCCATCCTAGCCATGACCTTAACGCGTGAAGCAAGAGCACTCTGCAAGTGTTTTGGGATCTGCTGAACCTCATGCAGTATTCCATCAATGCGAAAACGGATAAGAACTTTTTCTTCAGACGGTTCAATATGAATATCAGAAGCCTTATCTTTTACAGCCTGCATTATAATAAGATTGACCAGCTTTATTACCGGCGCTTCTTCTGCCGCGGCGGCAAGCCCTTTTGTGGACTTGGCTGAAGTTTCCATTTTTTCCTTGGTCATGCCTTTAACCAGTTCTTCAGCGCTGCCTATCGCCCCGTAATACTGGTCAATAACGTTCTGGATCATGTCCCGGGTAGCAAGAACAGGCTCTACTGTATCAAACTTACTTTTTATCCTGATCTCATCCAAAGCAGCCACATCTTCGGGGTCTGCCATAGCCACTGTCAGGCTATTTCCTATTTTAAATAAAGGCACAGCTTTATATTTACTAGCAACTGCCTCCGGAACCAGCTTGACTACTTCCGGATCAATAAGGTAATCCGAAAGGTCAATAAAAGGTATGCCTAAGGAATCCGCGTAAACATTAGCTATATCCACTTCCGAAATAAACCCTAGTTTTTCCAGGGCTTTTTCCGTAGTCATGCCGGTTTTTGCAGCCTCTTCTTTGGCCTTATTGACCTGATCCTGGGTGATTATGCCCCTCTTGATCAACAGGTCCGAATTAATTTTATTACTCACCTATCCTCCGCGGATTATTTTAAAAGATCTTTTATTTTCATTAACAACAATTCGGGTTCGAAAGGCTTAACTATATAATCGTCTGCTCCGACCTCCATCCCGACTTTTTTATCCGTATCAAGCGCGCGGGCAGTAAATATAATTATTGGTATCTTTTTGTATTTTTCGTCAAACTTGAGCATCCGGCAAACTTTATAGCCATCGATCTGAGGAAGCATCAAATCCAATATTATCAGATCCGGCATTTCTTTTTTAGCAACATCCAAGGCTTCCTTGCCGTCGTAAGCAGTAAGTATATCGTAACCATTTGCCTCTAGCCGCATTTTCACCAATTCCACCAACTCTGCCTCATCATCAACTAAAAGTATCCTCTTCTTAGCCACAACCCCTCCTATAATTATTTTTTATGCCTATCAGCCATATTCAAAGCGGAGATCACATGCTCGATCTCCTTCTGTAGATCGCCGGTTTTAACTATGTACCCAAAAGAGCCGAATTTCTCGGATAACTTGAACATTTCATCAGTAGAATAAGCGCTTATCATAAATACGGGCAATTTTTTATCTTTTTTTCTTATACGCTTAAGCACTTCTAATCCATCGATACCCGGAGGAAGCATCACATCCAACAATACCGCATCGGGTTTTTCGTTGTCCACTTTTTCCAGCGCTTCCGCACCGTTAACCGCGGTAATCACATCAAAACCATTTGCTTTCAAACGTATACAGAATAATTCCAAAAAATCCGGCTCATCATCAACTACTAATATTCTTTTCTTTACCAATTCGTGTCTCCTTAGCTGTATTCTAGCGATCAAAGCAAATCTGTCAACTAGATATATAAATTACCTAGCCGGTATTAAGCCTCGGCCTTCCTGATCAACTCTTCCTCATTACGAGCGTCATCCGGATAGCTTGATGAGCCCAAGCGCAATTTGACCTTGTTTTTTAAGCCCGCATCCACAAGGTAATCGCTGACCGCTTGTTCCAATCTGCCCTCAACCCTATGCAGATCATCCTTATTGCAATCAACTAAAACCACAATAACCTCTCCGGTATCACGCAATACCATATCGCCTTCCCGGCGCAAAGCATTCTTGATAACCTCTTCAAGCCCATTAAGAATATCGTGAACCTTTGTTTCCGGTATTTCTTTGCGCAGCTGCTCAAAATCCAGCAAAGAAACAATAACCAGCGACATATTTAGATTCTTTTTTAAAGCCTCGCTGATACCCTGTTTTACCGCCTCTTTAAATAATTCCGCCGAAGTGAACTTTGGCAGGATAAAACTGAATTTACTCCCCATTCCAACCTCACTCTCTACCCGGACCTTCCCCTTATGCAATTCCACTAAAGCCTTGGCAATTGACAAACCGAGCCCTGTGCCTTTTTCTCCTGCTCCAGGAGCCCGTGAAAATTGCTGGAATTTTTCAAATACACGCGAAAGGTCATCCGGCGATAACCCGGGACCCGTATCCGAAACCGAACACTCAACTTTATCGCCTTTATCATAACAGGATACCTCAATACTACCTTCCTGCGTAAACTTACAGGCATTGCCTATTAAATTAGTGAGCACCTGGACTATCTTATCCGGATCAACGTACACCATAACAGGCTTATCCGGCATATCCAGCTTTAAGGTCAGACCCTTGGATTTAACCCTAGGCTCAAAACTTACGGCGACTTTACTTACCAACCCTCTTATATCTACAGGCTCACGTTTCAATTCAACCTTACCGGCTTCAATCTTCGATATATCCAGCAGGCTGTTGATAATACGCGCAAGCCTGTCCATATTGTCTCTGGAGGTCACCAGGATCTTACGCTGCTTTTCATTGATCTTTCCCGGTATTCCGTCAAGCACAAGGCTAACCCCTTCCTTAGTTATAGACAAGGGAGTTCTCAGTTCATGCGACACGGTTGACACAAACTCCGATTTAAGCGAATCAAGCTCTTTCTCTTTGGTGATATCCCTTAAAATGACCACAATACCGATTGTCTCCAGGGAAGAATTTTTAACTGGATTCAATTCGCATCTTAAAAAATGCCCCTGGGAATTGGCCACTTCTTTGCTCACAAAATTATGCGTTGCCTGGCATTCCTTGTACGCGTAATCTATTTTTAACGCTTTGAATTTATCAAATAAAATATTCTCATCTACTATCTCATTGAACCCGAACCCAAGCATCCAGCGAGATTGAGGATTAAGCAAAATTATTTTACCTTTATCGTCAAGCATAATAACGCCTTCGACCATACTCACCACCATGCTCTCCATCTTGACCATATCCGCGACTAATTGTTCCCTGGATTTAACCAACTCCTCCTCGGCCTTTTTACGTTCAGTGATATCTACGCCGAAACCGATAACTCCGTCAATATTACCCTGGGCATCCCTAAAAGGAATTTTGTCTATCAGGAACCAAACAGGGCCTTTAGGAGTATTCATTGTCTCCAGAATTCCCATTTTCGGAATGCCTGTACTGATCACTTCTTTATCATCCCGCCAATATTGTTCTGCCACATCCTTACTGTAAAGATCGAAACAACTCTTACCTTCAATCATCTCCTTAGGCAACCCGAAAGCATCTTCAAGCGCCCTATTAGCCCGGATAAACCGGTTTTCAGCATCCTTAAAGAAAACCAGAGCGGGAACAGAATCAAGAATGATCTGTTGTTCTTCTCTCTGCCTGCGCAAAGCTTCTTCCATCCTTAAGCGCTCGCTTACATCGCGCACAGTTGCCTGCAGCATTTTCTTCCCTTTATACATAAAAGAAGTGAGAAGGACCTCCGCGCTAAAATCAACTTTATCCTTACGCTTATGCACCCAGGCAAAAGTATCGGCCCCTTTTTCCAACGCTGCCTTAATATGGCCCTGCGCGGCAATATCAGAAGCCTTCCCATTTGGCTGGAACTGCGGCGAAAATTCAGTGGGAATTTTATCTAAAAATTCGTTTCTGTCCTTAAAACCAAAAACCTCCAAGGTTCTTTGATTGCAATCAAAGAACCTTCCGCTTTCATCCAATAGCATAAGGGCATCACTTGAACTTTCATAAATAGCCCTGAATTTCTCTTCGCTGTTGCTAAGGGCCTCTTCGGCTTTTTTGCGTTCAGTTATATCCACAAAAGTTACTACCGCTCCGACAATCTTGCCTTCGCGGCGCTGCGGGTATGACCAATATTCAGCCGGAAAACTTTTGCCGTCAGAACGCCAAAGAACTTCGCTATCAACATGGGCCAGATCCCCATTATTGAACGCCCGGAAGATCGGACAATCCTCAACCGGATATTCGCTGCCATCCGAATGCTTGCCGTGAATCTGTTTATGCATATTCTTGCCGATAAGGTCTTGGCTATATTGGTAACCCAACAAGCGCAAACATGAATTATTGCAAAAAGTACAATTACCGTTCATATCAAGCCCATAGATCGCCTCAGCCGCGGAATCCAGTAATAATTGCAACTGGTCCTTATTCTCACGCAAAGCCAATTCAATCTTCTTAATCTGCGTGATATCTTTAGCAATATGCACTGACCCAATCAATTCACCTGTTTCATTCAAAATAGGCGAAGTAGTAACTAAAAGCGGCATACCTAGATGCGCGTCTTCAACTTCTTCGGTATGAGGCTGCTTATCGTTTAAGGTCTTTTGGAAAGGACAGTTCAACCAAGGCACCCCTGTCTTGTGCATCACCTCATGGCACTTCTTACCTACTATATCCTCAGGCTTAAGCCCAAGGGTTTTACACAAAGCAAGGTTGACTTTCATAATAACAAAACTGCGGTCTTGAATAAAAACCAGGTCTGAAATAGCATTAAAGGTATCTTCCCAGTCCTTGGCTGCCTTTACCACCTGCTCCTGCGCTACCTTAATCTGAGTATTATCCCTAATAGTACCGATTATCAATTTGTTACCTGTCTGATCAATATATAAAGATTTATTTGTAATAACAATATGCCGGTTCCCTTTACTATCCGTAAAAAATTCTTCGCTTACGACATCTTTAGCTGATTCCAAAACCTCCCGGTCGCTGCTCCAGAATACATCCGACTCGTTCTTTGGAAAGAGATCGATATCTATTTTACCGATTACTTGGCTCTTTTCCAGGCCCATAAATCTACACATAGCATCATTAACCAACACAAGACGATGATCCTTATCCTTCACAAAAATAGGATCAGGGGCAGAATTAATAAGTTTATCCAAGAAATCCTTAGCCGCGCGTTCCCGGATTTCAGATTCTTCCCGTTTAACTATTTGGGCCTTAAGCTCATTATTGGCCAGGTTAAGTTCATTTGTGCGCTGTAAAACCAAATACCTGACTTTTTCCGATGTCTGCAGTAAGTTGAATAGAAAACCGGCAAAAAATAACGTAAGTAACAGGCCGGTTAATAATATTATCCAGGATTGCCACAAATTTAAATTTTCAAAAAATTCTGGAGCTGCCTGGGCCTTAATCAACCATTTCCTGCCTCCAACATCAAATTCCTCCTGCAATACAAAGCTATTGAACAATTTAGCGTAATGGCCGGTTTTCTTTGATCTATCCGGTTGGCTTAATGAAGACTTGAAATAATAAAGCAGCTCTTCATTTTTCGGTAAAGTTTTATCATAAATCTCCATATCAATTCCTATGGGGCTTAGCCCTTTACGGGAATTCTCGAGTGTTTTTTTAACCTCAAAAATCAAGGCTATAAAACCCAACAGATTATCGCGCCGTTGCTCTATTGTATTCACAGGGGTATCTTTGCGGTAAATTGGATAAAAAATAAGGCAGGAATAATTATTGCTTCTTGCGCCCAATCGCATTGTCCTGGCTGTAAGAGCAGGATCCCCGGAATCACGAGCTGCTTCTAAAGCCGCTCTGCGTACAGATTCAGACAAAAAGTCAACGCCAAGAGGATCCATACTGTTGTCGGTTGACTCTAAGAATGTTACCGGAAAATAAAGCGGCTCGTCTTTACTATCAACCACTTTCAGATCCGGGCTTAGAGCGCGGATCTGAAAATCAGAAAAGCCTGCCTTACGCTGGGCCTGCTCAAAAATAACCCTTTCTTTGCCGGGCACCCGCGGGATCCAGAAAATGAAGGTGATCGCGTCCCTGAATTTAAATATATTTTGCGAGAAAACTTTAAATTCACTACGCTCTACATAACCGCTTGAGGCAAAAAAACTGGCTATAGAATAAATTGTCTCAAAGTGGTCATTAATTCTTTCTCTGAACAGATGTATCCTGTCTCCTGCTAAACGCCGGAACTCCTCATTACGCCCCCCGACTTCCCATTGCCGGCTAAGAGAAAACAGCCAAAGTGATAAAACAGCTCCGCACAATAAGATGACGATTACCGAAAAGTACCTGCCGCTATCCCTGCTTTTTAATTTATTCATGTCTGGAAATAAAAAAACCCGATCACTCTATTAAACAACAGTAATAGAAAACCGGGTTTAAAATAATTTTACTATCAGGCATACGCGGAACTGGACAAATAATAATGTTCCTCCTGCTTTCCTGCGTTAATCTATGCATAACAAAGACTTATATATACATATATTATATAATATTTAATTTTTGTCAATGTAATTAGTGAGAATTTTAATATTTGCCTTATTATTCATTGCAAAAGCCAATGAACAGGTCATTACGAGTAAGCCGCTTTGATTTATGCGCCTGTTATTTTGAGGGAACCGGCAAAAAGCGGACGACGAATCAATCCCATTGCCGAGATTGATTCACTCACTTACGCTCGTTCGCAAATACAACATAACCATATTCAGCAATTACAATAATGCAATAAGTTATACCGATTCAGTCAGAGTTAAAGCTGCAGTAATTGCAAAAGGTTACGAGTGAATAGACTTGAGAAACTTTGAAAGGATTCTTTTCTCAGCAGCATCATGTCCCACGAACTCAAGGCCGATTTTATATTGTTTTTTCATTTCGTTTTTAACTTCGACCTCTCCGATCCAGGCTACCCTTCCGGTGAATTCCAGGCATTTTTTAATTTTAGGGAGATTCAGCCTGACGATCATCTTTGAATCAGCAAACATCCGTTTATCAGTGGTAAAACATAATCCGCCTATTGATAGATCAATAGCCTGCCCTTCCTGCTTGCCAAATTGCGGATGCAAAATCTCTATCAGCAGGCGATAAGCAAATCTGGCATCCCGCCTCTTATTGGCTCCGATGTGGATCCTTTGCATCCTGATCGCCGCCGGAATATTCTGCGCTATAATCCTAAATGAATCGGCCGGAAAATCAATCAATCCGATATTGAAAAAGACATTATCCAGCCCTGAACCTTGCAAGAGCTTATTCAGCCGGCCCTTTAGCGCTTCCGCCAGTTTCGATGCCCGAGCCTGATGCTTTGCCGCAAAGATCACCCCGCACTCACCTTCCTTAAAATCCGAGATAAAAAGCCGGCAGTCTTCCACGTTACACAACTGCTTTAGGATCTGCTCGATCAGCGTAACGATCCTATTCAATAGTTTCTGGTTACGCCTTCCCAACATCGACTGAAACTCACTATAGCGGATAATTTTAACGTTTAATAAATACAAGGCAAAACCATCCCCGATCAATTCATTGATCATGCGGCGATTATCTTTATTCAACACGCTGGCAGTATAAAGTTTAGGAACCGTAAAATAGAACTTGCTTCCTACTCCGGAAACAGAATCAACCCAAATATCCCCACCTAACATTTTGACCAGCTCCTTGACTATGGATAACCCCAGGCCTATACCCTTATTCTTACCGGATGCCGTATTAGATACCTGTAAAAATTTATCAAAAATCTTTAGTTGATCATGCTTAGATATGCCCACTCCAGTATCAATAACCCCGACCCTGACCTTATCATCAAATGCTTTTACTTCAACGTGGACGCTGCCTCCTTTTTCGGTAAATTTTACGGCATTGTCCATAAGATTTACCAATATCTGGGTCAGCCTTTCCGCGTCCACGAATATATTCAAATGTTGATCATGGAGCTTATAAGACAGAGAGATTTCCTTCTGACACGCGATCCTGTTAAAATGATCGCTCAGCTCCTCCACCAGGTCATTAAAATTAACAAGCGAATATCGCAGCCTTACCTTGCCTTTTTCTATCCGGGATATCTCCAGCAATTCATCAATTATTTTGTTTAACCTTTCGGCATTATCTTTCGCTTTAAACAAAATATTCTTTTGCGAAGGATTGAGCTCCCCCTTAACCCCATCCAGGACCAATGTAACAGCTTCCTTGGTTATTGCCAAAGGGGTCCTTAACTCATGAGAGACAACTGAAATAAAATCAGTTTTCAACCGGTCAATTTCGCGTAAAGATTCCAGCTGCTTCTTCATCCTCTCGCCCTGCCTGCGCAAAGTTTCCAGCTGTTGTCGGTGGGTTATATCCCTGGTTATGCCAATAAGGCCTATGACCACGCCTTTACTATCAAATCGCGGGATCTTGGTCGTAGAAACGAAATTATCCACCCCATCCGGCCGCGTTGCCCTTTCCACTTTATCAATTATAGACTTGCCCCTCTCCATTACAAATCGGTCATCCTTAGCCATCGCTATAGCGCGTTCACGCGGAAAAAAATCAAAATCAGTCTTTCCGGCCACTCGCTGCGGGTCAAGGCCCAATCCGCGGGCATGTGCCTTATTTACATAGATCAACCTTCCCTTCCTATCCTTAAAATATATAACATCAGGGACATTATCCATCAACTCCTGAAAAAGAAGGCATCTGGTTTTAACATCAGTATGGGATTTTTTAAGAAGTTTTTTTGGGCTCATTTTTTAGTGACCCTGAGGATATACTCATTACCTTCAACACGCAGCTTCTCCAGCGTAAATCCCTGTTTGGCGGCAAACCGTTCAAGAGTGCTCACTATTCCCTTAGAAACTATACAATAAGTTACCTTCTGCTTTTTGAGAAAATCTATCGCTTTATCATCGCTATCCAAAACCGGTATCGGGTGAGGGCTAAAAAACTGCTTTCCCCCTATATTAATGACAGCTACCGGCATATCTGTGCCAAACCTGACACCGCGTGCGAACATTTTCGAACAAAGTATTCTTCCCTTAACCTCATAGTTATTAAGCAAAAATTCGCAGGCTTTTTTGCTGGAAACCGAACTCAGATAACTGTTACTGGAAAGAAAGGCGAAACAAATAAGCAACGGCACAAAAAGCGAGACAATATAAATATTTAACATATATTTCTTCTTAATGATCGCGTAGACCATTGCCGCCATCAACACAAATTCAAATCCGGCAAAAATATAAACAGGGACGCGCGAAGGCACATAATCAGGATATTTAAATGAACCAATTATCAAAGCAATGGGGAACAGTACAAACAATACCCATAAACCGGCGGATAATACGGTTATTATTTTTCTTTTATTAATTATGCAATCATCCAGAAAATCAGCGGTAATTATTGCCAAAGCCGGGAACAACGGCAGGATATAGCTGACCAGTTTAGAATGGGCAAATTGAAAAGCCAAGAATACCATGATCAGCCAACTGGCCAAAAATAAATACGCCGGAGACGCCTTGTCGGAGATCTTTTTCACAAGACGCCAAAAAGCAAATATAACAAATAGCGACCAGGGGAACATGCAGGCGATCATTGAAAAAGGATAAAAATACCAGGTATCATTACTGGAATGTTCAGAAGAAAGCAGCCGCCGGACATGGTCATTGACAAAAAATTCCTGTATAAAAGCATTGCCGTATTTTTGAATTATATAGATATACCACGGCAGCGATATAGCCGAAAAAACCGCCACTCCCAATAATGCCGGCCGGCAAAACATAAACCCGATCTGTTTCCTTAATAATAAAAACAGGGCTACCGCTGCCATAGGTATTAATGCGCCGAGCGGGCCTTTAGTCAGGACCGCAAGGCCGGCAAAAATAAAAAAACCCAGTATAGCCGTGGATTTTCTTTTTTTATCAGAATACCCCCAATAAAACGACACCAACGACAATAGAATAAAGACAGAAAATATCATATCCGTAAAAACCGTTCGGGTCATCCCGACATAAAATCCGGCTGAAGACAAGACCAGGCCCGAAATAAAGGCCTTGCGATTGTCTTTAAAAGCCATAAAAGTCAATAAATATACCGCTAACACTCCGATCATCCCGAAAGCTGCCGGAAAAAACCTTGAACCGAAGCTGGTCACTCCGAAAATAATGAAAGAAACGCGTAAAAGCCAATATAATAGGATCGGTTTTTCAAACTGCGGCTGATCGAACAAATAAGGCACCAGCCAGGTCTTTTGATGCATCATTTCTTTCGCTGTCTGGACATAAAATACCTCATCCGGATTGGTTAGGCTAAGCACTCCGTTTCCTAGCATGAGATAAACATAAGAAATCAATAGCAGGATAAAAATGTATTTAAAATTAACGCGCATTCAGGCTCTCCTCTTGTATTCTTAAAAGTTCGGTGACAGTTACCGGTTTATAGCCCATTTCCCTTAATTGTTCTACCAGGCGAAAGATCGTCCTGACAGTCTCTTTCCTGTCGCCGCCCTCAGGCTTAAAGACTCCGCCGGAATCATGGAATAGAATAATATCCCCGGGCCGCACATGTTTTAATATGTATTTTCTTAAGAACTGATCGTCAAACCTCACCCAGTCCTTTGTATTGATCGACCACAAAACAACGGTAAAGCCCATATCGCCGATAAAACGTTTTTCTTTCTTGGACAGCCAAGCCTTGGGTGGACGAAAAAGCTTGGTGTTTTTTCCGGTAACGCTCTTAATTATATCAGCCGTATGAAAAATATCGCTTTTGAGCCGTTCCAGGTCAGAAAACATAACTACCTTATGGCTATAAGTATGCACCCCTACATCATGCCCCTCATCGGTTACCTTGCGGGCGATATCAGGATATTTTTCTACATGTTCACCGATCATAAAGAAAGTGGCTTTGGCATTGGCTTTCTCAAGTTCGATCAATATGCGCGGCGTCCAATCCTCGGAAGGCCCATCATCAAATGTGATCGCCACAACTTTTTCATGGACATGCGCGCGGTAAAAAGTTTTTTTACGCACAAACACAGCCTGATCGACAAAAACCGTAAACACGACAAACAATAGAACTATTGCCGCCGCGGCCAGGGCTAGGTTAAATATCAGTTTTCTTTTTTGTTTTTTCATGGTTATATATTTTAACATATATAAACGCATATTCAATATCCTTATTTATAAAAATACGGCCTGGGCCCTTAACGCTTGAGGCTGATCCATATTGGCAGCCAATCATAATTTTTTAGTTGCGTTGTAACAAATTTAAGGTAAAATTAAATCGTATGGAACAAACATTAACCAGGACACTAAAATTTAAAGCAGCCAAAACTATGGCTGCTTTTTTATTTTATGCCGGATAAAAAAAATATCTTTAAACTTATTTACATCGGCGCCGCGGTTATCCTATTTCTAACGCTGATATTATTTGCTTCTCCCCTTCCCCGGTGGCTCGGATACAAGCACCAAGCTGACCTTCGCGGAAGAATATTAAGAGGAGTTGCCTGGTTCGGTTTTAATCAAAGGGCCAAACTATCAGGCTGGGAAGAAAAGATCTTCCAGGGACGGGTGCAATACTCTATCAAAAGTGACAGAAAAGGCACTTACCTTAACGCCTATAGCAGAAACTCCGCTTCGGGAATAATTTATTGGCTGAAGTTTTCGCCATCTTCCAACCCGATGGTCAGCTGGAAATGGAAAGTTGTAAAATTTCCCAAAAAAACCCCTACGCCTAAAACAGATAATTGGTGGATCGAAAAAGACGATTATGCTGCTAGATTTTACCTGATCTTTCCCCGCTTCCCCTTCTTCAGGATGCAATGCCTGGAATATGTATGGGATCAGTACCTTCCCGCTGAAACCATAATAGCAAATCCGAATTTTAGTAATCTCAAGATCATTGTGGCGGAATCCGGAGTCAAAAATACGGGTAAATGGGTAACCATAGAACGAAACGTCTATGATGACTTTAAAAAGGCTTTTGGCAGCGTGCCGGGCAATGTCGGGGCGATCGCGATCATGACCGACTCTGACAACTCAGCAAGCATAGCCGAAGCGCAGTACAACGATATCGAGGTGGGATATGGAAAGCAATAAAAGAAGGCGTAAGTACATGGGCACTCATTTTCAAAACAAACTGCTCTTCCTGGTTTTCGCTTCAGCAGTAATACCGGCCGCGATAGTGACGCTTTGCCTTTACTATCTTATCTTTAACACGCTTGCCTGGCAAATGGTTATTCCGGAATCAATTGCCTACAACCTGATACCGGTGCTCCAAAAGGTAAATCTTATTCTGGCTATTGCCGTACCTCTAAGCCTCCTGGCCATATGGTTTATCGCCCTGGAACTTTCCCACAGGGTAGCCGGGCCGCTTTATAGGTTAGAAAAGGAATTAGACGAAAGGATCAACGGAACAAAACACGGGGATATCCGCTTAAGGGAAAAAGACGAATTCAAGGAACTCGCGGATAAAATTAATAAATTAATATCTAGATAAATAAACCCAAGGCTATTTTAAAAATACTTTTCGTCATTGCTTAAACGCAAGCCCTCTTTTTAACCTTTCAACTATATTTACTAAATCCCGGTCATCGAGAAAAATACTTGTAGATATAGTAATATGCCTTCGCGCGACCTGACGGGCATTTAAACAATTTTTATCCGGGGCAATTATTCCGCTCAAATAATCATAATCGCAAATTGCTTTAGCGTAGATACGAGAAAAACCCAGGCCTGACCTCTCCAACTCAGTCAAAATATTATCTCTCTTGGCCATATCTTCAATCAAGCAGGTAAGAAAAGGATAGTTCGAGCTGCTATCAGGCAACTCAGTGATCAATCTTACGCCCTTGATCCGGCTGATCTTGTCTATATAAAACTGCGCCTTGGCTCTTTGTTTCTTGATGTTACCTTCTAACCGCTCAAACTGCTGCGAGATCAAACGTTTTCTAAAGCCAGAGATCTTATGGACCTCAAAATCAGGGGTAAACTCTTCTATTAAAGCCTTAAGCGGCCTGCCCCTGAACTGCCAATAAACGCTGGGAAGACGAAATATATACCAAAAACCTAAAGGCCGGTAAAAAGCCCAATATCCGAAAATCTCCAGGATCTTTAAGGCCTCGCTGAATTTATTATCCCGGATCAGGCGCTCAAAAGTTTCATCCAGGGCGGCGGAATGATCCTGATTTTTAGCTACGGCGATCCCGCCTTCATATATTGTCAGGCCCTTGCCGCGGCAAAGGCTAAAAAACGAAAAATCTCCGAATGATCCGGTTTGATAATCCTGATAAACCGCGCCCATTGATTGAGCGCAATCCTCAATAATGAAAATATTGTACTTTTTAGCTATTGCCTTTATTCGGTCTATCTCCAAAGGCAGACCGGCAATATGCGCGGCGACAATTGCCAGAATATCTGGATTACCTGCACAGGTTTTTTCCAACTGAATATAATCAAAATCAAACCTATCGGGGGTAATATCACAGACTTCCGCGCTAAGGCCAGCGCGATAAACTGCCAATGGAACAAGCGGACAGATAAATGACGGGATGACCACGCTTTTACGCGTGGATAGCGTCTTTAAAGTCTCTAAAATCAAATACAACGCGGATGTGCCGGAGTTAATT
>Ga0172381_10001665_pt1 | contig 25502 bp, 18 predicted proteins | sample Leawel6488metaG_FD_119754 | JGI IMG/M metagenome (GOLD analysis project Ga0172381, IMG submission 119754) | Leachate microbial communities from a municipal landfill in Southern Ontario, Canada - Leachate well 64-88 metaG | ecosystem: Engineered > Solid waste > Landfill > Unclassified | place... | reverse complement strand
GCTTTATCACATACACCTAAATGATGACATTTTTTAGTAACTTCTCCGGTATCTTCATTTTTAATCACTTGATAATCCGAACAATATGCCCAAGAGGAACACATCCGATCACGAGCAACTTTTAAAATAGTATTAGCATTATTGCGAATCGGATCGGCAGTATAAGAAGCCGCTTCTTTTAAAGAACCATCGGAAGCATAAGAACTTCCGGTATACCAAAATTTATTGGGCAGTGAAGTCTTATCAAATAAAACACAGCCTTCAAGCATACTTACAGCACCTTTGCATTCACCGGCAGAATCTCGTAATTTAGGACTATCAATCAAATAATATGACCTTAAGGAATTACTCACACAAGTTTCATTTGCCAATTCGCAATCACCATCAGCAAAGCACCTCTTATTACTTATAGAACATCTTTTAGACTCGGTACTACCCGTATAGTGAACCGCTGGATCTAAAAATTCGGAACAACCGTTTTGATCTCCCGGACATTCACCAACAAAACCGGCATAACCATTTTGTCCATTGGATCGTAAACCGTAATAAGTAGATCCGCCATTTAATTGTAGACCGGCAGAGCTTATTTCATAATCATTATAACAAGGTACTTGGCCGGACAGTAAACAAGTTTCGTTATTCGCACAATCAGTGCTTTTTGTACATTGTTTACTGTCTAATGAGAGAATGTGTCCACTACCATCCGGTGAACTTGCGTTGCTACAAATTCTAAAATTTTCATCCTTAATCATCCAGCCTACTTGTCCACCCGGCTCATCTCGGAAAACACAAATTTTATTACCCGTGAGTTCTGGATCTTTGAAATAAAATTTACCACCATCAGCGGAATAGCTCTTACATCCGATTGCCTGACTATTACATAAAGTTGAACCATACATTATCGGATCATTTTTAACAAATACATCAACAAAACTCTCTCCACCTAAACCGGCAGTGGACAAACCGACTTTTTGACAGCCAAGATTTTCCGAACGACAAACTGAATCTTTATTAATTACCAAGTTGACTGACGTATCTCCCTGATAATATAGGGTGGAGGAAGTAATAACCAGGTCAGAAGCATGAGTATCCATAATTTCCTTCATGGTGACACCAAAAATATTCATATAACAACCTCCGGCACCTCGAGGAACAAAACAGGTAAAAGTCTCTCCGCCTGCGGTAATACTTTTATCGCCAGTGTCGTTGATGAATGTTTTATACCAAATATTATAAATTTTTGGTTTAGCACTATCCAAAGTATTAAAGGTGTCGGTCATAGCAGTACAACCAATGGCATTCTCGCGACATAAATAATTAAAACCGGTCAAATAAAACTTACTACGCATCGGATCACTGAATTCACGACAACCCAAAGCTTCACCCGGCAAACCATCGTTTGGACTACTGTCACAAATAGGATCCACAATCAAGCTGTCACGCACTAAATAAGTCAAATCTGTCACCTCGGTCAAACGAACATTATCCAAATACAACACTCGTTGTGAATTGGGACCGCCGTTCAATCTAAACCACAACATATCAGATCCGGCTTTACTCTTAACTTCCACCGGACCAAAACTATAATAATGCCATACATCAGAAATATTCAAATTACCGTTTAAAAATTCACTACTCCCATCGTTGTTTAAATAAATTCGATCAATCAATGCTCCGCCTCTTGCCCAAAAACTCAAGGTATAACTTTTATTTGATTGTACAGCAAACTCTTTACCTAAGACCGCATTGTTTGTTGGATCAAGTTTTAAAGAATGACCCGTAGCATTGGTGGATTCAGTGGACAACTCGATATCATTACCGTCGTCAATTATCCAACTACTATTTAATTCTCCGGTATTGGCATAACCTTCAAAATCATCGTCTATCACCAATTGAATATTATTACCAGTATTACCTTTATAGGCTCGACAAGAATCCACCTCAGCACTACAAGAACGAGTTTCACCGGCCCCACTGGTATTTCCGGCTGGCATACCATAATAATAACACGCCCCATCTCTCATGACTACTGCATTACTTCCACCTAAATTACCACTACCACTATAATCAAACGGACAAAAAGTTTTGGTTCCATCCGTAGCCAATTCTGTCTCAGTAAGACGATAGGGGGTACATTTATCCGATACTAAAATGGTTTTGGAAATTGGAATATAATATGAATTTCCGGCATCATCATCCAAACGACGACAATCCAGAGGTGATTGACCAAGCTTATAGCTTAAAGCGGTGCAATTACTAACATTTTTACCTCGATCAGCCTCATCGCGAAAAAGTAATTTAGGAGAACCATTATCATTCTTTTCTAAAACATAAGTGACTAAACGAAAATCTCCGGCATCAGTACGCTCATAAGAATAAAAGTTTTTTTGTAAATTTTGATCAGGTAAAATACAAGAACGAAGATAAGAAAAATATTCCACTTTTTCAAAATCACCAGCTGTCTCACTCAAATTAGTAAAAGAAGTACACCCGGCGTCTTCGGCAGAACAGGTTTTTCCAGAACTCGGAATAATATAAGCAAGATTTCTACCATTCGCGTAATTACTCGGCATTTCTTTGAAAGAATCATAACCCACACATTTTTCATCACATTGATTGTTCCAAACTATTTCATCGTCACCGGAAGCATTTTTTACAAGTTCTGCTGGCTGAAATTTACCCGGGATCACTTCCCTTGACAACTTGGCGGTATAATTATTACAACCTGCTTCTTCCGGTAAACATATACCCGCATATTTAGCACACTCTTCCACACTTTGTGCTTGAATTTGTCCCAGATCCACCAAAGATTGCGGCCATTGGACACCATTTAACATTTTTATTGCCTGCGAACTAATTCCGGCATTGGGTGGCAAAGTTTCGGCATCATAACACCCTAAATAATCAGGAGCTTTTTTCAAATAAATTGTGGTGGTCACCGAATCTTTAAATACTTCAAAAGCACTACACCCAGCATCTTTCTCCTCACAAAATTGTGCGTTTTTATTTAAAGTCAAAGAAACATTGAATGGATTGACATCATCATAACTATGGGAAGACATATTGGACAAAACTGATTTTTGTATACTTTCCGGAGCCCAAGAACCGCCATGGTATAAATTACCACTTCCTTCCGGTCCGGCAAAAGTGGCAAACTTAACCGTAGCATAGCGGCGACAACCTACATTATTTTCATCACAAAATTGACTGTCCACGGTACGGGATAAATATGAATTCATTTTTCCACCTTCATCAGCCACAAAAGTTTTACAAGTATCATTTTGCCAATCGCAATAATCAGAATCAAAATTCCAATAATGTTCTTCTTTCAAACAATAACCATAAGCCATACAAGATCCATCTTTATTTTCTGCCACACAATGCTCCACATCCACACATTCTTCCACCCGTGCACCATTGGCGGCGATAGTACCCGCAACTTGTGCCCCGCAACGCATCTTGGGAAGTTTAATTAGCCAATTAGGATTAAGTAATTTGTAATATTTGGAGCCGGAATTATTAAAACCATCCACCACATCTTTCAAGGTTGGTGAATTTTGGATCTCTTCCGGGGTCTGTGCAATATTAGCGGCCACTTCAAAACCCAAAGGCAAAATTCTCAATTTACGAAGTTGCTGTAAATTACGATAACAATAAGCACTATCTTCAGCACAATTCCATTTGGTATTTTGTAAATTATCAGCACTGGAAATTAATCTATAACCACCATGAAGATAATCATTTTCTATAGCTTCGCGAATAGTCATGGGCTTATCGGCTTCAGCGGATTGTAAAATTTGTAAAAATGATTGGTCAACCAAACAAGAAAATGGATCTTTATTTTCTTTTGAACAATTGGCAATAGAATTGATAATTTGAAAATTTTCTATCGTCTTGACCTTGGGTGTTAAAAGATCATTGAACATTTCTTGTGCCAATCGTCGATTGTTACTAGTACTCCCCCCACTTGAATAATAGTCACTGGCAAAAGAAGATTGATCATCAGTACATGGTTCCAAATTTATTCCACTGATAACCAAACCGGGATTACAAAGCTTGGTACCACCAGGCAACATACCTTGGGTCATAAAATTTTTCAAAACCGTACCCAACAAAGTATTAACAAAGGTGCCGGCTGTAGTAAAGACAGTTTGCAAAGCACCTTTACCTAAAGCCGAAGAAATCATACTCATATTTACATCAGTCTGTTTTCCTTGTTGATTACTAGGGGCTTGTGCTATCATTTCCGCTTGCATGACCGAAGCCGGAGTTTTAATTTCTCCAGTAATAAGGTCAGTAAAAGATTTGATACCTTGACCTTCCTGCCGATCCAACTCTGCACCTTTTTCCGCATCAATCGCATATTGGTCAATCTTAGCTTTGGCATCCAACCAAATACCAAAATCCGTGCCACTAACTTCTAACGATACTGACATCCGACTTAAAATACCTTCCTGACTTCCATATTTACTCTTGATATTTTCTGGATTATAGGCGGATTTGATTTGTTGCCAAGAACACAAAGGTTTTGGCTCATCATAACCCAAATAAAGACCAAGCTTCAAAGCCAAATCCAACCGAATATCCGGTAAATCGCAAAGATTGAGACCAATGCCATTACTAAGCATACCCAAAGCCTCACCTAAGGCATCACCGGCAACATTACCCAAATATCCTTTAAATCCTTGCTTGTGAGCAAAAGGATTTTGACCTTTGCCACCGGAAGCTAGATACACAGCACTATCATAAGCCACTTTATTGAGAAAATAATTCAAACCGCTAACCACTGCATTCATCAAAACCATAATGGCTTTTTCCGCAATAGTACTTTTTACTTCACTGACATTATTTTGTGCCAGCATGGCTGTAGTATTCGCATCCGAAATCGGCACGGACATCTGAGCTCGCACCGGTTTAACCAATAGAAATGAACCGGCCAAACTAAAAAAAGCAAAAAAACCAAGGAGGAAGGATAATTGAATTTTTTTGGACTTAGTTAACATATTTAATTGCTGTTTTTAAGCAGTTGATTTAAAAATATGGCGTTGTCATTGACAGTTTGAGAAGGATTCTCAGACATTTGTTGCATTAAAGTAGAACTGGAAAAAATTTCTTGCGACATAGCGGTTAATTCTTCGTCTGTAATATTGTTGACCACAGCTTCATCCAAACCTGAGCCAATCAGCACTTGACGTAAAACATTCGGATCTTGTAAATATTCATTCATATTTTGCGGTGCGTCAGCCCCAAAAATATTTTCTTGATCCGGCTTTTCCGGAAAAGCACTTGGGTTGGTAGACACATCATTGACATTACAATTTTTATCCTCATCACAGAGAGGATTTCGACCCTGATCTATTTCATCTTTGTCAGAAATACCATCGGAATCCGTATCTGCCAAATAAACACTGGTGGTATAAACATACATTTCATCAAAATCATTTAATCCATCAAAATCCGTATCACGATAATACAAGGCTTCATCAGTGACAACTTTTTCCTGAACAAACGCCGGAATAGAAGTGTTTAAAGCAAAAGGCTTATTGATATTGCCTTGCATTTGAAGTATACCAAAGGCTACAGCCAAAATACCAAAAGACAACAGGAAAATTACTCCAATTTTCTGCTCTTTGGTTAGCTTACTCGGCTGTGTCTGATCCGGCATAGCCCTATGGATATGGGTTAAATTTATGATTGTATTATACCACAAAAGAAAAAAAGGGACAATGAAAAGTTATTCACTTTTCCCCCACTCTCTTGCCAACCCCTTCCACTGATCCACGCTCAATCCCTCAGCGCGGATTTTTTGATCAATATTCAATTTAGTAAAAATTTTAACCCATTTGTCTTTATTATCCAGTTCTGATAAAGATAACAGATTTTTCAAAAGCATTTTTCTGGGATGAGAAAAACCAGCTTTCGCGATTTGAAAAAATTGTTCATCGGAAAAAGTATTTTTTTTACGCGGTTTCATTTTTAAAAATAAGACTGCAGAATCAACCTTAGGAACCGGCCAAAAATTATTCCGCGAAACTTGACAAATAATTTTTGGTTCAGCGTAATATTGCGTAGATACGGCGAGGAGTGACATTTCTCCTGGCTTGGCTATAATTCTCTCCCCCACTTCTTTTTGAATCATAAAGACCATATCGCTCGGTGGATTTTTCATGGTCAAAAAAAGACGAATAATTTTGGAAGTGATTTGATATGGTAAATTGGCCGCCACTTTATAATTTTTCAGATTCAATTTTTCACTTTGATGCAAAAAATTACCCCAGATGATTTCCACATTTTTTAATGTTGCTAATTTTTCCGTCCAATAATCTGCCAGCTTTTTTTCAATTTCATAACTAATTACTTTTTTCGCTTTTTCCGCCAAAGCCAAGGTTAAAATACCAAAACCCGCTCCCACTTCTACGACTGTATCTTTTTTATTCACAGTGATCGCTTCCACTATTTTATTCACCAGATGTTCATGAATTAAATAATTCTGTCCGTATTTTTTACTCGGAACCAAACCGTATTTGAAACACAGGTTTTTTATTTGAGTGACGGTCAACATATTTTTAAAATTCCTTGGCGAATAATTTTTAACTCTCCGGAAGATATATCTACAATAGTCGTTGGTAAATTAATCGGGAAAATTCCGGCATCTACAAGAATATCCGGTTGAATATTTTTTGTTTGAAAACATTCCTCTATTTTTTCACTGTCATATATATCCGGCTCCCCGGCGAGATTGGCTGAGGTGGCAATCAAAGGAAAATCTATTTGCGAAGTAATCTGTTGTAAAAAAGGGTTGGCAGAAACTCTAATGGCTAAAGTATTTTTTTCAGAAACTACCCCTTTGGCCAAATCAACATCCAAACGACATAAACCGACAATCGTCAATGGTCCGGGCCAATATTTGATTACTAATTCATCAAGTAAATTATTCCATACTAAATATTTTTTGGCTTCTGCCACGGATGACACAATGACCAAAAGTGATTTGCTCGGCATGCGTCCCTTGATATTAAAGATTTTATCCACCACTTCTTGCTGAGTTGCATCACCACCCAAACCATAAGAAGTTTCCGTGGGAAAAACCATAGTTTGTCCGGCTCGCAAAAATTGTGCTAAGTCATTGATATTTTCCGAAGGGATTTTTTTCATAAAATTACTTCTTAATCCACTTTAAATATTCTTCGGAAAAGTTTTTTAATTCACCATCAAGCACCTGATCCGGATCGCTTTCTTCATAATCCGTGCGATGATCTTTGACCAAATGATACGGATGTAACACATAAGATCTAATCTGATTACTCCATTCAGCGGATTTATATTCCCCACGCAATTCCTTTTTTTCCGCTGCTTTTTTTTCTTGTTCCAAACGATAAAGTTTAGCTTTTAAAATTTTCATGGCGGTTTCTTTGTTTTGCGCTTGGGATCTTTCGTTTTGACAAGACACAGAAATATTGGTGGGAATATGAACAATTCTGATCGCCGAATAAGTCGTATTTACACTTTGCCCACCAGCACCACCGGATTGGAAAGTATCAATCCGCAAATCTTTAGGATCTATTTTAATATCAATATCTTCAGAAACTTCTGGTAATACTTCAATCAAAGCAAATGAAGTATGGCGCATTTTTTCCGCATCAAATGGAGAAATTCTAACCAATCGATGTACCCCATGTTCTGATTTTAAATAACCATAAGCAAACCGACCTTTGACTTCAAACATTACCGACTTATAGCCAGCTTCTTGACCTAGTGATTCATCAATAATTTTTGTTTGCCATTTCATCTTTTCCGCATAACGCAAAACCATCCGTAACAGCATCGCTGACCAGTCTTGCGCTTCGGTACCACCACTACCGGCATGAATTGCCACAATCGCATTACTTTTATCATAAGGTCCGTTTAATAAAAGAACAAACTCATAATCAGTAAATTCTTGAATTAAGCGGTCGGTTTGTGTCGCGATTTCTTCATTCATTTCTTCGTCCGCAGTTTCTGCTAAAATCATCAAGTCTTTAGTTTGATTTTCCAGATTCTCCCATTTCTCCACTTCTTGTCTGATACTTTCATAATCTTCAGAAATAGCGGCGGCGATTTTTTGTTCTTGCCAAAAATCCGGCTGATTCATTTGTGACAATAAACCACCAGCCTTAACTTTCAGCTCTTCTATTTTTAACAACGCCATCGTGGCTTGAATTTTTTTTAATAAACTTGATAATTTTTCCATAAAATTAAAACCAATTAAACCCGGTGATAACAAAAGATATGACTGCTCCGGCAATGATTATTCCGCCAAAAATTGCCAAGATGGATTTTTTAAAAGGAAAACCTAAAATAAAAGCAATGAGTGAAGCTGTCCACGCACCGGTAGTCGGTAAAGGTATAGCCACAAAAAGTAATAAGCCAATAAGCCCATACTTTTCATATTTTTTATTGAATTTTTGTCTGACGGTGATAAGTAAAATAGCCCACTTTTTTCCCAAAAAACCGGAACGACCTCGCACAAAATTATTAAACGGATCCGCTAAAAGTAAAATAACCAAGGGTGGCACCATATTACCAAGCACGGACCAAAAATAGCTTTGCCATAAAGGTAGGTCATAAAAAAAATAAGCGACTGGTAAAGATAAACGCAATTCACCATAAGGCGTCATCGCTAATAAGATTGTCGCCAGCTGAGGAGAAATATGGGCCAGGGTATCAAGCATAAAAAATAAATTATATTACACACCCAAGTATTTTATATGGTTTTCTGGGTTTTGGCAAGGGAATTTGGCTCATAATCCAAGAGGTTTCCTTCACTTCATAAATAAAATTCTCCCAAAATTGGGAGAATTTTATTTATTCCATTCGAGAATGACAATTCTTTACAGTCAAACGATAAAATTTTACATCATTCCTCCCATACCACCCATCCCTGGCATATGAGCATGACCATCATCATCTTTTTTTGGTAAATCCACAACCACAGCTTCGGTTGTCAAAAACATTCCGGCAATAGATGCCGCATTTTGCAAAGCACTGCGTGTCACCTTAGCCGGATCAATAATTCCGGCCACCACCATATCTTCATAATTACCATTGGCGGCATTATAGCCAAAATTACCTTCACTTTTTTTCACAGTTTCCACAACGACTGCCCCGTCTACACCAGCGTTTTCCGCAATTTGACGCATCGGTTCTTCCAAGGCTCTTTTCATTATTTTTATTGCCACGTTTTCCTCATCATTTAAAATCAAATCATCCAATACTTTGACCGCGCGAAGTAATGCCACTCCACCACCAGCGACCACACCTTCTTCCACCGCTGATTTAGTCGCACCAACTGCATCTTCAATACGGTGTTTTACTTCTTTCATTTCCGTTTCGGTCGCAGCACCAACTTTAATAATAGCCACGCCACCAACTAATTTCGCCAATCTTTCTTTTAATTTTTCTTTATCAAAATCACTTGTAGATTGTTCTATCATCATTCTAATAGCTGACACACGATCACTGACCGCTTGTTCTGAACCAGCACCTTTGACAATCGTAGTATTTTCTTTAGTGGCAATCACTTTATGCGCTGAACCCAAATCTTCCAATTCAGTATTTTCCAATTTCAAACCCAATTCTTCGGTAATCACTCGACCACCAGTCAAGGTCGCAATATCTTGAAGCATTTCGCGACGACGATCACCAAAACCCGGAGCTTTAATTGCTAAAACATTGAACGATCCGCGCAATTTATTGACAATCAAAGTGGTCAAGGCTTCACCATCCACATCTTCAGCAATAATTACCAAATCTTTTCTGCCACTCGCAGAAACTTTTTCCAACAAAGGTAAAACATCTTGGACTGAACTGATTTTTTTATCAGTAATTAAAATTCTTGGCTCAGCATATTCCGCTTCCATTCTTTCAGAATTCGTAATCATATATGGTGAAACATAGCCATTGTCAAATCTCATACCTTTGACTACATCAATTTCTAAACCAAAAAGCTGTGATTCTTCCACCGTAATCACTCCATCTTTACCCACTTCTTTCATCGCCTCAGCAATTTTTCTTCCAATTTCTTTGTCATTAGCGGAAATAGCGGCGACATCGGCGATTTCACTTTCATCCACCGGTTTGGCAATATTTTCTCGTAATTCTTTAATAATCGCTTCCACACATTTATCAATTCCTCTTTTCAAAGCAATAGGATTGGCACCGGCTGCGACATTTTTCACCCCTTCTTTAACAATCGCTTGTGCCAACACTGTAGCTGTGGTCGTACCATCACCCACATCATCATTGGTTTTACTCGCGACTTCTTTGACCAATTCCACGCCGGCATTTTCCACTTTATCTACCACTTCGATTTCTTTGGCCACAGTGACGCCGTCTTTGGTAATAATTGGTGCACCAAATCCACGATCCAAAATTACATTACGCCCTCGCGGTCCCAAAGTAGTTTTTACCGCATTTGCCAAAGTGTCCACCCCACGAAGCAAGGCTTGACGAGCTTGGTCACTATAAAAAATTTCTTTTGCCATATTTTTTAAATTTAAAAATTATTCAATAACCGCCAAGATTTGATCATGGCTTAAAATTTTATATTCTTTTTCTCCATCCTTAAAATCATCTCCACCCCATTTGCCGAAAATAACTTTGTCCCCAACTTGCAAATTAAGTTTAGCCAGTTTTTCTCCCGTACCCATGGCAACAATTTCGCCTTGCTCTTTTTTTTCTTTATCCACTGTGTCTGGTAAAAAAATTCCAGAAGCGGTCTTTTTCTCCTCTTTTTTTGGTTGAACCAACACACGGTCGCCAAGTGGTCTGATATTCATAGATTAAAAATTAGATGAGTTAAATGGTTATCACTCAAATATATGGAGTGATAATCGGTAGAGATATTATACAAGATAGGGAGAAAATGTCAAGAGGAAAAATACACAGGTAAAAAAACTATTTTTAAAGAAAAAAAGGACTGTTGAAAGCCATTAAAACTAATACAATTTGTTTTTATTTATGGATAAAACTGCCCCTTGTTCATAATTTTTTGTTTATCCATAAGTTGATCCTGTATGGTATCTCTAATTCCACCAATCATTTCAATATCCCAATCAATTTGTTCCGGATGCGGAGAAAGATTTTGTATCAATTCAAAAATCTGATTATCCACAAAATCTTGTCAGTCAATTTGTTGTTTTGTAAGTTCGGACATAAATTTATAAAATTATACTAAAAATATCCTCTGACAGAAAGCGCTAACACCAATACCGTTGGTGTTATTAGTTTGGACTCTATAAGTTGGAATTTTATTAACACAAATCATATATCCAACATCACTGATTTTTTTGGCAATTATTTTATCTTTTATTATAACTTGTTTTTCTGTAGGTTTATAAATTACCACTCCTAAATTATTAACAATAATCACATATAAATCTTCATCAAAACAATCAGTGATAAAATTTAAAAATCCTCTTCTGTTTTTAATTGACAAGTCATTGAAAGATTCAAAACAAATTTTATTTAACAAGGCTTGATATTTTCTACCATTATCCTGTGACCATTTTAATAAAATTTTATTTTTTCTCGCAATTTTTTTTAATTCACCTCGCTTATCAGTATTTTTTCCAGTAACTTTAAAAATGTGATTTTGTAATTTTTTCCACATCTCATCTTGTTGCTTTTTAAAACCAAAAGCAAACCACTGCTCCAATTTTTTCAATCCAATATTTTTTAATGTTCCAGTGCCAGATTGGGCAATTGATTTTATAGAAAATCTTGTTTTTTTCTTATTTATATGCTCTGCATCTACATCAGAAGTTGATTGCTCAATAATAAAATTACGACCAGTCCAAACAACATCAGTCACCTTTCCTTTTTTAGATATTTCATCATCTAATATTTTTTTAATTTCCGGTTGAATTTTTATAAAATTATTATTTTGCAACATTAATCTTTCTCTACCATTCGGTTTGGCTAATACTTCGTTAGATAATTTAGCCATGTTATCACTATAAGAAAAAGTAATATTATACAAATGACAAATATACTGGCAAACTAAAAGTTCAAAGTAATCAGCCTGCGCTCGGTTAGATTTTTCTTTATTTTTTTTGATCATACTAATTAAAATAATTTTCAACAATTTTATTTATTTGATTTTGATCACATTCAAAATCATAATTCAAATTCTTATTCAAATTCTTAATAATATATTTAGAAATAATAGTTATATTTTTTATATCATCATCTCTAAAATCAGGCATCGGCAGTTTCTTAATGTCTCTAATTTGTATTGAATTGGTGTGATTTAGTAATTTGATCATTTTATTATAAATATTGCTATTTAACACTCCAACAAAAAATTCTGGTGGATATTTTTTTGGATCCTTTGGAAAAAAACACATAGCTTTATTACTTTCCCAAAGTGCTCCAACTGTTGATAGACGCGCAGTTAAATTTGAGCAAATTCCAGAAATTATAAAGCCAAGACGATTTTCATCAATATTAAAATTATGTGGCATCTTATAATGACTGACAGATTCTTTATTCCATTTTATAGCATATTCAGCTGGTAAAAAATATTTATTATTTCCACCCTTTTTGTGATAGAATTTCCATTTTTTTCCATCAATATTTTTAATAGAAATTTTTTGAACCACACCATTATTTTTAGCATACTGCATTCCATTATAATCTGCAATAGCCAAAAATTTACCGTTATCCGTTGTGTGCATTCCCAAACCACCGTCCAAATGGTTAACAATTTTTTTTAACGAACCGATTTTACCAAGCAATTTAGCACCACCATTAAAATCAAACACATGATCAGGATATGTCAAGATGTTTTTTTGTATTGTTTGATATTTTTTTCCATTATAATCATTTACTTCATTTTCTCGACAATCATTAAAAATAACAAAATGATCTTCTGCTGGTTTTTGATTAATTAAATAAATTATACTTGTATTTACCAGTGCCCCACTGTCCTTAAATAATTTTTTAGAACAAAGGGTTATTTCATTAATGGTATAATTTTTTAATAAAAACTTTCTTAATTTTTTATGAATTCCTAATGTTAAATATGTATCACTAATAATAAAACACAGCTCACCTTTTGGTTTTAATAATTTACAACTCAAATATAAAAACATTGCATAAGTATCATTGGCACCGATTTCCTTAAAAATTTCGCCTAATTTATGCTTATTTTTTTTAATATACCCACTTTGCTTATTTAAATAAGGTGGATTGCCAATAATATGAGAAAATTCATCATTTTTAAAAAAAGAATCATTACTAAAATCAGTAGATAATAGCGTATCCTTAATTATTATATTTTTTATACCAAATTTTTCTAAATGCTCTTTAACTTTTGGATTTATATCCCAAACTGTTAATTGTTCTGATTTTAATAATTTATTTTTTAATATTACAGAAACAAAAGATCCGTCACCACCACTTGGCTCCAATAATTTACTTTTAATATTAAAATTGGTCAACTTATTGACCATATACTCAACAGTGTGTTCCGGAGTGTAAAATGCACCCAATTCTTTTTGTTTTGTTGCTTCCATATACTTATATTTTACCTCTTTTCTCTTTTTTAGTCAAAAACCCCACCCCAATCACCACCCACCAAAACATAAGCCCGGTGAACATACTCCAGAGCCAATGGTCAAGTACTCCGGTGATAAATAAAGTAAAGATTACCGGTAAATAAATAAGATTATCAGTCGCTATTTTTTTAATAGCGGTGAAGCAAATAAAAAGCCAGAACAAAAACCCAATTAGTCCAATTTCCGCGAGAATCAAAAAATAAACATTGTGAATTGGCTCATAAAATCCAAAACTCGGTACTGAATAATTTTCCGCCAAGGCGATGGTGTATATCCCCGCTCCCACCCCTAAAAATGGATGCGAGAAAAAAATATTTTTCGCTTCTGTGATTTGCGTTTGTCTTTGATTGATAGATAATTTTTCTAAATAATTATCCTGACTTAAACGGGATAAAAATAAAGGTGACAAGTAACAAAAAAACCATCCCACTACCAAACCATAAATAATCAAGCTTTTTACTAAATTTAAAATAAATATTTTTTTGTTTTGTTGAATTTTAAAACCAAAAAAAATAAAAAACAAACTTCCCAAACATACTCCAAGCCACGCCGAGCGGGAAAAACTCAAAATAATACCGGATAAAATAATGATCTGTCCCAAGAAAACTCCTACGCGCATAAAAAAATATTTAGCTTTCCGCCAATCATTATTTATGCCATAAAAATATATAATCAAACCCAAAATAAATATCACGGCTAAATAAATTCCGAGAGCATTCGGCGAGCCGAAACTCCCATACGCCCGAAGCCACCGTTCGCTCATATTTTGAACGACACTTACCCCGGATTCATAAGGATTTTGCGCAGACATGCCCAACCATTTATTTCCGACAATTCTTTGTGATAAAAATTGCTGCACAGCTAACAGACCTTGAATAATCCCCCCACACCACAACGCCAACACGGCATGATAAAAACGGATACGAGAATTAAATAAAACCACAGCCAAACATAAACCACCAAACAAGCGGGTCAAGAATTGTGCACTCGCCGGCTGACCGGAATTATGAAAAATAATGAGAAAAAATAAAAATAAAATCACACTCCAGAATCTTCTTGGATTGTCTTGAATATATTTTTTAGTGAACATGGTTTTGGTTATCTTTTTTTCTAGGAAAAAATTAATCCCGGTAAGTAAAACAATCAACCATAATAAAATTTCCACACCATAAAAACTAAGCGTGGTATACTCATTATAAACACCATTTAACCAACCATAGTCGTAAATCAATCGGGTTTGCCAAGGTAAGAGAAAGAGTAAAAGGAGGATTAAAATGTTGAGGGGTTTGGAAAGGGACATAAATTAAAAAATTATTTTATTTATCCATTTATTATAGCACGCTTGGCGACTATCTTCTTTGTGTAATTTAATTACACTGGCTTCTAAAGATACGCCTTTATTAGCTTCATCCACACCTATTAAATATTTTTTCAGTTTTAATTTTTGTACATCTGCAAATTGTTTTTCCAACATTTGCCCATACCCACCACTCCAAGCCGTCTGCCAAAACTTTCGCCATAATTTACTCGGCCAATTATCCGAAACTAATAATAAATAATCACACAAAATATTTTTTTGTATATTCGGCAACCACTGTTTTGTCCAACTATTTTTCTCTAAAAACTTATAATAAAAATTATTCGGATCATAAACGGGAATCATTTGGTTGAGCCAGTAAATATAATGGATATCGTCTTTTCTGATTTTAAATTTCTCAATATCTAAACTATCTGCATCCACAAAAAATGATAAACAGATTTTATTTATTTTATTTTTACCAAAAACCCGCAAACCGAGAAATCGTAAAATCAAATTACTGAAAGCACGCACTGTCCAGACTTTATTTTTTTCCGCAACAATAAAAAAATCAATATCACTTTTTTCCGTCGCATTACCCAACCCCACGGAATTACAAACAAATACTGCCTTGATAAACGGAACAAAACGAAGTTTTTTCACGGCTTTTCGTGCGATAGACATTTTATAATCATTAATAAAAACTCGTTCATTTCTGGTTTGAATATTTTTTTCTTGATCGGGTAAAAAATAGAAACCTTGTTTATTTTTCCAAAGAGGATTTTCATTAGCTAAATAATCTAAAAATTCATTATGGTTTACTGATGGGGCTTGCCACAAATTAAAAAATAATTCCTCTTTGGTTAAAGGATAATCAAACAAAGCAAAATAGGATAGGGTTTTTTTGATGGATATTTCCAACTCATTCATATATGAGTATTATGAAGGAAATGAATAAAAAAATCAAGAAAGGACACAAAGGGATCCCTCCACTACATAAAATAAAAAACTTTCAAATTGAAAGTTTTTTATTTATTTCGGTCGGACAAATTAAACTGGCAATTGTTTGGAGACATTTTTTACTCTTCAATCTTTCCCTCAATAACATTGGCTGGTGGAGGAGTTATTTTTGTTTCTTTTTTCTTATCTTTACCAAACACCATTTTTTGCTGGGCAACAGTAAGCAAAGTAGTGAATAGCCAGTAAATTACCAAGCCACCTGGTAATTGAAAGCCGATGATGACGGTCAAAGCTGGCATAAAATAAAGCATTTGTTTATTCATCATGCTCATCATATTTTCATCTTTGGCTCCAGTACCGGCAGCTTTTGGCGCTGGAGTAAGATTCATGGATTTAGCTTGCCAAAACTGTGCTAAACCGGCAAGAATCGGCAAGATATAGTTTGGTTTCGCCAAATCCAAAAAACCAAAAGATATTGGATTGAGATGCCCTGGATTGGTAATAAACGGATAAAGTACTTCAGTAAAATTATCTGTGGTTAATCCAGCACGCATCACCATATACAAAGCAATCAAGATTGGTAATTGAATCAGTAAAGGCAAGCAAGACGCGAACGGATTGACCTTATTATCTTTATATACCTGCATCAAAGCCAAAGATTGTGCTTGTTTGTCTGTCGCATATTTCTTTTTTATTTCATCAATTTTCGGTTGAATATCTTGAATGCTTTTTTGCGCTTTGAGCGAGGAGTTGGTCAGCGGATACAGCGCCAACCTGACTAAAACAGTAATAATAATAATCACGACACCAACATCGTGTCCAGGAATTAGGTTGTAAATCCCGACAAAAATATTAAAAATCGGTTGATATAAGACGGTGTGAAATAAATTGGCAAGCATAAATTTATTTTAATTTGAATTAGCGGATGATTCTATTCTTCGGTTTTGACTTCTTCTGTTATCACTTCAGTTTCTTCACTCTCCACCTTTTCTACTTCCGGTAAAATTTCATCAGCTTTAACTTCCATGTTGGTACCATTTTCTTTCACTGTCAAATTCCAACCAGTCAATTCGGAAGCTAGACGAACATTTTGTCCACTACGACCGATAGCTAAAGAAAACTGATCTGCATCCACAAGCACATCTGCAGTTTTTGCCGGTTCGTCAATCGTCACTTTCAAAATCTTGGCCGGGGACAAAGCATTAGTTATAAATTTAATCGGATCTTCATTATATTTTACCACATCTACTTTTTCCCCATTTAATTCTTCAATGATCATATTAATTCTACCACCGCGTTGACCAATACACGAACCGATTGGATCAATAGAATCATCATTAGTATGAACCGCCACCTTAGAACGAAAACCAGCATCACGTGCCACGGCTTTAATTTCAATGGAGCCATCATTAATTTCCGGAATTTCTTGTGCAAAAATTTCTCTAACCAAAGCACTGTCTTTGCGAGATAAAATAATTTCCGGTCCACGGGTGGACATACTGACCGACATGACAAAAAATTTCATACGACTGCCCGGACGATAAAACTCCCGATTGACTTGTTCTTCCGCCGGTAAAACACCGGTGATGCGTCCCAAATCCACAAGAACCTTACGACCTTCTACCCGTTGAATTGTACCTAAAATAATATTACCTTCTTGGTCTTTAAAATCTTCAAATACCATACCTCTTTCGGCTTCACGAATCTTTTGAATAATCACTTGCTTGGCAGTTTGCGCAGCCATACGACCAAATTCACGCGGAACTTCTAACTTAATTTCTAAAGTATCACCGATCTTTGTTTTTTTATCAATTTCTTCAGCCTCGGTCAACATAATATCGGTTTTTGGATTGAATCTTGGCAAATCAGCAACTTCTTCCTCAGTCAATTCTCGATCTTCTTCTCGTGCTTTTTCACGACGCTCTGACAGCTCTTCTTGAGCTTTTTCCAAAGCTTCTTCGGAAATATTATCCACCACAATTTTGACATCCCAAACCTGAATATCACCAGTTTCCGGATCAAATTTAACCTTGATATTTTGTTGGCGATTACCAAAATCTTTACGAAAAGCAGCCGCCAAAGCAGCTTCAATGGTCTCTAAAACCACTTCTTGCGACAAGCCTTTTTCCTCACATAGAATTTTTATGGCCTTGGTAATATCGGACATATTGTTTAAATTATTTAATATTTAATAAAAAATACTTCTATAATGTAGAAGTAATATAGTCAATATATCATACTTCTAAATATTTGTCAAATTGGAAAAGAATCGTGGAAAAGAATCAAAGGGATCCCTCCACTACACCCGACCAATTTATTATATTTGGTCGGGTTCCGGTCGGGATGATGGAAAAAACGAATTTAACATTTATTCCAATATTATTATATCACCTTCTTCATCAGTGCGCAAAATAGTGGTACCAGCTCGTTCCAATTTATTAAGTGTTCTTAAAGACGGATGACCAAAGCTGTTTTTACCAACGGAAATTATTGCCGTTGTCGGTTGAACTGCGGATAAAAAATCATCACTGCTTGAAGTATCACTACCATGGTGTCCAGCTTTGAGAATATCAGATTTTAATTTATCACAATTTACCAATTCCACACCACAATATTTTTCCACTACCAATTTTTCTGCCGTGGTTTCCAAATCTCCAGTAAACAATACTGTTTGTTTTCCACCAACCAAACGAAATACAATAGAATTATCGTTGCCAGCCAAATCACCAAAACTACTATCCGGACTTAAAAACTCAAAAAAATAATTACCAGCTTGCCATTTTTGTGCTTGATCTATTATTTTTATATTCGCCTGTTCACTATCTACGGCTTGGGAAAATTCTTTATAATACTCATCATTTTTTTTATCCACATTCATCACAATATTTTTAATTTTATAATTTTTCAAAACTGCGGAACAACCACCATAATGATCTAAATCCGGATGAGTAATAATCAGATAATCTATTGTCTTATCAAAAAAAGACAACCGTTCCCCTAACTTAGATAAGATGGTTTTGTTTGGTCCACAATCCACAAGTACTTTCAAATTATTCGGTAAAAAAATCAGAGCAGAGTCGCCTTGTCCGATATTAAAAAATATAATATGTGAAGGATAAGTGGTCGGACTAAATTTCAAGTAAACAAAAACAACCAAACAAATCAACAAAATAGAAAATAGAATAAAAGGAATTTTTTTCATATTTTTCTAAATTTAATTAGAACTGTTCCCAATATAATATACCACAAAACCATCACCGATAGACTAATGGACAAATTCATAGCCGACCAAGATTGCTCACCAACAAAATTACTGAGTCCAATAATATAACGAAGACCAGCTTCGGTCAGCCAAGCTAAAACCTGTGCCAAAGGATAAAAAACAAAACTTATAACAATAGCTAAAAAACCAAACAACATAATCCAAGGCACTAACCACAAAACCATAATATTTACAGGTAAGGCAGACAAAGAAAACAATTTGAATTGATATAAAATTAAAGGCAATGTAAAAATCAACGAAGCAGTCGTTGCGGAAATTACAGATAATAAAGCAGTTAAAATTTTACTGTTTTTAATTTTTTCCCATCGTAAAAAACACACTTCAATCAGTGGGGACAGATAAACTAAACCAATGGCTGCTAAAAAAGACAGTTGGAAACCGGCGTCATAATATAACAATTTTGGATTGAACAACAGCATTATTACAGCAGAAAATATTAACAATCTGCCTACTTCGGAACTTCGCCCGACTTGTCGCGATAACAAAACAATAATCCCCATAATTCCAGCACGAACCGCTGAAGCCGAACCGCCAGAAAATATAACAAACAAACAGATTAATCCAACTGCCAACCAAAAAGCTTTTTTTCGAGAAATTTGTAAAAATAAAAATAAACCAGACAAAACCGAAGCAATCACACTTACATTATAACCGGACACGGCAATGATATGGGAAATACCGACGCGTTGAAAATTGGTCAATAAAGATTTCGGCAAACCGGATTTAGCTCCATATAAAATTCCGGATAATAAACTACCGCTCGGTTCGGTAAAAAGTTTGTTAGTTTGTTCATTTATTTTATCTTTAAAAAAATATAAGTAAGATTTTATTCCACGACTTTCTTCAATTTTTTCTGTGACTGCAAAAGAACAAGTGGAATAAATATTTTTCATCGCCAAATATTTATCATAAGCAAAATCACTGTTAGGAGAATTAGTTGGGGTTTCTAAAGCACATTTAACCCGTACTTTATCTCCGTAATTATATTTATTATAAAGGGGTAGGGTGAATAAAACTTTACCAAAAACTCGACCTCTTGCCGGTAAAAACAATTGCTCTACCTGTACTGTGTAGGTAATTTTTTCCACAGTCATTTCCGGCTCCGTAATTATTTTTCCAACAAATTCCACTTTTTGTCCATTATAAAAAGAGATAAAATTTTTATCAAAATTCGGACGAAAATTCCAACAAACAAATCCGGCCAATAAAAAACCTGCGACACCAAATAAAATAAACCTAATAAAATAATTTTTCCAAAAAAATATAAACAGGGCAACAAGAGCGAAACAGGAAAAATAGAAAAAAATTCCTAATAAAAAATCTGATTCGTGCAAAGAAAAAATAGCAACCCCAAACAAAAAACAAAAACAAAACATAAGAAATGTTTTGTTTTTTTGTTCAAAAATTGATTGCCGTCCTCCATTTTCCATAAATCCTAAACCGCAATATTCACTAACTTGTTTTTTACATAAATAATTTTTTTCACTTCTTTGCCTGCCAACCATTTTTGAACGGTCGGACTGGATAAAGCAGCTTCAGTAGCATCTTTTTCTTCCACCTCGGAAAGATTGAATTCTATCTCATCTCTAATTTTACCATTGACTTGGACAATTAAATTAACATTGCCTTTTTCAATAAATTTTTCCTCGTACTCTGGCCAAGATGCATAAACTAAACATTCTTTATGTCCGAGCAGACTCCAAATTTCTTCCGCTAAATGCGGGGCAAAAGGTGAAATAAGCTTAACCAAAATTTCATAATCCGCCTGGGAAAAACCAGTAGTTTTAAACATTTCATTAACCAGTTCCATCATTTTAGCAATCGCAGTATTAAAGTGCATCTTTGCAATATCTTCACTAACTTTTTTTATCGTCAAATTTAGTAAAGATTTTAACGGAGAATTTTTACTATCAATGTTTGGATTTATTTTTTCGCGCAAGATCCAAATTCTTTCCAAAAATCTACGCACTCCGATCAAACCGTTTAGATCCCAACGCGCAGCTTGGTCAAAAGGTCCCATAAACATAATATAGGTTCGCAAAGTATCAGCACCATACTGGACAACAATTTCATCGGGGTTCACTACATTGCCACGACTTTTACTCATCTTATCACCTTTTTTATCCAAAATCATTCCTTGGGCCGTACGCTTTTGATATGGTTCGGATGTGGGCACAAGACCGATTTCATGAAAAAATATTTGCCAAAAACGAGAATAGAGTAGGTGCAAAACCGTATGTTCCATACCACCATTATACCAATCTACCGGAGTCCAATATTTTAATTTTTCTTGACTAACAAATTCTTTGTCATTATGGGGATCAAGATAACGGAGAAAATACCAGCTGGAACCGGCCCAATTGGGCATGGTATCGGTTTCTCTCTTGGCTGGTCCGTGACAACGCGGACACTTTGTCTCCACCCAATCTTTGATATTAGATAACGGTGATTCACCGGTATCAGTCGGCTGATAATTATCCACTTTAGGTAATTCCAAAGGTAATTTATCATCCGATAAAGGCACCCAACCAGGATTTAATTTTTCTCCAGCCGAAAAATTATTATTATCCTTCTTAACACTCTCCGCACAAGCCTCACAATAAACCAAAGGAATAGGTTCACCCCAATATCTTTGACGAGAAAAAACCCAATCTCGCAATTTATAGTTTATTTTCTTTTCACCACGACCTTCACTTATCAACCAATCAATAATTTTCTTTTGTGCTTCTTTGACCGTCAAACCATCCAAAAAATCCGAGTTAATCAATTTACCATCGCCTATATAAGCCTGTTCTTTATTTTCAAAGCCATCAATTACCCACATGATTGGTAACTGATATTTTTTAGCAAAAGCAAAATCTCGTTCATCATGTGCCGGTACCGCCATCACTGCTCCGGTACCATAATTTACAAGCGCATAATCTGCCACATAAATCGGCAAACTTTCACCATTGACCGGATTGATAGCTTCTACACCCAAAATTTCTACACCAGTTTTATCTTTTTGTAATTCAGCACGTTCTAAATCTGATTTGCTTGACGCAGTTTTGATATAAGCTTCAACTTCTGACCAATTGGTAATATAACCATTTTTATTTAATTCTAATAATAATTTATGTTCCGGCGCAATAACCACATACGACACCCCAAAAAGCGTATCGGCTCTCGTGGTGTATACTGGCAAATCTTGATCATCCAGCACTCCAACTTCTTTAGTTTCCAAGGCGAATTTTACAAGGGATCCACTGCTTTTGCCAATCCAATTTTCTTGTTGCGTTTTTATTTTTTCCACATAATCTACATTTTGTAAACCGGCTAAAAGTTTGTCCGCGTATTTTGTAATAGCGAGCATCCATTGTTCTTTATTTCTTTTTTCCACTTCCCCGCCGCATCTTTCACATTTACCATCCACCACTTCTTCATTTGCCAAACCGATTTTACAACTCTTACACCAATTGATCGGCATCGTAGTTTTATATGCCAAACCATGTTTAAAAAATTGTAAAAATAACCATTGTGTCCAACGATAATATTCCGGATCTGAAGTATTGACAACTCGATCCCAAGAAAAACCAAAACCCATCATTTTTAGCTGTTTGGTAAAATTGGCGATATTTTTTTTCGTCACCTCGGCCGGTGGTTGACCGGTCTTGATGGCAAAATTTTCTGTGGGCAAACCAAAAGCATCAAAACCGATGGGAAATAAAACATTGAAACCGGACATTCTTTTTTGCCGACAAATAATATCCATAGCAGTATAAGATCTGGGATGCCCCACATGCAAACCATCCCCGGACGGATAAGGGAACTCCACCAAACCATAAAATTTCGGCTTCACAGTTTTTTCCTCAGCCGGTTCAAACATTTTCTCCTTTTCCCAAAATTTTTGCCACTTGGACTCTATTTTTTTCGGGTCGTAATTTAAAATTTTTGGCATAAAAAATAAAGGCTTAATTTTTTAATTGTCATCCCCGCCTACGCTAAAGCTATGGACGGGCAGGCCGACCGGAACAGCAGTGGAGTGGAGGGATCCTCTTGAAATATTGCACAGTTTTATTTCTATTAAATAATCAATCTACTTTATATATTATATAGATTCTTAGGAAAAAAGCAAGTTTAAAAATTAAAAAAGACCTTGTTTGCCAGACAAGGTCTTCCAATCAATTCAATCTCAATCCTCCAAATGCTCATAAGCATCCCAAGAACAGGGATACTTTTTGTTAGCTTCTGGTGTGCATTTGTACTCGCAACACCAGGCGGATTTATCTAGGGGGGTAAAATCAGATGGATATCCATCTGAATAATAATTTGGGGACATGATATGTCCAAATTCAAGCAAATGTCCTATGCCAAACGCATGAGAAAACTCATGCATTATATTATATTGCATTTCTTGAATATTATTCTTACACACCCCCCCACTATCAGCTGTTTTATTGTAAATTAGGGCTATAACATCCTCTCGGAGCCCCAGCCCCATGCCTATCCTATTTTTGCCCAAATTCTCCTCATATTTCACTACTGATAAATTGAAATATGATTTCGCTATGTTGTCTTCTCCATTTACACAATAGAACACGCTCTTTCCATCGTGTAAATCTGCTTCGGAAAACCCTAGAACATTTATTTTACCTATAAGACGTAGAATCGCTTTTTTATTAAACAATTCTTGACCCAATTCACCAATCTTTTCAATGGTTTCCACAATCACCTGATCTATTTCTACGGAACAATCGCTGTCTACAAAAAATTCTAAGGTAACAATCTCAGGATTCTCTTCACAAGAAACAGATAAAAAGGAAAGAAAAATCGCCCATGTAGAAAAAATATATAAACTTTTTTTTAACATGATACTTACCCCCCTATGCTTATAGATTTCAAAGAACCAGACAAAATGATACTTAGCCAACACTATTGTTGACTAATTACCATAGCACATTTTTGGTATTTTGTCAAGTACTTGACGCAGTACTCGGTGTAGTACTTGTTTCAGAATCTGATCCAACAGATGACTCGCTTGTACTCTCTGTTTCCGTTGCTGATTCTCCAGGATCACTATTTTCTTCTTCATCCGTCTTTTCTTCCGGTTTTACCGGCATTTCTTCATTGGAATCAGTAGAAGATCCACTTGGTTGTTCAATATTTTTATTTATAGGATCACCTAAAATCGGTGTATTATTTTCTTGTTGAACACCACCCATATTCTCTGCCCCGACCACATTCACTTTTCTCTTAGCGATCACAAACCAATCAAAAGTGGCCCCAGAAGTTCCTCCGAGCATTTCTTTAACTTTAAAACCTTTAAACTCATCGGTAGCTTTTTCACTGACATAAATACCGTTACCCTCACCAGAAGTCAGGGTTAAATTAACTTTGATATTTTGTGCAAAATCAATCATTCTCTTGGTTTTTTCATCAAATTCAATGATTGCTTCGCCGTTGATTAATTGCCCCTCACCGGAAAGATTAATTTCTACTTCTTGAGAAGAAACTCCATAGACAATATCCTCTCCTTCTTCTGTGATAATTTTCGCCACTAAAATACCATTATCATCAATAGACCAATTATTTTGAAGTTGGTTAATGGATTTTACATTAAGAAGGGAATAATTATTTAAATCAAGATTATAAGCAATTTGTTGAGATGGACCGTCATTTCCTACGGTCAAATTTTGAGGATCTTGGTTGAAGTCAATGTTAGCTTGGGTGGCAAGTTGTTGAACTTGGGTTTCTAATGTAGTTATGGCTTGAGTTTTATTATAGACCCAACCAGTACGAATCAAAGCTAAAACTTGAGTGTCAGATCCGGCATTTTCCAAAGCAATACCAATAATCCCCACAATCTTTTTTCCATCGTCTTTGGCAGGATCATATTTCATAGCTTTACCCGGTTGATTGGAGGATATAAGGAGATCACCTCGTTTAATCATTCCATTTTCCACCGTAACATTGACTGGGACTCGTCCGGTCATAGCCATAACTGCAATATTTTGAGTTTTGCCGTTACCCACAATAATTAGAGGGTTAGTAGAAACAACCCCGGACACAGTCGGCTCATAGGGAGAATTTGTTTTTTTGTACATATCCGGATTAGTATCATCCACCATAAGAACATCTCCGGGTTTGACAATTTCACTAGGATTGATATCCACTCTTTCCGCCAAATCACCCGGACTGGTGGAGGTGCCAATAATAATAGAATTTGCATAAAGATTACCGGTAATCATAGTATCACCATTGGCTGAAACAGAAAAGACCGAAGAATTATTTGACCTAAGGGATAAAATAGTACGATCAGTTTCGCTTGTATTAAAATTTAAAGCATCAAAAATGAAGCTTCTAGCACCAGCAATATTATCTATTG
>Ga0172381_10001664_pt1 | contig 25527 bp, 36 predicted proteins | sample Leawel6488metaG_FD_119754 | JGI IMG/M metagenome (GOLD analysis project Ga0172381, IMG submission 119754) | Leachate microbial communities from a municipal landfill in Southern Ontario, Canada - Leachate well 64-88 metaG | ecosystem: Engineered > Solid waste > Landfill > Unclassified | place... | reverse complement strand
CGAAAAAGACGCTGAATATGCTTTGACCGAATGTAAGATTTATCCCGAAAAAGGGTATGAGGGCAAGGTTGATGAAATGGGTATTCCTGCTGATTTAGATGATTACCAGAAATGGGAAGATGCCTTGCCGACTGAAATGAAACATTTGCCATTTCATTCTCATTTTGTTTATTTTCCAGATACGGTTAAAGATGATGAAATTTTATTCTGTTTTGAACTTGCTCTTGACTGGAGAATTAAAAATCAGCCGATGAAAAACGTGAAGCCTGTATGGGATATTTCCAAATCAGTTTCCAGTAAAACGAGAATTGATGGCGTGAAAGCAAAAGATTTTACAACCGTTTCAGAAATCTATTCGGTGAAGTGATATGGCAGAGATCATAGTTGGAGATTCAGTACATGTAGCGTATTGGGGGACTGCATCATATTGGGGTGGGTATGGCATGATGCTTAGTCGTCAATCTCCAGCGAGTGAAGATTGTATCATAGATACAATAAGAGCACGTGTTGGAACTTCAACTGGTGCGAAAGCTGGAATGTTTTCGAATAGAGCTGAAGAATATTATACATGTAATGATGTAGTGAATTTAGGGAACATTACAGGATTAGACGTAACTGTATCTGGACTAGCGCTGGAAGGCAAGGCGGGAGAATTTATTGCAATATATGCAACCAACAGATGGTACACCAATACAGGTGGACAAACCTTTCGTATATATAGCGGTGATGCTACCAATGGCAGTGAGTATACTTTTAGTATTTATTCAGACAAGGATGCGTGTATTTACGGCACAGGTGAAACAGTGGCGGCTGGTGGTGGCGCATTGGTTGGCGGAAGTGCTTTGATAGGCGGTCAGATTTTATGCGGGAATAGCCCGCTGATTAATTAGGAGTTATTATGCAATATCTTGGAGATTATGCAGAAGATTACGCAACATTGAACTTTAAATTCTCCACGCACAAGGCGGACGGAACCCCGATAGCGCTGGCTGGGACTCCGGCTGTATCAGTCTATAAGGCGAACGGCACGACACAATCCACGGCAGAGATAACCCTCAGCGTTGATTTCGATAGTGTGACCGGATTGAATAATGTCCTGATTGATTTGAGCGCCGATGCCTTCTATGCTGTGGGAAATGATTATTCCGTTGTGATTACCGCTGGGACAGTTGATGGTGTATCCGTTGTCGGAACGGTGCTGGCGCATTTTTCGATTGAGAATAGGTATGAGTTACAGACCGGCGATGCGTATGCGGTGGTGAATAAAGCCCTGCCGGACGCTGTTGCTGGAGCAAACGGCGGCCTCTCGACAACCAACGGCACCAAACTCAACCAGACGGCGGACCTGACAGCCGGACAGAAGATTGCAGCAACTCTCGCGGCGGCGGATGTGTCCGGTAATCTACCCGCCGAAGTCAAAGCGCAAGACAACATCGATTTTGGCGCACTGCAGAAAGCGAGTATCAAAATACAGGCTCAGGATGGATTGGCAACAGTCAATGATGTTCAAAGCGGATTAGCAACTCCGACGAATATTACTTCGGCGAGCGGAATCTCTTTATCCTCTGATGGAATTAAAGCAATTTGGGATTTCTTGACAGCAGACGCAACAGCGGCAATTTTAAGTTTCGCTAATTTATTCAAGACGAATATTGATGCAAAAGTTTCTGAGGCAGGTGGCGGCCTTGATGCTGCTGGAGTTAGAGCAGCAGTTGGGCTTGAAAGTGCAAATCTTGATATGCAATTAGAGGCGATCCTCGAAGATACAGGAACGACTATACCAGCTTTGATTAGTGCTGGTTCAGGAGCAGGTGTCGGTGCAATCTCTTATCCTTATACACTTACAGATGCAGATGATGAAAATCCTATAAGCGGAGCAGAAGTGTGGGTGACGACAGACAGTTCTGGAAGTAATATTGTTGCTTCTGGATATACCAATTTGTTCGGAACAGTTATATTTTTTCTTGATGCAGGAACATATTATTTTTGGAGTAAATGTTCAGGCTATAATTTTACAAATCCGGACGTAGAGATAGTGGAGGAATAATATGGCAGGAACAGGAACAGGGACTAAAGTTCCAGAAATAACAAATGAATGGGTAGAACAATTCAGAGAAAATTTTCCAGAGTTTTCTCATTCAAGTCCAGAAATTTTTGAAGACTCATTAATTGAATTTTGGGAGACGATCGGACAAGCTCTTGTTAATAATACTGGAAGATTCCTTAATGATAAAATAAGAAATCTTGCTCTTCAACTCTTTGTAGCTCATAACGTGCTCGTCTCTTATAATAATGAGCAATCTATCTATGGTGGCGATATGAGTGGGCAAGGGACTCGTCCGATCACTTCTAATAGTGTTGGAGATGTTTCTGTGAGTTATGATTTATCAAAGTATCTTGAAGAAGGTGCAGGAGAATATAATGCAACAGTTTATGGGAGAAGATTATTTAATCTGATTAATATTTTCTGTGCAGGAGGAGCAGTGGTGATATGAGTATTTCTCTTAAAACAACTGTAGATAATACTTTACAAGTCTTAGAAGATATCAAAAATCTTTCTAAGCTGGATGTTCTTGTGGGTATTCCTGAAGAGACAACCGACAGAGCAAACAACGAAGAAGGTGATGTCACTAATGCTCAATTGGTTGCTTGGCATACAAAAGGTGTTATGAAATCTTCTATGAAAAGAGAAGTGGAAGAATCAGTTGCTACAGGAAGTACATATAATGAAGCGCAATCTATGTATATATCTTCTCATGGGTCTCCTTTGTGGAAAATTCCTCCCAGACCTATAATTGAACCTGCAATCGTTGCTTCTGGAAATAAGGAAAGATTAGCTGAAGATTTGCGTATAGCTGGAAAGTTACACTTGGATGGCGATAAAGAAAAAGCAATTGAAGCATTACATGTAGCAGGATTAGATGCAACGAATATGGTAAAAGCTTGGTGGGAAGACCCAAGAAATAATTGGGATCCATTATCAGAGAGAACAATAAAAGCTAAAGAGAAGAAATCAGGAAAATCAGGATCACACCAGATACTCGTTGATTCTGGTCAGTTAAGAAAAGCCATAACTTATGTCGTCAATACAGAAGAAGGAGAATCATAATGCCTTTCTCTTTAAAGCATGTAATTGTTAACTCTGATATGGTTCAATCTTATGAAGTATATCGCTCTTCAGGCGACTGGGGTGAAGATGGCAGATGGTCAGAAAGTGTTTCTGTGGTTATGATGAGAGGAGTTATTTCTCCATTAAGTAAAAAAGATTTGCAGATTCTTGAAGAAGGAGATCGGATAAAGCAATCTATGAATTTCCATTCTCAAGAACCTCTTTATTTGACAAGAAATAATAATAGTGGGAAAGGAACTTCAGATAAAATTAAATGGCATGATGATTTTTATAAATTAATCAGCGTTGGAAATTACAGAGATTATGGCTATTACAGCGCAATCGGTGTAAGGATTGAGGGCGACTAAATGACAGAGTATATTTTAACAGACACTCAATTTGAAAATATAATGCAACCTTTGATTGTTAGCATTCTTGGCTGGGATGATCCTTCAGTCAATAAGAAAAAAGATGTGAGAGTCTCCTGGGCAGAAGACGGACAACCAGCTTGGAAGATTACTGACGACATAGTATTTTTAAGATGTTTTGAAATAGATAATTTTTATAACAGAGAAAGAAATTTCATAGACTCTTATGAAGTCTCTCCAGATGAGTTTACAAGAGAGACTTCCTATACAAGAGTTATGAATATGATGGTCATTGCTTATGGGTCTAATAGCTTTAACAACATTCAATTATTAAGAGATGGAATGTATAAACAGGAACACAGGAATGTGCTTTCAAATAACAAGATTTATTTTATGCCAGATTTACCAGCACCAAGAAGAGTTCCTGAATACTTTGAAGGAAGATGGTGGACAAGATATGACATGAATTTTGTATTCTATATGCTAACAGTTAAAGAAACATCTGTTCCTGCTATTGTCAGCATTGATGTAGGTATATACGATGGAGATGATGGAGAGTTAATTAAACAAATAAATACAGAAGAAGAATAAATAGTTTTGGAGGAGGAAATATGACAACTTTAAATTTACAGAGTATTATTGATGTGTCGGTATTGGTTTCGCCTGCTGCTGCCCCTAGAGCAGAGTTCAATCAAATGCTGATATTGGGTTCTACTGATGTCATTACAGTAGAAGATCGAATCACTTCTTATGAATCAACAGCAGAGATGCTAGAAGATGGATTCGTAATTACTGATCCTGAATATTTGGCTGCAGTTAAATATTTCGGACAAACTCCAGCTCCTGATAAAGTTTGGGTAGGAAGACGAGATAATGTTTCAAGTCCTGAAGAGACAACTCTTGAAGCAATTATTGCTTGTAGAGCAGCACAGGCGGACTGGTACATTGTGTACAGCGTAGAAGTTGATGCAACTGATATTGCAGAGATCGCTCCTGTAATAGAAACAATGGTGCCTTCAACTTTATTTGCTTATAATTCTTCAACCGCAAATATTCTTCAGTCAGATCCAGATCCTGCTGATATTGCCACTACATTAAAAAATAATTTTTATCAGAGGACGATGGGAATGTACAGCAGCACTCTTCATGCTGTTGCAGGAATTATTGGAGCGGCATGTGGGTTGAATACAGGCTCTGCCAACTCTGCGTTTACTTTGTTTGGTAAACAAATTGTTGGAGTGACTGCTGAAGGATTAACATCTGCTCAAAGAGGAATTGTAGAAGGCAAGAATTGTAATCTGTATTTGAATTATGCAAATTACTATAATATCTTCGAACCAGGAGTAATGGCAAATGGATATTTCTTCGATCAAATGGTCAATAGAGATATGCTGGTTAATGACATTCAGCTTTCTTGCATGGATCTACTTTATGGAAACAGAAAAATCCCTCAAACCAATGCAGGCATGATGATGATTTATAATGCTTTGCAAAAGGCTTGCAATTTGGCATTGACAAGAGGTCATCTTGGTCCTGGGACATATACAGGGATACCTTTTCTGAATTTGAATACTGATGATGCTATGCCAAATGGATATGTAATTCAGAGTGGTTTGTTATCAGAACAGTCTTCTGCTGATAGAGCATTAAGAAAAGCAGTTCCTTTTTATATAACAATTAAAGAAGCTGGTGCTGTTCACAGTATGACCATTGAAGTAATAGTAAACATTTAATTAAAAATAAGAGGAGGATATAAATATGTTGACAACTTATTCATTTTTAGATTCAGTAGTGATTATTTCTCATCCCATGAATCTTCCGATCACAGTGACAGGAGAAGGTGCAGGTTCAATTTCTGTATCATATCAAGATCCAAGAACCTCTCATGATGTGGCGGCTGATGGGGCTGTTATGGTATCAAAACAAGCAGGCAATACCGGAGCAGTATCTATTACGGTGCAGCAAACCTCGTCAATCCACAAGATGCTGTTAAAGTTATTCAATCAATTAATAATTGCTGCTCCGAGTATGTGGGCGGCAGGAGCCATCACAATAAAAAATATTACTGATGGAACTGGCCATTTGTGCACTGGATTTTCTTTTTCGAAAATCCCTGATAAGACTTATACAAAAACAGGCGGCCAAGTATCATGGACATTAATGTGTGCTGATATACAGAGTCTTACTGTATAAATAAGTATTAATAAAAAAGGAGAAGGATTATGTCTATCGAAAGAAGTAAAGTGTTTGAGTTTTTAGGGAAAAGGTGGAGAGTCAACAAGGTTAATGCATTGGGAGGATCTAATCTTATTAGAAAGTTTGCTGGGAGTGGAGCGAATAATCCTTCTGAGTTTTTAGCCAAATTGTCCAGCGAGGAATTTCTGGAAATTCAGAAAGTTTTATTTTCAGAGTTAACTGAAGTGCAGGTGATAAATGAGGAAGAAGTGTTTATTCCTGTTATGACTTCTAGCGGAACTATTGGCAAAGCATTGTCGGAGGACGCTTCTTTAATTTTCTTTCTAACAATTGTATGTGTAGCTTTTAATCTGTCTGGTTTTTTCGGCGAGAGCGCATTGAAGGAATTTCAAGAACTGGTGAAATCATTCAATGCGTCGAACCCAAAAATATAGATGCTCATTTATTTGCTCCTGTTATGGCAGGATATTGGAAACAAAAAGAAATGTGGGACGGCACTTACAACATTGATGATTTTATGGATATTTTAGAAGCGATGACTGTAAAAGCTGAAAATGAAAGAAGAGTCAATGAAACAAGAGGACAAGAATAATGGCAGCAGAAGACATAATAAAAAGTTATCTTATTAGTTTAGGATTTGAAGCAGACGACGAAGCATATCGTAAATTTAATTCTGCTATATCTCGTGCTGCTAGTGAAGTGTCAAGAAATACCGACATTATGTCAGGAAGCTGGGTGAAGGCAGGAGCCATTACAGTTGGAGCGATCGGCTCTATTATCACTTCTGTGTCGATGCTTTTAGACAGTATTTCCAAGGCGGATTTAGGTTATCAGTCTTTTGCCATGAGAATGCACATGGCAAAAGATGCAGCTAAAGAATTTAAAATCGTCACAGACGCTATGGGAAAATCCCAAGAAGAAATTTCTTGGATAAAAGAACTCAATGTACAATACAAAGAGTTGATGAGACAATCAGCTAGTATGGCTCTCCCAGGAGATTACAGTACTCAAATGGAATTTATAAGAGGAATTAGATTTGAATTTACTAGATTGAAAGTAGAGTCTGTATATGCTTTGGAGTGGATTGGATATTATCTTGTTAAAGACCTTATTGACCCTTTGAATCAAACAAAATTTAGCTTTAAAGATTTCAATGATTATTTGCAAAACAATATGAGTCAAATTACAAGAAAAATTGCAGATGTAATTTCAACATTAATGAAGCCAATTTTAAGTTTATGGGAAGCAATCAAAGATTTATCCTCTGTATTCAAAAACCTTTGGGAAAATATGGGCGAAGAGGCTCGATGGGTTGCTCTTGGTGCAGTTATAGGAGGATTATTTCTTGTCAGTGGTCCTATTGGTAAAGCCATAGTTGGATTTGGAATATTAATTTCTCTGATTGATGAATTTTACGGAGCTTTGGATGGGAAAGAAACAGCTTTGCCTGTAGAAGCTTGGTGGGCTTTTGCTGCCGCTGTTGACGCTGCTGTACGAAGCATTGTGACATTTTTAGCGATAGTAGAGTCAGGATTTAGTCTTGTTAAAGCGGCTGGCCTTTTAGAGATAGGAATTGGGGCAGGCGGAACGGCTATCGGTGCAGACATTATAGGTCTTATGCAAGGAAAATCAGGAGCAGGAGCAGACATACACAAAATAAGTCAGAATTTTATAGGAGGAGCTTATAAAGCAGGGAAAGAAAGTATTAGTAGCATAACAGGACTTCCAGAGATTTGGACATCAGAAAAATATGGATTGGATCCTTTCCTGAAAGGACATCCCAATTTTTATCTAAGTAATGAAGCAAGAAGTAAAAGGACAGATGTATTTGGAAGAGCAACCAAAGGAGAGGCTTATAGTATTTCTGAAATTCCAGGAGGAATTGATAATTTACAAAAAAATGTTCAAAACTTTCTGCTCCAAAATTCTTCCGATACGAGCAGCACACCTGGAATGGCTCAATATAGAGCTATGTTACAAGATACATTTGGAGAGCAAGCAGGAATAATGGAAAAAATAATGTATGCAGAATCAAGAGGAGATCACAGAGCGGAAAATCTAAATACAAAAGGGAAATATGCTGGCTCTACTGATTATGGACTTCTTCAAATTAATGATTTTTTCTGGGAAGAGAAGTTGAAAAAAGCGAACATAATAAAAACAATGTCCGATTTATTCGATCCGCAGACGAATTTTAAAGCTGGAAAATTTATTCTTGACAATCAAGGGTTGTCTGCTTGGGAAGCCTCAAAAGTACAAGCTGGCGGAGGAGGATGGGGACAACAAGGAGGAGTAGTGAATATCACCTACAACATTCATGGAGAAGAGAGTGCTGCCAATGTAATAGGAAAAGTTATTGATAAAACTCATACTGCCAATAAACTTATGTATAATACCGGTGGGATAAGATAAGAGGACAAGAAATTATGATTATCAATCCACAACTTAATTTAACAGGATTACAATATCTAGCATGGAGAACTTCAGCAGAAGCGATTGCAGGCTCCGAATATATAGTAAGCAAGGGAGATATAATTACTGCTCCCTACAGACCGAAAATATGGTCTGAAGAAAATAAATGGGAAGAGATGATGTTCTATATGGAAGGAGCAGCTGGCGACAAGTATTTTTTTGATGCAGTCTTAAAAGTAGAACATAATTTGCAAAGAAGATTGACTAAGCATCCTATTCAATTGGGAGCGAATATAGCAGACCATTCTTTTCAGCTACCTGCTCAGCTTATGCTAGAAATTGGCGTTTCTGATTCGATGGATTGTTATGATAAATTTTGGGATTGGGATGGATACAGTAAAAGTCGCTCAGTAAATGCTTTTAATGTTTTAGGACAATTAATGAAAATAGGACAGCCTTTAACTTTGCATACAAGAATATTTTCTTATGAGAATATGGTCATTATTGGATTGACTGCGCCTGAAGATTACAGAACAAAATATGAAGCAAGAGTAAGGGTTATGCTTGAAGAAATTATGACAGTTGAAGCTACAAAAACTAAAGTCAGCACAAAAGAATGGACTACAGGTAGTACAAATAAAGGTCCTCAAGACCCTGCTCCATCGAATATAAATAATACTGTGTTTTTAAGAGATGTTCAAAAAGCAATTAAGCCATAGGAGGACAAAATGAATAAGAACGAAAAGTTTAGGTTGATCTCAAATGTAAAGTTCGAATTAAGAGATAAGAATGGAAAATTAAAATTAGAGAGAGAGCTTCATAACACAACTACAAATGCTGCAAAGTACGGTTTAATAGACCAGATACTTGCTTCCCCATCATTAAATAAACCAGGGTGGATAGAACTTGGTACTGGCACTCCAGGAGCAACATTGCTCGGAGCGTACATTTCAGAGTCAAGAACAGCCTTTGATACAATGACAAGAAATTTAAATGTTGTGACGATGGTAGTTGAATTCGGAGCAGGAGTTGGGACAGGTTCAATTACAGAAGCAGGGATATTTGATATTGTGACACAGAACACAGCCAATATGTGGGCTTATGCAACAGGCTTTACTGCAATTCCGAAAGCAGCAGATGATATATTGACAGTTACTTGGACATTTACTTTAAGTTAAGGAATGAATAATGGCTTTAATCGCTTTACGTCCAAATGGAGACACCGCCACTAAAGAATTTAGCAGATCGACAGGCACTAATAATTATGCACTTGTGGCTGATGATGTAGACACTACATGGGTTTATGGGTCTAATAAAACAGACCTATATACATTAGCAAACTTATCATTAAGTGGAGATCCTGTCATACAGAAAATTAAATTTTCTGGCTGCTGCTCAAATGATGCTTATCTAATTTTGTATTTAAAAATTAGTGGAAGTTTATACGAGGCTCCATTCAACAGAACGAATAATTTTATCGGAACGAATGCTTATTTTTATGGAGATAGAATCATAAATCCACATACTGGAGTAGCATGGACAAAGCAAGATATAGATGATTTAGAAATAGGATATAAAGCAGTTACTCAAACTCCTGCCGCTAAAGTATTTTGGACTGGGATCACAGTTTATTATAATTACGCACATGAATTAAATGTAAGTGACGAATTTACTTTGGCAGATAATCTTGAAGATTTAGATTTTAATAAAAGGTTGGCAGAAAATTTCACTCTCACTGATGAGATTACATTTGGAGGTACAGGAAAAGGAACTCAATATTTTAGATCATTTTCAGATGTATTTACTTTAAACGACGCCTCATCAATTGACGCCACTTTAAATCTTTATAAGATTGTAATTGGCTACGACAGAAAAATGATTATGAATTCTTCTCAGCAATTAACTGCAATTGGATATTATAATTATGAAGAAGACAGAGATTTGACAAGAGAAGTGACTTGGCGTTCTTCTAATCCTTCTGTAGCGACTATCGATGCTGATGGTCTTCTCTCTTCTTACTCTTATGGCATAACATTCATCACAGTTACATTAGGATTAATGTCTACAACAGTTATGCTTCAGAATGAAGATGTTACAGCTACACTACCTGTAATTAGTTCGCTGCAACAGATTCCGATAGATTCTTCTCCCAACCAAACATTTAGCACTACATTAAAAGTGGATGGAAAAAATATAACTCTAGGTTTCTTTTTAAGATGGAATGAACAAGCTGGATATTGGGCAATGACTATTTATAATTATTTGACTGGAAGATATTATGTCGATAGTCTTCCTTTGCTAAAAGGAACTTTACCATCTATTAATTTGTTGCAGATGTATTCTTATTTAAGAATAGGAAGTTGTTATTTGATAAATATAAGTGGATCGAAAGATGACTATCCTACTGTTTCTAATTTAGGAAAAGACTTTTTACTACTTTGGGGAGATACAGAAGTATGAGTAATGATGAATATGGATATTCCATTGACGATCGAGCATCCATTCCTTTGGCTGAAATAAAAGCTAATCAAAATTTATATGGAAGAAAAATGAGATTAACAATTATTTTGGCTGTTGACTATGATACAGAAACATCAGAAGGGATGTCTGCATATGTAGATGAAAAAGTAAATTTGTCTGCCGATATAAATACAATTGTTATAGAGATGGATGGAGTCAGTAAAAATTGCCAGAGAGTCACTTTTGACATAGATTACCCAGGATTATCTGGCTGGTATTACTCTGAAATATCAATTTATAATTTTAATGAAAGCACTTTAATGCAAGTAATAAAAGAAGGAGCTGGAGTAAAATTAGAAGCAGGATATGTGAATGGGAATTATGGTCTGCTGTTCGAAGGATATGTCTTTCAAGCTTTATATGAAAGAGAAAATATTACTGATTATAAACTTACTCTGAGATGTACCGATGGGAATAGATTATTTACCCAAAATTTTGCAGCCTTGTCTTTAGACAGCGGAAGGAATAATCAATTGGCAATATTTAATGCAATCCATGTTCAAGCCCAGCAAAAAATGAATATAAAAAAGACCACAGAAAAGCTTGATACAGAAAATCATCCTCGTGGGACAACTATATTCACCACTCCAGCTAGAGCATTGAATAAATTAATACAACATTATAATTTAACAGATACAGCAAATACCTGCATGTTTACAGAAGGAGGAGAAACAGTTGTATTTGACATAGGAGATCCTCCAGATCCAAATGCAATCCAAGTTTCTCCTGATGGGCAAGGAGGATTGATAGGGACTCCTATACAAACACAATATGGTTGTGATTTTACTGTGTTGTTAAACGCTCATATTAGATTGACAGCTCCGAGGAAATTAGTAAAAATAAATAATTCTCAAATAAGAGGAATAAAAGCAAGACAGGGCGTTTTGCTTTCTCCTTTGGATGAAGATACAGAGTATCAAGTGATTGGGGTTAGGCATGAAGGAGATACAAGAGGAGATCAGTGGTACACTCATGTGACAGGAATAAATGCTGCCGGAGCACAAGCTCTTCAGCAGACAACTACAAAATGGAGTTTATAACTGATGCAAACTATTAAACAGAGATTAAGTTCTTTTCCTCAAATGCAGGCGGAAATAATTCTAAAATTTTTAGAGCAATTTGAGTTTGATTTACGATGCGCTGCTCCTGGTATAATAACTCAATATGATTCTGAAACTCAAACAGTTGAAGTACAAATTGCAGTAAAAGAAATCATAAAAGTATATCAGAAGAATAATGTTTATCAAGATGCTTTAGATATTCCTCCTCTATATAAAGTTCCTCTTGTTATGCCAAGAGCGGGAAATTTTGTTATTACTTTTCCAATTAAAGAAGGAGATGAATGTCTTTTAATATTTTCTGATACATATATTGATTCTTGGTGGCAAAATGGTTGTGGAAAAAATAAAGAAGGGAAATACACAGGACAAGTTCCTAAATCTATGAGGCGGCATGATTTATCAGATGCTTTTGCCATATTAGCTCCGTGGTCACAGCCAAAAAAATTACAAACTTTATCTGAAACAGATTTAGAAATAAAATCTATTGATGACAAAGTAAAAATTCAAGTTAAAGATGATGCTGTAAAAATTTCTATCAATGAAAATACTTATATGGAAGTAAAGGATGGGAGCATTGAAATAATTAGTACATCTTCTTTAAATGTTGAAGGATCAACTGTGAATGTAAAAGGAACAATAGTTAATATAGCAGAAGGAGTTCAAGGTGTAGCTAGATTAGGGGATGCAGTAGCTGTAACAGTCCCAGAGCATGGAGTATGTACAGGAACAATAACCTCGGCAAGTTCAAAAGTGACGGCAGGATAAACAATATGAGATATCGAAGATTAGTAAATGGAGAGCCACAATTTGGACAAGGGAAGCAGGATTTTTTGCAAGGAGTTGAAGCAGTAGCTCAAGCTGTGATGACTAGGCTCAGTCTTTATATAGGAGAATGGTGGGAAGATCAAGCAGACGGACTTCCTCTCTGGACGAAATTGCTTACAACTAGCGGAGTTGGCAATGAAAGATTTAATGCTATCATTTCTGCAAGAATTTTAGAAACAAGATTAGGAAAAGAAAAATTAATTTCAGGTATCACTAATGTTTCTAATGTTTGGGATAGTTCTGCTAGAAGATATGCATATAGAGCAACAGCAAAAAGTATTTATGGTCACATAATGATTAGCAACGGAGGAAATTAATATGTCGTATTTTGCACCTTATATAGATAGTTCAGGACTACATGTACCAACATATTCTGATATTCAGACGCAATTAATTGAATCTTTCAAATCCATATATGGGCAAGATTGTTATTTGGAAAATGATTCTGCTGATTATCAATGGATTTCTATCGTGGCGAATAAAATATATGATGTGATTCAAGCGTTGCAGTTGGAATATACAAACAGAAGTGTAGCAACAGGAGTTGGAGTCGCTCTTGATGGGCTGGTAAAAAATAATGGTTTAACAAGAAAGTCCGCTTCATATTCAACATGTGTTGTAAAAATTACAGGTGTTTATGGAACGATTATTCCAGAAGGCGTTGTGCAAGATTTGAGTGGATATTATTGGGACTTGGAAGAAGATGTTGAGATTCCTATTTCTGGAGAAGTTTCTGTTTCTTGTATTTGCCAAACTATTGGGGCAATTACTGCTCTTCCTGCTTCTATCGTTTCCATCGCTTCTCCTCAAAGAGGTTGGACATCGGTTACAAATGAAGTCTCTGCTGTTGTTGGACTTCCTGTAGAAACTGATTCTGAATTAAGAGCAAGACAAGCACTAAGCACAAGTTATTCCTCTCATACAACTCTTGCTGCCGCATATGCTGGTATAGCAGCAGTTGAGAATGTGACAAGATATAATATTCATGAAAATCAAGATTCTGAAATTGATGAATTTTTATGTCCAGGACATTCTATCACTTGTGTGGTAGAAGGCGGAACTGACTTAGCGGTAGCTACTGCAATTTATTTAAACAGAGGAATTGGCTGCTTGACTTATAATGGAGGCGGCTCTTCAGCAGTCGATCAAGTTGTTGTTGATGCAGATACATTAGAAGAATTTACAGTTGGATTTTCTAGACCATCTTCAGTTCCTATTTATGTTACAGCTACTGTGACTCCATTTACAGGCTATACAACTTCTATCACAGACCAAATTAAAGAAGCTATTGTTGGATATCTAAATAGTTTGCAGATAGGTCAAACCGTTACTGTTTCTGGAATAATTGCAGCGATAATGGTTGTTACTCCTGATATTATAGAGCCCTTATTCTCTGTGCAAGTTTGCATTGGTAAAGTAGCCAGTCCCACTAATACAGATGACATTGAGATGGCCTTTTATGAGGTTGCTGAAGGGATAGATAGTGATTCTCCTGAATATATAGAGGTGGAGGTTGTGTAATGACCGAGCCTAATGAAAATTATATTTCTTTATTAACAAGTCAATATCAAAATTCTACGAATTTTAAACGATGGCTTGAAACTGTATTGGATAGGTTCCATGAAATATCAGAATTGTCTGATGCGATGCCAAGTTATTTTGATATAGATACAGCTGTCGGAGTACAGCTTGATTCAATAGGAGCTTTAATGGGACAAGGAAGGACATTGGCATTTGAGCCAACAGATGGTTCTCCTCCTTATCTTGATGATGCCACCTACAGGAAGATTTTAAAATTGAAAGCATTTTATAATTATTGGGATGGACAATTTAAATCGATTTATGAAGGATGGGCAGAAATATTTCCAGAAGTGTCACTGATAATCACAGACAATCAGGATATGACCGCTGACATAACAATAACAGGAGAGCTTTCTCAAATTGTTATTGATTTAATTAATAATGATTTGATGATTCCAAGACCACAGGGAGTCAAATATAATTATTCAGGAACAGTGGAAGTTGCTCCTATCTTTGCTTTTGATTATGAAGAAGGAGAGAGTCCTTATTTTGAAGGATTTGATATTGGCTATTGGGATTCAACATTTATTTAAAAAGGGAAGGTGATAAAAATGGGAAGTAATAATTTTTTGCAATTCAATGAAGAGAAAAATAACATGATGAATGATGGGGATTTCGCTGCAAGTTCCCAAAGGAAAGAAGGATTTGTAAGAGGCAAAGCTGCTACCATTTTAATCAACAAAATGATGTATCAGTTTTCAACTTTTCTAACAGCTTTTGGTGAAGCACTAAAAGCAAAAGATTATAATATTAGTGATGCAAGTTTAACAACGCTAATAACTGAATTAGGAAATCTTATCACTCAAAAAGATTTGGACGATAATTATCTTAATTCTAGCCAAACACAAACAGCTGTTGATGCCGCAGTGGCAGGAATATCAGTTCCTGCTGGCGCAGTATTCGGAATGGCTACCAATATCGTTCCTGATGGATATTTAAAATGTAATGGGGCGGCAGTATCAAGGACAACTTACTCTGTATTGTTTGGAAGAATTGGTACAGCTCATGGAGTTGGAAATGGATCAACTACATTTAATCTTCCCGATTATAGAGGTATGTTTTTACGAGGATGGAACAATTCTCGATCCGATTCTTTCAAAGATCCAGATGTTGCTGGACGCTCGGCTGGAGATAGTGTTGGGTCGACTCAAATTGGTGGGGTTGAAAGTCACAGGCATTCAACTACCATTACATATAAAACAGGATTAGAAGGTGGTCAACCACAAGGAAGCGGGAATGTATCAGGAGCTTCAAAAGTACATGCGCATTTATCAGATTTAACAGGAGGAAATGAAACAAGACCAAATAACATCTATGTGATGTATGTAATTAAATTCTAGCAGAAGGGAGAGAGGAGAGTATGGAGACACGTTGCGAAGGACATGATGAATTGGTAATGCTAGCTGCAAAAAATACAGCATCATCGGAGGCTCATACAGCACAAATAAATGCGATGTTCTCGCTTTTAAGAGAGGTGAAGGAAAGTGTAGATAAAAATCTTGTTCGTGCTGAGCAGAGGGATAGGGAACTTGCCATTATCAAAGAGACTATGCGTGATGTTGATAGAAAGATTGAGAATGGTTTAAAGAAGAAAATAGATGAAACCGCAGCTAGTATTGAAAAGATGAAAGAGTGTCTTGATAGAAGAAAAGAAGAAAGAGCAGAGGAAAGAAAACGAGGACTCTCTGGATATTTTCGAAGAGGATATGAAAGCTTTAAAGACAGGTCGGCTTACATTGTGGTGACAACGATAATCATAACGATTGTTTTGTCTGTATTATGGCTGGCGGTAAAATTTGGCATCCATACTATTGCACCAAATGCTTTATTAAAATTATTTGGAATCAGTGGGGTATAGAGATGGCAGATATATATAATAGCAAATTGGCAAGGTTCTGTAAATGGCTGGCAGGAGAAAAATATGAATTTGCTATTACGACAAGCAAAAGTTGTACAAGGTATTCTTGCTCCAAAGAAAAAGTGAATTTTAAATGGCGTTACCACGAAGATATACACAAAGAGCAATTTTCTCTGTATGGATGGTTTCCTTTCGTCCTTATGTATTTGTGGGAATCTTTTTTATTTGGATATTACAACAATAAATATGAAGTAGAAGCAAGAACAAGATCAAACAAAATACAGGTGAGAAAATGAATAAAATAAGTATGATATTAGACATCATTCGAAAAGAGTTTTACACCAACACCACCATGGGAGATTTTTGTGTTGATGGAAATATTTTTTCTCATTCTCTTGAAGACGCAGACAGACAAAGACAATCAGATGGATTTATTGCTCCTTGGAGAAAAGAATTAAAGGTATATGGAGCAACAGCAATTCCATATGGTACGTATGAAGTAATTATCAATTGGAGTAATGCCTTCAAAAGAAGAATGCCTTTGGTATTAAATGTTCCTGATTTTCTCGGAATAAGGATTCATAATGGTATTAATCACCACAATACTGAAGGATGTCCTTTAATCGGATATGTTAGAAGTGGAGAGACTTTAGTTAAATCAAGTTCAGATGCAGCATTTAAAGAGTTTTTCGCTTTACTGGATAGTCGATTGAAGAAAGGAAAAGTTTTTTTAAATATAAGACCACAAATTATAGGAGCATAATATGGAAGTCAAGCCGACAATCAAAGATATGTTTTCAGTTTATAGAAAACCAGTTGTTATTTTCGTAGGAGCAATAATGCTGTTAGTGTTTTTCGTTATGACTGTTTTACCTAATTCTCAAAAGTATGTCACAAAATTAATTGCTGATATGGTGAAGAAACAAACTGAAATGGTTTTGGTGGAGTATTCAAGTCGAACAGAAGCCTTGCAAATAGAAATAAATCTTCTCAAGAGCCAGAAAGAAATTTCTGATAAAAATATCAAAGCATTAAAGCAAAAAATGGGAGTGATCGAAAATGAAATTGCAGACAATAAAATACCAGTTACAAATGAAGAGATGCGTAGTCGTTTTGCTGATCTTGGCTATAAGCCTAGTAATTAGCGGAACAGCATTTGGGGAACTTCAGGAAGAAATCTGTTTCTCTGCTTCAGATGGTTCCCAGATGGTTAAAGAAATTGAAGACTGCCGATCACAGATTCAATATATTGAACTTCTAAAACAAGAAAATATTGAACTGCAGAAGAAAGCAGAGACTTTAGAAGCCATTTCTAAGCATCAAGAAGCTCAATTAGCTGTAGCGAATGAGACCATTGAAAAGTTAAAAGAGATACAAGAAACACAAAAGGAAGCCTATGAGAAACAGATAAAAGAAACGAAGCCTAGCTTATGGCAAAACTTAAAAACAGGAGTAGGCGGAGCAGTAATAGGAGGACTTTGCGTAGCATTATTAATTCTTCTGTGAGGTGAATTATGAAGCAATGGAAATTATGGGTGGCATTTTTACTTCTCCGATGGCTAGTGTATTTGTGTTCAGCAAGAATGCTTAATCACACTACACGAGATAGAAATTTATCCAGAGAACAAATAATGAAGATCAGACTCTCAACCGTGATGAACAGATGGTTAGGAAATGATGGAACAGAAACACGATTTAAAAAGATGTTAAAATGATTATTGAAGGAATTACTTTTACATTTGTTTTTTGGTGCATGCTGTTTGGATTATTTGGGCAAGCATTGCGTGTGATTATTGGATTATATAAACTGCACATGAATCCTGAAGTGGTTATCAAAGAAGCTTTCAATTGGAAGAGGCTGATTATCAGCTTGATTATGGGAGGAGCTGTCGGATTACTTTGTGTCTTTATTTTTGCAGACCCTTTAACCAAAACAGATGCAATGAGTATCCTTGCTTTTGGCTATGCGGGTGTTGATGGTGTAGAAGGATTTATGAATAGAAGAGCTTCTTCTATTCAATAATTTATTTCTAAAAAAGGAAAAATAATGAAGCCTATTGTTCTTATCGGAAGAGCAGATTGTTGGGAAGAGGATTTCCATAATATCAAAAAATTAATTCAAGAATTTGATACTATGGCTATTGGTGTCGATTGCTCTTATAAAGAGCAAGTTGATTACTTGGCGACATATCACCCTAAAGATTTGCTTTTCTGTAAAAAAGATTTCTCTTGTACCAAAATAATCAGCCACAGAAAAATAGAGCAGGTCAATATAGATATCATAGAATGCTATGTTGCGCCTACAGGATCTTCTGCATTGCTTGGAGTTCTAGCAGCAATAAATAAATTAAATTACACAAAAATAATTCTTTGTGGGTGTCCATTAGAAGGAAAAAATAAAAATGGGTTTAAGCCTTATGATGATTTCCAAAAAGGCTGGATAAAAAAAGAAGCTGAAATAAAACCGTATGTCCGTTCTATGTCTGGATGGACGAAGGAATTTTTAGGAGAACCAACTAAGGAGTGGTTGAATGAATAGCATATTAGAAAAATCTTTTTACCAGAGTTTTGATTTTATAGACAACAAAATCAAAGCAAGTAATAGCGGAGAAAAGTATAAATCATCTCGTCTTGAGGGTTTTGAATTACTAGGACAAAAAGTTTTAGATGTTGGTTGTAATGCAGGTTATTTTCTTTTCAGACTTTTGGACAAAAATCCTTCTAAGATGCTTGGGGTTGATGCAGGAGAAAATTTCATTTTTATTGCAAATGAAATTAATAAAAAATATTTCAACTCTCCTATCATTCAATTTATAAAAGGTGATTTTTTCGAAATTAATTTTACAGAAAAATTTGATTTAATAATCTGTTTTTCTACTTTCCATTATTTTTTAGATAATCAAAATCGGTTTTTAAAAGACTGTTATTTTCTGTTGAATAGCAAAGGGATTTTATTATTGGAAATGGAAGAGTATCCCGATAGCAATATTTTCCCTCATGTCAATAAGGCCATTCGTCCGGCAGATGGTAAAAGTTATCACTATCCCAATCAAGCGATGCTTGAAGCGTGGATAAAGAATTTATTTACAATTGAAGATCGATATATTTCAACAAAACAAGGTGGATCGTTATATGACAGATATTTTTATAAACTCAGAAAAAATAGATGAGCATTTTAATGGTGCTCGTCCTCTGGAAACAGAATATGAGAAAACTGTTATTCTTGTGAATGGCAATGGAGGAAGTGGCAAATCCACTTTGTGCAGTTTTCTTTCTAATGATAAATTGGAATACATTTCTGTAGATGTAGCGATGATTAAAATTGCAGATGATATAAAAGAAATGGCCACAATGGTTGATAATTATGGCAGTCAAGCAATTTTTAATATTCATATCCTCTCGGCTGTAGTGGATAGGTATTGCAAAGAGAAATTTGTGGAATTATTTTTTGAAAAATATGTTTTGAAAAATGAAAATAAAAACATTCTTCTTGATGGTTTTATTTTCTCTTATTGTGAAATTAAAGAACTGTTTTTAAAAAAATGTCACGAGCACAATATAAGAGTCTGGAGTTTGAAAAAATTATGATGTTTGGTATAGTAATTCCCACATACAAAAGAGCAGATGGAAAGACTCCTTTTTATTTGAAAAGGTTGTTGAATTCTATTTTCAACCAATTCTGTAAAGAGTTTAAAATATTTCTAATTGGTGACAATTATGAAAATACAAAAGACTTATTCTCTTTGGTTAGTGATTTTCCAAAAGAAAAAATATGCATAAAAAATCTCCCTGTAGCAATTGAGAGAGAAAAATATAAAGATCATCATTTGAGGCTCTGGTGTAGTGGAGGAGTCAATGCTACCAATGTTGGAATAGAGACAGCTATTAAAGAAGGATTTTCCCACATCTGCTGTCCCGACCATGATGATTATTGGACATCTCATCATTTATCAACTATCGAAAAAGTTTTATCTGTCACCGCTTCGCCTTGGGTATGCACAAAATCTATTTATAGTAATCATGGTGTTCTCCCAAATTTGATAATTGACCAAATGGGCATTGTAGAATTTGCTCCACAATCAGGGATGCTTATTAAATCATCAGTGTGTATGGATTTTACAAGAATCTCTTTTCGTTTTAGAGATGTCTTTTCTGAAACAGGATGTGAAAAACCTGCTGATGCAGATATGTGGGATCGGTGTGCAGAGTTTCTTGTTCAGAATAAACTAAAAAGTTATGCAATTGATATTATATCTTGCATTCACGATGAAGAAGGATTTGTGCTACGAGGAGGAGAAAATGGAATTTAGTGAACTGAATGCTTTGGCAGAGAAATATAAAACACAAACACTGATAAACGAAAGAAAAGAACTGTATCAAGCGATTCTTTTCTCTCCTAAAGGAGATGTGGTGGAAGTTGGTTCGGCCTCTGGAGGAACCACTGTTGTTTTGCTAGGCGCAGCAGAGAAAGTTGATAAAAAAGTAATTTCCATCGATCCCTACTCTGAAGAGTTGGAAGGAAGAGCTTCTCATTATACAAAAGGAGTTACAAAAAAACTCAAAGAGGAGTTTGATAAAAATATTCTGTCCAATGTCTATTGGGGAAACAGAATTAAACAGATACAGAAAACAACAAGAGAGTGCATCAATGAAATACCTAATAATCTGTCCGTTGTTTTCATAGACGGTTGTCGTGAATATGAACAAGCAAAAGAAGAGTATGATTTGTTATTCCCTAAAGTTATAAAAGGAGGGTACATAGCAATCCATGATATTAATTGGCAGACAGGGCAAATTTCAAATACTACAAAAGGTGCTGTGGAAAATATGGTTTCTGAATTTGACGATTCAAAAAAATATTCACTGGTAAGTATTATTGACCACAATATGATAATTGGAAAGAAAAAATAAATTTCTGGAGAGAAAAGATGCAATTTAAAAGGATAGGAAAACATGTCAATATAAGTGACCTTGCTAGATTTTATAATCCTAAAGAAATCTCGATAGGAGATAATGTTCGGATAGATGATTTCTGTGTCCTGTCAGGAGGAAAGGGAATTGATATTGGTGATCACACACACATTGCTGTAGGAACAAATCTTTATGGTGGTGGAGGAATAAAATTAGGAAGACTCTCTGGAATTTCTACTGGTGTTAATATCTGGTCACAGTCAGATGATTTTACAGGTAAAGGATTATACAGTCCCCAGGTTCCTGCAAAATACAAACCGACTTTAAAAGAAAAATTAATTGAATTTGAAGATATTGTTCTGATCGGAACAGGGGTGACAATTTTGCCTGGAGTCACAATTGGGATGGGGGTTTCTGTAGGAGCACATTCTTTAATAACGCATGACTTGGAGCCTTGGTATTTATATGCTGGGAATCCAATTAGGAAAATTATGAAGAAAGACAAAAACTTCATGCTGGATTTATTCAACCAATTTTTAGAGGAGTATGATCGTGGCGGAGAGCATATATAAAATTACAGAAGATTTTGAAACTGAATTAAGTAAATACACAGGTGCTCATTATGCAATTGCTGTGGATAATGCCAGCAGTGCTTTATTTCTTTGCTTGTCTTATGAAAATATTGAAGGCAAAGAAATAACAATCCCTTGCCGAACCTATCCTAGTGTTCCTTGTGCAATCATTCTCGCAGGTGGGAAAGTAAAATTTACTCCGACAGAAGGAACAACATTAAAAGGAGCTTATCCTTTGGTAGGTAGTCGAACTTGGGATTCTGCTTTACGATTTACTCATAATATGTATATCCCAAATACTTTTATGTGTTTGAGTTTTACAGGACAATACAAACATTTAAAATTGTCTAAAGGAGGAGCAATCCTGACTGACGATTATCAAGCTATGTTATGGTTCAAGCGCGCTAGATTCTCAGGCAGAAGAGAGTGCTCTTATCACATAGATAATTTTGATTTTATAGGATTGAACTGCTATATGATGCCTGAGATAGCAACCAGAGGTTTACTATTGATTCAGCAGTTTTATGATCTGCAAGGAAATCCAATCAGCAATGAGGACAAAGAAATGCCTTATCCAGATTTGAGCCAGTTTGAAATATACAGAAAGGGAAGGAGAATGGGAGATGGAAGCAGATAAAGTGATAACAGGGATTTATAAAATACAATCTATCTCAAAACCCGAAAGAGTTTATATAGGAAGTGCTGTTAGTATTGGTAAAAGGTGGGGGCAACATCTGAGCGATTTAAAAAATAAAAAGCACCCAAATAAAAAAATGCAAAATCATTGTAATAAGTATGGGGTGGGGGATTTCTGTTTTTCTATTTTATTAAAATGCCAAAAAAATTTTTTAATAAAAAAAGAGCAGTATTTTATTGATGCTATTAATCCGTGGTTTAATATTTGTAAACAGGCAGAGAGTTCTTTAGGGATAAAGCGAACAAAAGAAACAAGGGAAAAGCAGAGCCTTCTAAAGAGAAACAATCCTGTTCGTTATTGGAAAGGGAAAAAGCATTCTAAAGAAACCATTGAAAAAATAAGAGTAGCAAAAAAGGGTGTTGTTTCTGAAAAAAAAGGAAAAACAAATGTTGAGCTTTATGGGCTGAAAAAATCTGAGGAAATAAAAGAAAAAGCTAGACAGGCTCGCTTGGGAAAGCCTTCTAAAAAGAAAGGGAAAAAGTACCCCTTTGTTGTTCCTTGGAATAAAGGAAGAAAGGGAGTTTACTCAGAATCAATCAGGATACTAATGGGGGCAGATAAAAGAGGTAAAAAGCATTCTAAAGCAACTGTTGAAAAAATAAGAAGTGCTTTACTTGGTCAAAAAAGAACTGAGGAACAAAAAGAACATATGCGTAAACCTCACGGAAAAATGTCTATAGAACATAAAAGGGCTATTTCCAATGCTCTTAGAAAAAGGGAGTTATAAAAAAATGAATATTGATGGTATGATTACAGGTGTGACAGTTGTTCACAACACCAAAGACTTAATTCAGCGAGCATATGAATCAGTCAGAAAATTTCATCCGAAAATGAAAATCATTATTGTGGATGGTTCGGATCAAAATGATGATTGCTATAATTATGTTTGTTCTCTTGCCGATAAGAACACGAGAGTGTTTCATTCCGATGAAAATATTGGTCATGGACGAGGACTGTGCGTAGGAATTGAATATGTGGAGACTCCATATTTTCTTATTTTTGATTCAGATATTGAAATGCTAGAATCTCCTGTACAAGCAATGCTTGATATGATGGAAGAAGACACTCTAGGAGTTGGTTATACAGAGAAGACAGCTTTTGATGGTTTTGAATGGGGCTGTAAGCCTATCCACAAAACTCAAGGATGGATGAGGTATTTGCATCCTTATTTCTGTTTATTGCAAATGAAAGAATATTTAAAATACCAACCTTTTTGCCACCATGGTGCTCCTGCTGTAAATCTTTGTCTTGATACATACAACAAAGGATTAAATGAAAAAGTGATTAAAGAGTTTGAAGGATTAGGACATTCTTCAGGAAAAGGATGGGTGTGGGAAGGAAAAGAAAGAAAATATATCCGACACGATACTCGTGGAACAAGAGATGTAAGAATTAAAAAAAGAAAATCAGAAATAGAAGGGAAGTGGGAAGAAGTGATTAAAGTCTTCTCTCCAAGAAAAATTGATACTGCTACCTCCTCCCAGCATGGTAACATAACATGCATCACTTGCACAGGAGATAGGCCAAAAGCTTTTGAACTATGTTTAAAATGGATGGAGAAACAAACTTTAAAGCCAACTCAATGGATAATTATTGATGATGGGAAAGTTCCGATTGAGATTCCTAACTTGCCTTATGTTTACTATATCAGAAGAAATCCTTGTGATACTGATCCAAAGCATACTATGATTTTAAATATAAAACAGGCTATAAAATACATAACAGAAGAAAAAGTAATTATTTGGGAGGACGACGAATACTATGCTTCAAAATATATTGAGACGATGGCCAACTATCTTGATAAATACGAAATTGTAGGCATAGGAAGGAATAAATACTATCATGTGATATTAGGAACGTATTTTACTCATGCAAATATGGGACACGCTTCTTTAGCACAGACAGCTTTTAGAAAAACATTTTTGCCAGAATTAAATAGAATAATGGAAGGAAATTGTTTTTTGGATATCAGAATTTGGGATGTGTTTTTCCCAAATGAATCCTGTACTGCAAAACCAGGTGTAATGAATTGCGTTTCCAAGGATGGAAGAGCTTGTATATTTGAGGATATGAAATACATGTATGTTGGTATGAAGGGATTGCCCGGAAGAACTGGAATTGGTTCAGGCCATAAAGGAATGGGAGCAGTTGATTATGAAGGAAGTGTTTTGAAAAAATGGGTGATTGATGAAGAGGCCTTTAAGCTATACAGAAAATTTTTCATTAGACAATTATCACCTCAAAGGTACAATTTACAAAAACCACAAACAGTACATAGATCAAAAACAATAATAACTAAAAATGGAAATGCTGTGAAAAGAGTTTTAATAAAACACGCATAATAAAATTTTTTATTGATGCGTGGGAGAGCACCAGAGTTTTAATCCTTTTTCTCTGGTGCTCTTTTTTTGTGTAAAAAGCCTCTAAAATGCTGGTTTTATTAACAAAAAAATCTATTAATTTATCTAACCTATTGATTTCATTAGTAATAATAATTTGATATTTTTAATTATTTTCTTTATTTTTATTATAAAATAATATATAAAATAATTAAATATAAGGGTTCTTTGAAATTAGAGGATAAACGAAGTAGCCAAAATCAGAACAATGCGAGGCGGTAAAAAACTTATTCCGAAATATTTAAGGGTGGTGCAAGCACTCTAAAAGTTTTCAGTAGCCGACTTTTTTTAATCTCCCCAAAATCATCAAAGCGATGAGGCGGACAAGAGAAACGAAAAACGAGACGAGGGTTTTATAAGAAAAATCCTGAACCACTTAATTAGGACAACTTCTTTATGGAATAATTAAGACGGAATGCAAAATCAGAATAGAATTTTTATCAGACTCATTATTTTTAAATAATGAGTCTTTTTTAAGAAGTCTATTAGAATCAGATACAAAAAACTTATAACAAAAAAACAAGAAAAGGAGAAATGAAATGAAAACATCAAATAATTATTGGGTTGATGAAAACAACAATAAATGGAGTAAAAATCTTTACACTGAAAAACAAGCAAAAGAAAAAAGTAAAACGCTGACAAATTGCTCTGATTGCTCTGATTGCTCTGATTGCTCTTATTGCTATAATTGCTCTGATTGCTCTGATTGCTTTGATTGCTCTAATTGCTCTTATTGCTTTGATTGCTCTGATTGCTCTTATTGCTCTGATTGCTTTGATTGCTCTAATTGCTCTTATTGCTTTGATTGCTCTGATTGCTCTGATTGCTCTGATTGCTCTGGTTGCTCTAATTGCTCTGGTTGCTTTGATTGCTCTGATTGCTCTGATTGCTCTGATTGCTATAATTGCTCTTATTGCTCTGATTGCTTTGATTTTAAAAGCAATCCTCAAAAATACACTACTTCTGATATTGGCTCAAGAAATAAACAAACAACATTTTACTGGGATGCAAATAAAAT
>Ga0172381_10001663_pt1 | contig 25530 bp, 15 predicted proteins | sample Leawel6488metaG_FD_119754 | JGI IMG/M metagenome (GOLD analysis project Ga0172381, IMG submission 119754) | Leachate microbial communities from a municipal landfill in Southern Ontario, Canada - Leachate well 64-88 metaG | ecosystem: Engineered > Solid waste > Landfill > Unclassified | place... | reverse complement strand
TAAGGTAGAATAAACCGCCACATCAAAATCAGCGGGCAAACCTATATCAGAATCGCTTGAGGCCATATCCGAACACGCCCCCAATATAAGAGAGAACAGGACTAAAGATGCTTTCACTTTTTTATTCATTTGACTCATCTCCCTATTAGAAACGAACCGTCACATCGGCCATAATAATATTCTTATCAATATCTAGTGTTGCAGATTGCCCCAGAAGATCAACATAATCTATCGAATTCGTCAAGTATCCGTATTGAAACGAAAAATAGGCCCCTGACGCAATCTTAATTTGTGGCCCAACCAAAATAAGCATTTCAGATACTTCGTTCAAGATTCCCAGATAGGGGTTACCAAAAGTACGGGTGAACATCTGGAAACCACCCAACAGGGCATATCTGTCTAAAGCACTAGCCTTGAACCCAAACATGGCACGTGAAGCATCTCGTTCCAAATAGCCCGTTTCCGTTGTTAATTCATAGGAACCACCCACTTCGAGCCCAAAAACTGAATTGTGCATCAAACGGCTTACATCTAGATTGATACCGCCGCCAAACCGTATATAATCGGTCCCGCTTATAAAAACTGAAGTATCTGTTAAAGCAAGATTTTCTGCAGAATAAAGTCCAAAAACGAAGCGCGCCGAAATAGCATCATTCCACTTAGCAATAAAATCAATATCTCCCCCTTTACGATTCGGGGTTGCAAAACCAAACGGCAAAGCAATATCTGCCGTGGGATCCAATGCCATGGATTCTTCGAGCAATTCACTCCGTTTAAGTGTTACGTTATTATAGCCGTTACGATAATAATGGGCATATTTGTAATTGTTGTATAAGCGGTAATATTCCGACTCCGTTTGAGTTGGATCTTTTAACAACATGTTCGATGACATCAGAGGAACAGACTGGTAAAGCGTAAAATAAAGATTTTCTAAGGATCCAGAACGCAACGAAGAAAGCAATGCATCAAGAGACGAAGAAGTGAATGCCGCGTCGCTATTCAATACTGGGATGTTAGAAAGAGTAGCGGGTGTCATTGCCAGTTCAGCTTGAAAATTTTTATCTACATAAAGCACATTTCCAGAAAATTTCAATTCTAAATCATTCCATGTGCCCTCACCAAAAAGATTAAGACGAACAGCGGACTTATTCTCTAAAGAGGCTAGCTCGGTAATCTTGGGTTCCTCAGAATATGAGTCCACATAAGTCAGGTACCCCTGATCATAATCAGGAGTGCCATCAGGTGCTATCGTAGTATCTTTAATGATAGCCAAAGTACGCGTATGTACGGAATCAACACGATCGTTTTCCAGTGTCCAATTGGAAAGAGCATACTCTACATTAGCACCAACGTGCCAATTTTTCTGCATCATTTTCTCCGAATCAAAACCTAATTCAAAACTCAAAACATTGTTGTCTTCGTAATACAAAGTATCATAACGAGACACAGGTATTGAACGGGTACTGCGAATTCTATCAAAGGAATAGACATCATTTACTCCAAAACTCAACCCATTTATTTCAGTCCCGGCATGCCCAGCAAACATATAGCGGTCGCTACGATCAAAATCAAAGAAAACCTGATCATTTTTCTTGGCTACATTACGCATACGCGCCATAGTTCCATGAAAAACAACGTCATCAAAAACACCGACTTGACCGCTGGTATATATGGCGTTTAAACCCTGCATTAATCGATTTTCAGAACCATCCATATTTTTATAGGCCATAACATCTTTGCGATGTTCAACGAAAATTTCCGGTTCGAAAATAAAATCAGCCATCGGTTGATACACAGTAAACGGAGTATAGCCGACACGCATGTGACCAAGATTAAAATTCAGATGCTGATCTAATATTTTACCGTCATAAGACCACCAATTGATGATCGGAGAATTATTGCCTTCCCGATGTGCATTCTGCCAATCTTTGTGCAGCCGCAGATCAACGCTGGCAACCGTTTCAGAACTTGGGCGAGCAGAAAAAACAAGCCCCATCTGAGAATATGCCTGACTTTCCGCTGTTCCTGTTTCAGGTTTCAAAGCATCAGAGCTCAAAGAAGAACGCAAATACCCTGTTTTAATATAACCATTAATTGCGAGGCCCAAAGCATTAGCTTCCGCGTTCGTTAATTTGTCTAAAAGACTCAACTGACGTTGTTCCACGGACGAAGAATCTTGTTGTGCAAAAGCAGACACAACCAATACAAGCGAAAAAAGAAGGGCTGTTCTAAAACTCATTTTTTCCAAATCCTTGTTCATAAATGCTTCCTCCCTCAGAATTCCACATTAATGGTTGCTTGAATGATGTTCTGAGAAAATTCATGCTTAATTGTCGCTGCGTTCGATGCAGCTTTGTGGCCCACAACATAGTCAGGGAGATTTGTTGTCGTACTGACAGAGCCATCAGCATCAACAAGACCTATTGTCTGATAAACATTTGAAACATTTATGCGCCCATAATTCACAGAAAGCCATGCATGTGGAGCAAGCGTATAATCCAATCCAATCATCCACTGCATTTGTTCTCCATCTAAAATCGGAGCAACGGTAACATCCAGATTACTCATTGAATTCTCTTGTAAAATTGCAGCACTCGCATTCAAAGTTGAGTTAATTTTCTGGAAACCAGCTGTGATTCCCAAGCGTTTGAAAAATCGGAAATAAACACCGACATTAATAAAATCACAATCAAAATCGGCACTTTCCAATTCACGAAGCGAATGTTTGTAGCTACCGCTCAGTTCCAAAGGAACATTGAAACCTAACAATTGGAGAATATCCATTTTCGCACCGCCGCCATATTCACTATAGGAAGCTTTAGCTAAAGAATTAACACCAGAAATCTGTTCCAGTTTATTAAAAAGGCCTTGCACTTCAGCAATATTATTCTTGCCATACCCCATCGTCAAGTTAAGTTGAAAACCGGTACGGTTTGCCGTCGCTAGCCCATTGGGCAAAGCCATTTGTAAGTTGGCATCGGACAATTCGTCAACTAAGGCCAATTCCTTACGTGTCAATACTGAAGAAGACCAGGAATTTTTTGAATAAGGAGCTATGTTATAGCTATCAGTTTGACCATTCGACATCCCATTATCATCATTTTTTAAAACAGTGGAAGCTGGCGTGAACTTGGGGGTGAAATAATACAAAGCATCAAACGAAGAATAAAGTGGAGAATAGGCTCCATATTTAGTCAAATTACCATCTTTATCTGTATTTAATACTCTCGTTGCCATGAATGAAGAGGACTGGGCTAAATTATTAAACCAAGAAGAATCATTTCGAATATAGTCCACAGAGGCTTTTATCATCCACGAATCCGTTTTATACCCCACATTCAAATTTGCCAAAATAGCCATACCATCATCAGTATCATCTAAGGCGGTCACAACCTTTGATGTATCATAAACAACTCCATCTTCATCCGTTAAAAGCACATAACTTTGAGCGCCCAACGAATCAGTTGCATATTCGTAAGTACTAATTTCTTTATAAACTTTATCGGAGGACACAGCAAGTTCGGTTGTTAAATCTAAAATCAAATTCTGAGAATTTAGTATCCCAGCACCATCAGCACCTAAACGGACGCTGGCAATATTTGTTGCCTGAGGCAATGAATCCAAAGAATTCACTGGCAGATAGAGATAAGCATAATTAACATCTGAACCATAATTAGATTCGTACAAATTATTTTTAAAATAAGTACGAGTTAAACTGTTTTCATCATCCCACACGTACATATAAGTACCTGCCACCATTAAATGCCGATTTAATGGATAAGATTCGATATTAGCAGCAACCGCATATTTATCAAAACCACTCGCCTGAGAGGAACCAAAAATATCTTCACCGGGTAGAATATTTCCCTCTGCACCAGTTGTGTCTAACGCCTCAACTCGACGCAAACGCGCAAAAAACGCTTCAGCACGCAATTCCCCCAACGTGGAACCAAAATAATCCCGATACTGAATGTTGGCACCCTGTAAATTCCGTTGGGTTCCATCAAGCAGAGCATCTTTCTGAGCCATTTCACGATTGCGTGCAAAAATAAGCGGTTCATACATGATGTCTATGCCGGGCATATATAAGGTAAGCGGGGAATATTGCTGGCGAAAGTCACCCACTGTCCAGTGAAATGTTTTACCAATATTACCTTCCGCATTCAACCATTGTACATTCACAGTACTTGCGGAACTCGCAAAATAGTCCTGCATTCCCGCACCCAAGCGCAAAATCATATTCGCGCTGACAAAATCCCAAGGGCGAAAAGTCATATCAAGATCTAACTGGACAAACTCATCCATTTCACGATCAGGCATGACGTTAATGGCGTTTACATCTTGATCGGAAGACACCGTAGAATTATCATAAACAGCGCGTACCGTACCACCTATATCAATACCTCGGCGGGATTCAATCGCCTCAACAGTACTATCTATCTTATCTTGATTTTCTACCAAAGCCGATGCAGAAGCAAAAGCCGATATAGCAAGCAAAGAAATAAGCGTCGTTCGAAACATACTATAACCTTTGGAGTCGTTTTGTTGCAAAATATTCATATTCACACCGACCTCCTAAAACCACATTTTTGTTTCAACTTGAATATAATGGCCTTTCCAATCATTTTCAGAAACCGTTTCATCAGAATGAGTCATCCATTTATAACGAAAATGCAAACCAGCACGCGCTGAAAAATCCCAATCAAAACCAAAACCTAATGCCGTCTGCAAAATATTAATTGGGGCTTGTTCATAGTAATATCCACCCTTACTGTAAACGGCATTATACACTGTCCCACTTGAAGGTAAAGCACTTGCAACAGAACGACGAACATAAGCATTTTGAGCTCGGAAAGAATCAAATCCCAATATTAAAAGACCATGCAAAGTAGGCGTAATAGCCACAGCGGGTTCTGCTTGGGTAAACCAATTCCACATCAACATATCATTTTGCTTTTCACTATAAGCCAAAGGAGTAAACGAAGTCGAAACCCCTGACAGAGCAGTATAGATAGACATCATGATGTTACGGTCTGTGTGGAACCAATTACCAATATCGTAACCTGCGTCAAGAACAAAAGATGTATTCCATTTAATGTGTTGAGGCACTGTATTATTGGCGGCATCTTTTGCACTGGTGTACGGAACAAATGCATCCCACAGTTCCCAAGTACCCCCTCGCAAACCACCCGATTGATTGTTCATTTTTTTATCAATCGTTCCTGCAATACGCGATGCATAACGAGCATCGTCATTGCTGTTGCCAGAATCCGCAGCAAACAAAGTTTTATGTTTAGTCCAAGAATTTGTAGATTCCCACATAGCACGGCCATTCAAATTATACTTAAAATTGATAACATCATCACCCTTTTCAAGTTGCTTGTGAACTCCGTATTGAACATCAAATCGACCTCTAGATAACTGTGGTTCCAGCTTTAAATTCATGCCCACCATATTGGGGGAATAACGAAAAGTACCTGCACCTACATAAAATTCATCCTGCCGCCAAGAACGGAAACGAGAAGGGTCGGTCATGCCATAAGGGGAAAAAAACGATTTCGGAAGATAAACAGCTTCCAGAGTGATAGGTTCCCAATGTTTACTTTGGGCCTTTACATAAACACCAAACGCCGGATCAGACAAACTTTCCGTATAGTAATCTTTTTCATAATCAGCATTAATATCATCGGACTCAATCAGCTTGAATAGAGTTGAATCATCCCAACTCAAGGCTGCATCCAACATCAAAAACAACTTGGAATTCACATTACCTTTGAAATCAAACGAAGCAATATGATTGTCCACAAGATAGGGGTTTCCAGAATCATCTTTATATGAATATTCCGGCTCATAGATAACATCCGTCTCCGTGGTAACGCCCAAATAATTCAAACCAACGGTCATATCTGAACCAGCAATATCTATTTTTTCTTTTGCAATGCGACCATGATAAACCATACCACGGAAATCATAGGTTCCGACCATTTCAAGTTCTCCCGGTTGTCCACCGAGCATACGAACACCATCTCTTGTACCCAGATCCATATCAACCGGCTGAGAAAGCATAAACTGCGCTTTCATATTCCACGGCAATGTGTGTACATCTAAAAAGATTCCACCAAAAGAACGATTCGTCCAAAATGCGCGACCGCCTTCTTTAACTGGTTTGAATGTTTTTTCTTTGTAATAAGTGCTTACAACCTTTTCATCTTCAAAAAGTTCATACTGAGAAGCGAAACGCGGAGAGGTTTCACGTTCCCACATGGTCAAAGGACTCGAATTAGCCCAAATCACACCACCCGCTTTCAACATAGCACCAAAATTACCTGCCCGCATATCAATTCCCGCAAGCATATTTTCTGATACCGCAACGCCGTAATAATCAGTCCAATGGGCGAAAGGAACCCTCTCCGCTTGGTTGTAAGAGCCAGAATTGGGCTCAGTGGCCAAATCATTCTGAAAATAGCCGGAAAAATCAAACGGCAAATAAAGGTTGCTCCACACGGTTAAATAAGATGCTGGAGAAACAACAATACCGACATTCAAAGCTGATTCCACTTTTGTGCGCATCCGGTCATTTTTTTGAAGTGCCGAAGCGCTATAGTAATCAAAATGTTTAAAACGAACAGTCATATCTCCAGAAACAGCAACAGGAGAATCATCCTTGCCTATCACTGTAGAAGATGCGTATTCGGCCATGGAATCTAAACGAGAAGTCACTCGTTCAACCTGTTCCTCTGGGGTTTCTACAGCCCAAGAAGAGACGACAAAAAGAAGTAACGTAGAAAAGCTAACACGATTATGCATGAAAGACCTCATCAAAACTCATTCCGAAACGGATAGCCACTGGGGCCTTGATATTCTTGTCCAACTTTCTTAATAACCACATCATCAACCCAAACCTTAAACGCAGTATTTTCATCTTTACGAACTTCCAAGCGGAAGCCCTTAAAATTACTCCAAGCAAACGGTCCCATCACTTCACGAGTATTTTTGGCATCCCAATAAACGCCTGTTATTCCAAAACTTTTTAAAGGAATACTAAAATGTTTCCAATCTTTTGTGACTTCGCCAAAACTTTTGGAGCGTAGTTTAACCTGAAACGATTCGCCATTGCTTTTAACGCCATCATCAACAAGCACAAAAAGAGCATTTTCGCCACCTTGGTTACCTTTGATCCAAAAATCTAAAACCCCATCTTCATAATAGGGCGTGAGATCAACGGAGCCCGCTATACAAATGGCCACACCAGAGTAGTCACTTGCAATGAGCTCAATCTGCATAGCAAGATCCCCTTGCTTCGCTCCGGCAATGTCAGTCATAAACGGAGCGGGATTTTCACGTGGATACTGATAAGTATATCCGCCTCCGCGAGGAATACCTTCGCGCATAACAATGGAAGCAATGTCACTATTCTGTCTAAAAGCTTTCACATCCTTTAGAACAAAGCGGGAAGTATCCCTGTCACGGTAATCGCTGAAACTTGCAGAGGCCGTCAAGGCCAACACCAAAACAGAAGCAACAATAACAACAATGGGTATTCGCATAAAATGTCTCCGAACGAACGTAATTTAACTTCTTTTTGGCTGTTTTCAATATTACCAACCAAAATAAGTATTAATGCATTACGATACAAGATTCTGTACAGTATAAATTTTTGTCTCGTATGTATATGTAGTTTTTTAAGTAAATTTGTGCACATCTGTAAACTTTTCTCTTTTTATAAGTGAATAAAAACATAAAATCATGCTAATTTAAGCCTATGAGAAAAAAAATTATTACAATCGCTTTTGGATTTATTGTTCTCTCTGCCTGTTCTCCTTCGGAAGGAGGAGGGAATTTAGTTGGCTCGATTTCCTCTTCGTCTGAAATTATTCTTAGCTCATCCTCTACGGTAACGACCATTGATTATACTGCTGGACAAGCTATGAACGCAAAACTCGGGAAAGGTATTAACTTGGGCAATACTTTTGATGCCCCCACTGAAACGGCTTGGGGAGCAGGTCCCGTTACAGAACTTCAGATTCAAACCTTGGCAAACCTAGGATTTAATTCAATCCGTCTTCCTGTACGTTGGGATTCACATGCGGCGACAGAATCTCCGTATACCATTGACGCTGATTACATTGCCCGCGTTCAAGAAGTACTCGGCTGGATTCAGGCCAATGGAATGCGCGCGATTATCAATATGCATCATCAAGATGCTTTTTTAAGCGACACTCTTGCTGGAGGGGCTCCAAATACAGCAAACGTGGAAAATCATGTTACTCGTGTTGTCGCTATCTGGCAACAGATCGCCACGGCATTTGCTGCGTATGACAATGATTTTCTTCTTTTTGAAATTTTTAATGAACCCGTTTATGGTGTGTCTGCAGAATCTCACAATAAGATCATCGCTCGTTCTTATCCCATTATTCGAGCATCAAATCCGGGAAGAACGTTAATGTATGGAGCTTATCCATGGGATAAATATACAGGATTGAAAACAGTTCAACTGCCCGCAGAAGGAAACATCATTTTTACAGTCCATTATTATGATCCATCAACCTTTGCTCAGCAGCGTGTAAATCAAAATTGTTTGGATTTAGCCAACTCCATTATTTGGGAAGGCACCGCAACGGAAATTCAAGCACTAAACAGTGCTTTTGATGAAATGCAAACACTTGCTGATACCTATTACCCTGGCGGGCTTCCTATCAATATTGGCGAATTCGGAGCTACGGCGTGTGGAGGAATATCGTCAAAAGCAAAATGGACCGCTGCTGTGGCGAGAGCGGCAGAAAGTCGTAATATGAGTTGGCACTATTGGGCATTTACAAGTGTAGGTGGCTTTGAACTTTATGACAAATCTACGGCTCTTTGGGATACAACTACTTATCAAGCATTATTTGCAGTTCAATAGTAGGGGACCCAATAGTAACAAATCTGCATTTGCGTTGTTTGTTCTATGTGAAAGAAAATTTTACCGTTTGTGTTTCCAAAAAGAAACGATTTTTTAAAAAAGAAATAGTTATTTTGTAAAAATGAGAGTAAATATATGAAAATCGTTTCTTTTCGTGAGGATGTATGCCCTTTTTTAAAAATGCACTGATAACTTTTTGTGTGACGGCAACAGTTGCTATGGCGGGTCCAGTGAGTCAGTTTGGCAAGTTGGTTACTTGCGGTGGTCATTTGTGCGGTGAAAAAACAGGTACAAGTATACCTGTTCAAGTGAAAGGGCCTAGTCTTTTTTGGTCTACTGGAAACCCCTCTGCTTTTTATACGGCCTCGGCTGTAGATTGGTTTGTTATGAATATGGATATCAGTGTAATTCGTGCGGCAATGGCTATCAAATACTGGGATAATGGCAGTTCTCCTATTTCTGTAAGCGATGGTGCTTCTGCGGGCACAGTGGACTTCGGTTATTTATCGACGGCAACGGGTTTGGCTGCTAACGCAAAAGCGAAACAGAAAGCCCGAATTGAAACTGTAATTCAAGCGGCAATTGATGATGATATTTATGTGATTGTGGACTGGCATTCTCATCGAGCGGAAAGTGAGCAATCGGAAGCCGTCGCTTTTTTCAAAGAAATGGCAACAACATATAAAGATGTACCAAACATAATTTGGGAAGTGTATAATGAACCGATGACAAATGCGGGTACCATTAATACATACGCTACTGCGGTAACTGCAGCGATTCGCAATACGGGGAACAGCAATCTTATTATGGTTGGTAGTAGCGATTGGTCCAAAGATCCACTTGGGCAGTCACAGCAAGGTTTGCACAATTCTTATTCCAATATTGCTTATACCTTCCATTTTTATGCAGCATCCCATCCACAGTCGGGATCAATTGGATCATCAGCACAATCGGCAATCAATAATGGTGTGGCTGTTTTTGGCTCAGAATGGGGCACTACGGATTATAGTGGAGATGGAACCCCGAACTCTTCCGCTACAAGTGCTTGGACGACTTGGATGGACAATAATAAAGTAAGTAACTGCAACTGGTTTGCTGGGGCCGATTCCCAAACGTCTGCAATGTTTAATGAGTCTGTAACCGTCGCTTCCATGAGTACTTCTGGGCTTTCTACTTCGGGGAAAATATTCCAAACTTATATGAGTCAAAATAAATGGTCTTCTTTTGTCCCTTCAACAAATCCTTTCGGAAATAATGTTCAGGTATCTCTCGCTGAAGGGGCATCCAAGACATTTTCGTCAGAATTAGGACTTCGGGGTACAATTTCAGATGTATCAACTCCTGCTACAGGGACTGTGTCTTTTACGTCTAGTTCGATTACTTATCAAAGTGCTGAGGATGGGTCTCCTGAAACAGTTTCTTTTATTTATCACGTTATGCAAAATAATATTACGATTCAGCAACGTGTAATAATTAACATTATCAATAGAAAGCCTATTATACCAGATACAACACTTTCAGTAAGTTATAAAGTGGCAACGGCGTTGTCGCTCAAAACGCGATTAGGTGTCATAGATCCCGCGTCTGGAAATCTTACTATTCAAGCCGCAAGTGTCAATGTTGGAACTGTTACTTTTACTAATGATGCGATCACATATACTCCCAACGGAATTCCGGGCACTGTCATTTTGACTTATTCTGTTTCAAACAGTTCAGGAACAGCAACAGGAACCGCTACTTTGGTTTGTGAGAATCAAGCGCCTACCATCTATACTAAAACCAACATGGGCAACAAAGAAAATACAAGCGATGTCCGTATTTCTATAGCTAATGTTCGCGGAAAAGATGTTGATGGAGACTCTGTTCACTTTAGGGTTTACTATTTAGATCCTAATTATCCAGGGAGCCTTACTATTTCCGCAGATTCTGATACGCTCATTTATACCCCTGCTTCGGGATATATTGGAACTGTGACGATTTTAGCTGTTCTCACAGATGGCTCTCTAGATTCTAAAATAGGCACAATATTGTTTACGTTAACAGGTGCAGGGACCGCCATCTCGGTAGTAGCTCCAACGACTATTCCGAATTATACCCCAGCGGTTTCTATCCCTTCAGCAGTTGCCCCCTTATCGAATAACGCTATGGCAGTGACCCTAAGAAAAAGCATACTTCAATTCTCGGTATCTCGGTCAGGTTTCGTTTCTGTCGATTTGTTTGGTCTAAAAGGCAATAAGGTACAATCTCTTTGGAAAGGGAATGCGATTGCGGGGACTCATTCCATAAAGTGGGATGCAACTGGTTTGGCTCGTGGACTCTATCTTGTTCGTATGCAACAAGGTTCACAAATTAAAGTGGGCAGGTTTGTAAATCGGTAATTCATTTTTGCTCCGTTTTTAGTTATTTATAGGTTATATATCATCGCCAGCGCTGTAGAAGCGCTGGTCTTTGTGTATTGGGAATACGTCTGCTCGGCGGGCGAATTTTTTAAGAAATGAGTGGGAATCTATTATTCATGTAATACAGAATTCATTGCAGAAAATGGGAGTCTGCCCCGGAAATGTACGCCAAAAGCATGGTGATGAACGGACTGTGACAGCTGATTCCTTTTGCTGCATGGTCTCCAGAGTACTTTTGAACGATGTTTTCGAATATGACTATTTTTCATCTGCCGGTTCCTTCTTGGTTTCTTGAGTGTCGTAACCCAAATTTACCTAGTCGGATAACCGGCATTTTTTTTGCTGTTCAAGCAACTGTCAGATTGCTAATTATTTTAGACAGTAGTAGGGTTGTTTCTACATTATGGGAGAAAGTTTGGAGTTTTATATGCCTGAGAAGATAAGCCGTCTTTATTCAATAGATGTTTTTAGAATTATCTGTGCGATTGTGGTTTTTCTGTTCCATACTAGAATACACATCGGCGTAGATTTTGGAATCTTTAATAATTTTATTAGCACTGGGCATATTTTTATGATTGCTTTTTTTATGCTCAGTGGTTTTTCTTTACTTTATGTAGATAGTCAACGCGAAAATCTTTCTAGTTCAGGGGACAGATATAAGGGTGTCGGTAAATTTCTGAAGAGGAGATTTATAGGGATTTATCCGCTTTATATTTCATTCTATGCGGTTTATGTTTTTTGGCAAATTTTAAGTGTTTATGTGCTTGGTGAAACTATTGATGGTCAGGTTAGTTTTCTAGAAAATATAATTTTAGCTCCTATAGAATTGATTTTGTTCCAAAGTGTTATGCCCGGCACCTTTTCTTTGCTGCATAATGATGGCTCCTGGTTTATTTCCTGTATTTTTATATGCTATATCTTTTATCCCTATTTTGCTCAAATAATTTGGAAGAATTCAAAGCGCAGAAATATAATCTTTTTTATTTTTCTCTATCTGATTTCGAGCTATGCTTTTTTACCTGCCTACATGCTTCATTTAGGTAGTATTTATTCAAATCCTCTCCTTAGATTCGTTGAATTTTTACTCGGGGTAATTGTTGCTAAATACTTTATATCTAATAGCAAAAATAATATTAAGAAATCTAAGTGGAGCCTTGTGGCTCTGGGTTATATGATTTTAATCAGTGTGATTACAGTTGTATATTTTAAGATTAAACCTGTTGAAGCATATAATTTTATTGCCATTCCGTGTTTTGGAACGATTCTATATTTTAGCGCACGACTTGAAAAAATATTTGAAGTTAAACATTTTCACAAGATAATCCGCATTCTTTCGGAAAATACTTATGCATTTTTCTTAGCACAAACTTTTTCTTGGATTCCTGTAAGATATCTCATGAGTCATTCTGCTTTTTTTGAAGATTATGGAAGCCTTAAAAGATTTTCTATTTCCTTGCTTTGGACTTGCTTGGTGACTTGTATTCTGCATTATGGAATGGAAAAGCCGTTAAAAAAAGTTCTGATAAAAAAGATCAGCTGATTTTTTTATTCCACATTCTGCTCTAACGCCTGGGTTATTTCAACATACCTCCTTTACAATAAGGCTCCTCAGTGAATACCAAATCAAACACGGATGTATTTCAGTTCCGTGCCACCTTCTAGGGGATATTTCACAAGCAAGTCTGCTGGCAAAAGTTTTTCGGCATTCTCAACATCATCACACGGAATAAAAGAAACCTGTCCATTCTGCAAAACATAGTGCCCCGAATTCTCCGGGAAAGAATCATCACAAAAATAAAATTCCGCCTGTGTTTCAGGATGTAAATCCATATATTTTTGCAAGTACCTATGAGCAAAAAGAACCCGGCATAAACCCCAATCGTTCTCGGGATCGCCCCCAAAATCAAAACCATCTGGCGTTTCAAAATGGAGAACCGTATTCCCCGCAGGAGCAAACCCAAACCGATGTTCCCAACAATTAAAATCCTTGTTCTCCTGAATAATCCAAGCGACCATGTCACCCCGATTTTTAAGGCGCCGTAAAGAGTCTTCAATGACGCGACAACCGAGTCCTTTTCCTCGAAGTTTTGGCTCCGTTCCGAGTCCATATAAATACCCGACTTTTCCCCAGTCACTTAAAAATGAATGCGCGTGGAACATTGCTACAAGTTCGCCGGTTTCGTACAAAAGAACACGGCTCTCGGCATTGGAATAGGGGAACATGTAGGCAACAAGGAATTCATCGCTATCCCCAAAACAAGTCTGCCATAATTTCCAAACAGCCGCTTCTTCGCTATCCTTCGCAAGGGCTTGAAAATTATTGAGTAAAAGGGCCGGGTGGTAAGACAGCTTTGCTTTTCGCAAATTTTCGTTTCCCATATCTTCTTCACGGTTGATATACTTGTATGAAGAGGACAAAGACTGCGCCATTAGTTTGTTGATTATTGCAAACGCGCCTTCAAAGTCGGAATTTGCTTTTTCTACATGCACACAAAAAGAATCCTTGTTAAGGCGCGAACCAAAAGTAAAGGCCACCACAACGCCCTCTACTAACAATAAAAGACCTTCCAAACCAAGAGCTTTGTAATGAGCAAAGGCAGATTCTATCATCACCCGTTCCATTTGTTGTTGCCGGTTGTGGTCGAGTTTACGGACCTCCCATTGGTCAAACAAGGCGAGAGCCAACCGCGCATCATCAGCGGAGAGCGGGCGACTCGTGTAGTCTGGATAAAGCTGTTCGAATTTGCGAATGTGGTTTCGCTTAGCTTGCAAATTCTTTCCCGCAAGCGTACGAAGCGATTCAGCTTCATAAACATAATTAGCCACATCGCGATTCTTAAAAAAGAAAAGATTTCCCCCTAGAGGGAGCTTTTTTACTTTTTCCACAAATTCTCGCGATAGAGATTCCATGCGAAGCGGTTGCCCCATTTGACGGGCATCATCTTGCAGAAAGGCTAAGATTTCAGAGACGTTACCCTCACCAATTGGCTCCAGATAGACGCATTTGTCGCTATCCGCATAATAAAAACGGATCAATAAAAAACCACTATTATCACAGCATTCTGTTCGATAAATGGTTTTCCATAAAAACAAGTTGGCAAAAGTATAATTACAAACTGGGTTGTCAAAACGAGAAAAATATTTTTCAATCCAGCATTTATCAGATAACGCAATAGGATGGAATGCCAACATACGGGTCAATGTCCTTGAAAATAGGGCCTATAATTTAGGATAAATAGAAGTCCCATGCAATATCAAAGATCGGAAGCGCTTTAAACGATGAATGAAATAGAGCTTTTTTGGTTTCCATTCACTTCTCATTTATGTGAGGCGCCCCTTCCATTTGCCGCTTTTCCAGCGAAGTCTGAGTATTAAAGGAAACAACATAAAGGAAATTACCAGCAGGGCCCAGGCTTTTGCAGGCCCTAGGTGAAAGACGTTCAGAGAAAGCCACAAGAGAAATACGGTGAACCATTGCAAAGCCACCATCGTGCGAAGGACCCAGAACGTATCGCCAGTACCACGCAGGGCTCCTGCATACACGAGCATAATGGCTTCTGTTGTCACATAAATAGCGGCGAAACGAACCATAAAAATGGCAAGATCTCTCCCACCCAGAAAATAAGCATCGACTGGATCAGGGCGGAACATATCCACTAAATAGTGGGGGAAAAAGACAAACGCGAGGAATACAATACCTGAAAAAATCCAGCCTAGTTTGATTCCTGAACCCGTTGCGCGGTGTGCGGACACAAAGTCGTTTGCCCCCACATAGCGGCCCACTAAACTCATCGCCGCTATTTCCAAACCGAGTAGCGGCATAAAGGACATGGAATCCCAAGTGAACATAATGGTAGCGGCAGTCGCGACCTCCAAACCTTGCCCATGAAATAAAAGAATAATGCATTGAAATGCGAGCAGATTCAAAAGCATCTCCAAGCCCGAGGGAGTCCCTTTGCGCACGAGCAAACTCAAGAGACCGCGGTGCAATTTCCAGCAGTGCGTGGTACCAAATCGTTCCCGATAAGTGCGACTGAAAACGCGAGAGACGAGAATGGCAAGCATCACGGCGCCAGCACAAAGAGTACCCAATGCCGCCCCGCGTATTCCCAATGCAGGGAAACCGAATTTTCCAAAAATCAACAAATAATTCATAATGCAATTAACCACGAGCCCCACAAAAGAAGCCTGCATTACGATACGAGTTTCGCCTAAACCCGAGAAGAAACACCCGAAAGTATGGCGCAAAAGACCAATGACGCTCCCATAGATTAAAATGTCAAAATAAATGCGCTGAGGGGCGAGTTGAAGAGGATCTATCCCCGCTTTATTAAACATCAGATAAACCAAAGGCCGTAATAAGAGCAATACCGGATAAGCGAGTAAAGCGATGCCCACGGCCTGCGCCAAAGTGGGTGCGCAACGCCACAACTTGCCTGCGCCCAAGTTCTGTGCCACTAGAGCAGTGCTGTAACCGATCAACCCGATGAAAAAAGTCTGCAACATAAATTGAGCAAGACCGCCAGCCATCGCGGCATTCATTTGTGCAGAGCCCAAGCGCGATAAATACAGACGATCCACAAAAGTCATGAGCGTATCAAAAGACATAGAAACGACCATAGGCATCGCAATCTGCAATGTCTCTCGTATGCCGCCCCGATTTTTGGGAGGCGGTAATATGTCTTCAGTCGTTTGTAATTTTGTCATTTTCGAACTCCAAAACGCGAGGCCAAATCTAGAAAAAGATTAAGCAGAAAAAAACGGCGATCCCCATTTCCAGTGGTTACAAATCAAAAGGAAAGATCCTATTTTTGAAAACGTGAAGCTATTTTGATTCACTAATTTTTATAAAATTTAAAAAGTCTTTTCTATAACAAAGTATGATTATCGCTGTAGAAAATTTGGCTCATCGCTATTTACCAAAAAAGGACGCCATAAGCATCCCTTTTTGTATTAATCTATTCATTTGTTTGTAACATTGAGCTTTATTAAATCAGCGATTTGCCCCGTTTTCTCATAATCACTTTCACTATTTCAAACCACGTTATAGAAAGCAAACCTATCACTGCCGCAGAGAGTAACGCCCAAATCGGCACTGAAGAGAAGTGAAATAAATTTTGCAGGAATGGAACAGACACAATCAGGGCAAGGAAAATAGAAACTATACCGATGATCCAAGGGACAGATGCATTCTTGACCGTTGCCGAGTAGAACACGCTATGAGTCCAAGAGCGATTGGTCATAATCACCGCGAGATTAGACATTACGAGGCACACAAAGGCAAGCGCCCTTTGCGCGTCTATTCCAAAGCCCAACTTGCCCGCACCAATCCAAGTACCAAGCACCAGAAGCAAGGATACCAACCCATGCAAAAGGCTCATAGTTACCGTTCGGGTGCTGAAAAGAGATTCATCCGATTTCCGTGGAGGACGCTTCATGATCCCCTCTTCTCCGGGTTCCCCTTCAAAGATGATAGAACACGCAGGGTCGATAAGCAATTCCAGGAACACAATGTGCACCGGCAACAATACGACCTCTTTCCATTGGAAAACCACGGGGAGAATGGACATTCCCGCAATTGGGATATGAACACTCACAATGTAAGACATCGCCTTTTTAAGATTGTCAAAAATGCGACGCCCTGTTTGCACCGCCGACACAATGGAAGAAAAATCATCATCCAATAAAACCAGAGCCGAAGCCTCTCGCGCCACATCAGTTCCGCGCTGACCCATAGCAACACCGATATTCGCGGCCTTGAGTGCAGGGGCATCGTTCACACCATCCCCCGTCATGGCGACCATTTCACCATTCGCTTTGAGAGCCTGTACCAGAGCCAGTTTCTGTTCTGGAACCACACGCGCAAAGACGTTGCAATCCTTGACGCGTTCACACAATTCGGTCTCGCTCCAAGTTTCAATTTCGGCACCTGTAATGGACATATCCGGGTTCGCAAGGCCTATCTGGCGCGCGATATTCGATGCGGTTTTGGGGTAGTCCCCCGTGATCATCACCACGCGAATTCCCGCCTCATGGCAAAGTTTTACGGCACCGGGAACTGCGGGGCGAATTGGATCCGCAAGGGCCACAAGTCCTAAGAACTTAAAATCAAAGTCGTGTTGGCCCGGAGGCAATTCATGACCAAGATCGTACCTCCCAGAGGCAACACCCAAGATGCGCAAGCCCTGCTCCGCCATCTTCGAAATCTGCGCCGAAATATTTTCCCGGACGGAGGGTTCTAAATGGCAAAGATCCATGATGGTTTCAGGAGCGCCCTTAGCGGCGACATTCAGGCAGTTTTCTTCTGCAGGCTTCCAGACATTTGTCACCGACAAAAATTCCCGAGAAAGCGGGTACTCCCGAATAATATCCCAAGCCGGATGAAGGTGACCTGCATCGATCACGGAACTTTCGCCAAGAGCGACAAACGCTTTTTCCATGGGATCAAAAGGATCTTTCCTGCTCGCAAGAATTCCCCACTCCACCAGTTCATGAAAATCCTCGGGTAAGGTTTTCTTTTGAAGAGGATCGATATCGAACTCTTTTCCATCAACCCAAAGGCCCGCAATGCTCATCTTATTTTGTGTGATGGTTCCTGTTTTATCCGAACAGAGAATCGTTGCTGCACCAAGACTTTCCACGGCACTCATGCGGCGGGCAAGCACATGTTTTTTAGAAATTCTCCAGGCACCAAGAGCCAAAAACACGGTGAGCACCACGGGGAATTCTTCAGGGAGCATCGCCATCGCGAGGGTAATACCTGCAAGGATACCGCCCAACCAATTGCCGCGCGTGATCCCGAATACAACCATAATCAAAATGCACATCAAAGCGGCGAGGATAAAAATGTAGCGGACAATTTTACCCGTCTCATTCTGGAGAGGTGTTCTTTCTTTGACAAGAGAACCTAGCGCAGTCCCAATGCGTCCCATCTCTGTTTTCTCACCCGTAGCACGCACACGGTAAACGCATTGGCCAGAAACGACCAGAGAACCAGAGAAAACAAAGGGAGAATCTTCCCCGCCCGGGCGCGCCATCGCAGCATCAGACATCTCATAAGTTTCCACCGGGACTTTGTTCACGGACTCCGACTCTCCGGTTAAGAGAGACTCGTCAATGGAAAGGTTTGTGCCCCACAGCAAAATACCATCGGCAGGGACACGTTCCCCTTCGGAAAGAACCACAAGATCATCTGGTACCAGTTCCGGCCCGGAAATAGTGAATCGTTCCCCATCACGAATAACGAGGGCACGAGGACTTGAAAGGTTTTTGAGGGCTTCTAGTGATTTCTCTGTTTTTCCCTCTTGAATAATGGTAATGATCATCATTATAATTACGAAGAACAGGAGCATAATGGCATCCCTGGGTTCCCCGAGAACTAAATAGATAACACCACAGCTAACCAGCAAAAGAAACATAGGCTCCGTGAACACTTCAAGAATGATCTTGAAAAGCCCCCGTTTCTGCTGATCTTGTATTTGGTTCGGGCCAAATTTCCGCAATTGGTCTTTAACCTCTGCTGGGGTGAGGCCCTTGAGCGCGCTAATTTCACGTTCATTCATAGAATGAGTCTCCTCGAATTCAGGTTAAGACGATTTATATAGAATGGACGTACCATTGACATCCCATCGGTGATAAATCATCGACGGAAGTCCCACAGATGGATCTGTTGCCTAAGGGCCCGGCTCGAAGCCTGCTCTCCCGATGCATTGAATATAGCAAAGTTTGAAAAGGAGTCAACAGCGGGACAGCTACCCCCGGAAGTCCATGACAGCGATTCAATAAAAAAACTCCAGGATATCTCCAAAATGCCATTTTCGGCAAGAAGAATAACGATTTAAACGCAACCTCTTTCCACCAGAAATGAACTATTGGCGATAATTTCATTTTATATTAAAGACAAGTGAATCTATTCTCGTGCCACACCATTCATGGGGTCTCATGATTCAGTCCCGATTTTTCCCAATCCTATTTTCTCTCAGTCTGGGCATTCTTTTACTGGGATGCGATTCGGACAGTTCGAGTAACAGCGGAGAGGAGACGTCCTCTTCCAGTATCGCTGGAATTTCTTCTTCGCGAGTACTCTCCAGTTCTTCCTCGTATGATACGGATGCAATCATTGCGGATCACAACGGCACTGTGCTTTCCGCAATTCCTACCGAATGGATTACTGCCGCTAAAACAAACCTGGTCATTGCCTATGGTCACACGTCTCACGGAAGCCAATTGGTGGATGGGCTCAATGGCTTGGAAGCGTGGAAAGGCTCTCCTTACACCCTTCTCGGCAGCGGCGATACAGAGGGTTTGGAATTACGCGATACCCCTTTCAGCGGAGCCAGTGATTTGGGCGCTCCCGATTTTATAGCTTGGGTGATGGCAACCCGAAGTTACTTGGACGAAAATACGGATGTCAATGTGGTGATGTGGTCCTGGTGTGGACAGCTTTCATGGGCTACTACAGGAGATGTCGAGGGATATCTCGATAGCATGACGACTCTCGAAAAGGATTACCCCGATGTCCAATTTGTCTATTTCACAGGACACCTGGATGGTACAGGCGTTGATGGCGTGCTCAACCAGAATAACGAAAGCATCCGCACCTATGTGAGAGAAAACAATAAAATGCTCTATGACTTTGCAGACATTGAAAGCTATGACCCGGACGGAAATTATTACCTGGACTTGAACGCCAACGACAACTGCGACTATGACGGTGGCAACTGGTGCACCGAATGGCAGGAAGCTAATCCAGGGGAATGGTACGAAGTCACAGCCCAGCACAGTCAATCCCTGAACGGAAACCGCAAGGCCTATGCCTCATGGTATCTTTTTGCAAGGCTCGCCGGATGGGATGGGAAATAAAGATTTATTCTAAATACGTATAGCCGTACAATCCCGAACGGTAAATATTCAAAAACTCTTTGCCTTCTTGCAAAGTAATTTTGCCTTCCTTCACCGAACGCGCCACCCAGTTTTCCATGGTGCGCACCAAAGCCTTGTCGCTAAAATTCACATATTCAAGAACATCTTCCACCGACTCGCCATCAATGATTTTTTCAATATTGTACGAATCATCATCACAGACAATATGCACCGCGTTGGTATCGCCAAAAAGATTATGCAAGTCGCCTAATATTTCCTGATACGCACCTACGAGATACACGGCCATAAAGTAAGGTTCACCTTCTTTCAACGGGTGTAAGGGGAGAGTACGGGAAACTTCGCCACCACGTACAAACATATCGATTTTGCCATCGGAATCGCACGTCACATCTTGGAGAGTCGCCTCTACCGTTGGCTCCTGATCTAAACGCTGAATCGGCATGATCGGAAAAATCTGGTCGATCGCCCAACTATCCGGCAAGCTCTGAAACAAGGAAAAATTACCGAAATACTTTTCTGCCAAGAGGCGAGAAAGGCCGCTCAGTTCATACGGCGGGTGACGTAAATCTTTCGCAAGCTGTTCCACTTTGCGGGCAATGCTCCAGAATAAACGTTCTGACATCGCGCGGGTCAACAGGTCCACGGAACCCATTTTGAACCCACTCAAGGCATCATCGTTAATCTGCATTGCATCATGCCAGCTTTCCAATAAATTTTTGAGTGTGAGACCCGTGTATAAGTTGTACAAATCCCGAATGCTTTCAGGAGCATCCGCATCAATCTCATGAACGTCTTCATCAAAAAACGCGGGAGAGGCGGTTTCCAAAATATTGAACACCAACACCGAGTGATGAGCAGAAAGAGCGCGGCCCGTTTCGGTAATCACATTCGGATGCGGTAACTCAAATTTTTCACAGGTCTCGTAAATCGCATAAATCACATCGTTCGCATACTCTTGGATGGAGTAATTCACAGAACTCGCATTTGTGCTACGAGAGCCATCGTAATCGACCCCTAAACCACCCCCCACATCTACATATTCGAGCTGCATTCCTGATTGCCTAATCTGCGCGTAGAATTGCGACACCTCGCGAAGCCCCGACTTGATTTTACGGATATTCGTGATCTGGCTACCCAGATGAAAATGGATCAGCTTAAAGCAATCGCACATTTCCTCTTGCGTGATATAATCCATCGCTTCTAAAAGATCCGAGCTATTCAAACCGAACTTACTGTGATAACCACCGGATTCTTCCCACTTGCCAGAGCCATTGCTTGCGAGTTTGATGCGAATGCCGATGTTGGGCCTTACGCCAATACGGCGCGAAAGTTCCACCACCAGATGCAATTCATTCATCTTTTCGACCACGATGTAGATGTTCTTCCCCATCTTCTGCGCTAAAAGCGCAAGCTCGATAAAGTCTTCATCCTTGTAGCCATTGCAGATAATGAGCGCTTCCGGGTTGTCCATATTCGCAAGCACCGCGTGGAGTTCCGGTTTGCTCCCCGCTTCAAGGCCAATATTAAACTTTTTCCCGTGGCGAACGACCTCTTCCAGAACGGCGCGTTGCTGGTTCACCTTAATAGGGAAAACGTTATAGTAGGTACCGCTAAAGCCATATTCTTTAATGGCTTTGCTAAAGCATTCATTAATTTTTTCAATACGGGAATCCAGAATATCTGGGAACCGCAGAAGCATTGGCGTGGAAACATCACGAATCGCAAGATCCTGAATCAGGTGATAAAGATCGATTTCTGGTCCTTTGTCGCGCAAAGGCTTGACCGTCGCATGGCCCTCTTCATTGATGTCAAAATAGTTGATTCCCCATCCTTTAACATTGTATAACTCGCGGGAATCATCTATGCGCCATTTTTTCATTTCTACAGTATCCTCGGAAGAGAGGTGAATTTCGCGAAACGATAGAAAAATACATCCAGTCCTACTCACTTGTTTTAGCTAAATTTAGGGACTGAAACCTTTATCCGAGTTTGTACCATGCAGATCCCTGAAGCGTCCAACTTTATTCAAGAAATTATTGTTAACGATTTGACCACAGGAAAGCGCACCGAAGTGCACACTCGGTTCCCGCCAGAACCCAATGGCTACCTGCATATTGGTCATGCGAAGAGTATTTGCCTCAACTTTGGAACCGCTCTCAAATTCGGTGGAAAAACAAATCTCCGTTTTGATGACACGAATCCGACTAAAGAGGACGTGGAATACGTGGATTCTATCCGCGAAGATGTTCACTGGCTGGGTTTTGACTGGGAAGACCGCGAATACTATGCGAGTGATTATTACGAACAAACTTATGAATTTGCCGAAAAACTGATTCAACTCGGCAAAGCTTATGTATGCGAGCTCCAGGGCGATGACGTGAGTACCTACCGCGGTACCCTCACGGAAGCGGGCAAGCCAAGCCCATGGCGCGACCGCCCCATCGAAGAAAATCTGGATCTCTTCCGTCGCATGCGCGCTGGCGAATTTGAAGAAGGCCGGTATTTTCTCCGCGCTAAAATCGATATGGCGCACCCCAACATGAACATGCGCGACCCTGCCATGTACCGCATCAAAAAAGCGACACATCACCGCACCGGCGACAAGTGGTGCATTTACCCGATGTACGATTTTGCACACCCTCTCGGCGACTGGATCGAAGGCATCACGCACTCGATTTGCACCTTGGAATTTGAAGCTCACAGACCTCTCTATGATTGGTTTCTCATCGCCCTTGGCCTCGATAATCGGCCGCAGCAAATTGAGTTCGCGCGCTTGAACCTCACCTACACCATGATGAGCAAACGCCGTCTGTTGGAGCTTGTGCAAAACAAAGTAGTCATGGGATGGAGCGATCCCCGTATGCCTACCGTAAGTGGCCTCCGTCGCCGCGGTTATTCCCCTTCTAGTATCCGCGAGTTTGCAGATCGCATCGGCATTTCTAAAGCAGATAGCATGGTGGATATCAACCTCCTTTACTTCTGCATCCGCGAAGAACTCAACGCGAGTGCCCAGCGCGCGATGGCCGTACTTGACCCAATCAAGGTTGTCATAGACAACTGGGAAGATGGCCGCGAAGACATGATCGAGGTCGAAAACAACCCGGAGAATCCGGCACAAGGCTCCCGCAAAATTTCCTTTGGCAAAGAAATCTACATCGATGCCGAGGACTTTATGGAAAACCCGCCCAAGAAATATTTCCGTCTGCACCCCGAGGGGGAAGTACGCCTCAAAGGGGCCTACTTTATCAAGTGTGTGAACGTCCTCAAGGATGCCGCAGGAAAAATCACTGAAGTGCATTGCACCTATGACCCCGCGAGCCGTGGCGGCGAAAGCCCCGATGGACGCAAAGTCAAAGGTACCATCCAATGGGTCAGCGTCGCTCACGCGGTGGATGCCGAAGTGCGCCTTTTCGACAACTTGTTTACCCTCGAAAACCCAGCCGCCGTCCCTGAAGGTCAGAACTGGATGGACTTTGTGAACCCGAATTCTCTGGTAAAAAAGCAAGCAAAGTTAGAGCCTATGCTTGGAGAATCAACCCTCGCTGATCGTTACCAGTTCATGCGTCTCGGGTATTTCTGCTTGGATTCCGAAGATTCCAAACCGGGAAATCTTGTGTTCAACCGTACGGTGGAACTGAAGGATAGCTGGGGTAAATCTCAGGCCAAAGTCTAAAAAAAGCGTTCTTTTTCACCACCGATACACGGCATTCAAGAGCTCTTTCCCTACAGGAAGTTTCCTTTGTCCAGTATTTTGAGAACTTCCTGAAGTTCTTTGGGAAGCGGGGAATCTTGAACTATATGGTGCCCCTTCCAATCAAATTCCAAGCGGCAACTGTGAAGAAAGAGGCGCTGTAATCCGCATAATTTTTTAAGATCGCGGTTGAGCGCAAAATCACCGTAGCGGGAGTCGCCCGCGAGGGGGTGCTCAATGCTTGCGAAATGAGCGCGAATCTGATGCATTCGCCCTGTTTCCAAACGGATTTTGACGAGATCAAAACCTTTGAGATGACGTTGCACCGAATAGTGCGTGACGGATTCTTTGCCGCCTTCAGCATCAATTTCCATTTTAGCACCCTTTGCGGAATCGGTCCGTGTGAGTGTCGTGCGGATAGTGCCTTTTTCTTTGGAAATATTCCCTTGCACGAGAGCGAAATAACTTTTTTCGATTTTATGTTCGCGGAGCATTCGCGTGAGGTCTCGCAGTACATCACCATGAAGCGCTGCGATTAAAAGACCTGAAGTTTCCTGGTCCAAACGGTGTGCAATGGTGGGTTTAAATTCCATTTGCTGATCAGCTCCCCATTGCCAAAGCATATCGACGAGCGATTCGCCGGGGCGGGTCCCAGAGCCTGGCTGGCTCGCGATACCGGAGGGCTTGTTGACGATAATAAAGTCCTCGGTTTCAAGAATGATATTTAGATGTTCTTGGACAAAATTTCGATCCGAAAATTCGGCGGGTTTTCCCCAGCCTGAATTTTTTTTCGGAGAAGTTGAAACCACTACTTCTGAAGCGGTATCCACACTTTTGAAATTTTCGTAAATGCAGACCGAGTCCCCTTCATTGAGAATCAAAGGCCCTTTGGCGACAATTCCATTGACTCGCACTTTTTTCTTTCGAAGTACGGCAAATAATGCGGACAAGGATTCATTAGGAAATGCCTGACGCAGGTAGCGATCCAAACGCATATTCGCAGAGTTGCGATCCAGAACTTTTGTAATCATAATTGCAATTTAGCTTTTTTGCTTGCGGACACGATTGGCGAGGCGGACTCCATCGGCGGCGCTGGTGATAATGCCACCCGCGTACCCTGCGCCTTCACCAAGGACAAACAGCCCTTGCGTTGAAACCGATTCCAGCGTTTCCGGGTTTCGGAGAATGCGGAGTGGGGAACTGGTACGCGTTTCGGGGGCTACAATGAGTCCTTCGCGGATGAATCCCGGAATTTTGCGATCAAAGTCGATGAAGCCTTCTGCGAGGGATTCGCAGAGGGACTCTCCCATCCATTCCCAAAGATTGCTGGGAGTGAGGCCGCAGGGGTATGTGGTGTTGGGGAGTGTTTTTTGATCCGTGATTTTTTTGAGGAACGCTTCAATGGTTTGGCCGGGGGCACTGTAGTTGCTTCCACCGACTTGAAAAGCAGCGGACTCCAACTGGCGCTGCCATTCGAGTCCCCCAAAAAGCGAGTCACTCTTGGGAATGGGAACCACGATGGCGCCGTTTGCGAAAGGGCCGCGGCGATGGCTGTGGCTCATACCGTTCGTGGCAAGGGTATTGGGCTCGGAGGCGCAGGGCACAAGAACTCCGCCGGGACACATGCAGAAACTGTAGGCGCTGGAGGTGCCGTG
>Ga0172381_10001662_pt1 | contig 25549 bp, 33 predicted proteins | sample Leawel6488metaG_FD_119754 | JGI IMG/M metagenome (GOLD analysis project Ga0172381, IMG submission 119754) | Leachate microbial communities from a municipal landfill in Southern Ontario, Canada - Leachate well 64-88 metaG | ecosystem: Engineered > Solid waste > Landfill > Unclassified | place... | reverse complement strand
AGTCTTTGCAAGTCATTAAACGTAAAAACAAACACGAAAGGAAGATAAAACATGATCACGCATAAATTCTCTGGCGAAGATAACAGGCCCGATGTAGTTGAACCAGGCGTATATCCCGCAACGATTAAAGGGGCGCGCGAAGGTATCAGTAAAGCCGGTAATGAACAAATAGAACTTGTGTGGGAACTGGAAAGCGGCCATGTAATTTACGATTATCTAACCTTCACAGCCAAGACCGGCTTTAAGATTGATTCGTTTTTGAAGTCAATCGGAATGGCCCCGGCAAAGGGCGCGGAGATTGAGCAAGGTGGAGTTGCCCATAAAAATAATTTACAATCCTTATCGGCAATATCCTTGACTGACTGGTAAGGCGCAAATATCGGCAATGCTCATTGTTTGATAATATTGTTTCGCACATCCTTGCGCGGCAGTTTTGGCCTCTGACCAGACTTTATAACTCCAAGGCGGGTCCGCGTAGATTGTTTGATATTTCATTTTGTCCTTTCGTTTTGCGCCAGCCACTTTAACACCCGTTCCCGCCGCGAACAGAACCAGCCCGGCGGCGTTGCGTCCAGGTCGGCCCCGTAGTCAAGCCCCATGATCGAGAGCTCGGTTACGTCCACCACGGCAACCTCCCGCCCGTCCTGGCTCACGTGCAAACCTTCCCGGCCCCATTCCAATTTTACGTTTTCATTCATTTACCCCCCTTTTTAATTTTTTAATTTTCATTCTCAACAATTTCCGCTCCTTCGTTGAATATGCCACCAAGTTTTTTGAGCCGCCATTTATTCGGCCCTTGGACGCCTGCATAACCGCATGCCGGGCAATCCAGATCGCCGCACAAAGCCGCCCATATTCGCCGGACCTGCCGTTGCGTCAACCGCCAGCCTCGAGCTGTTATGGTCGCGGTCGTGCCGTGAATATCGTTGTGAAAAACAAATTTCATTTTATTTTATGCCATTTTTTACAAACAAATGAAGATTTCTTTTCTAATTCTCTTTTCTGTTTTTTTGCCCACCAATCGTATTCGCAAAACAAAAAACTTCCTTTTTCATCCTTATCATTAAAAACATGGAAACAATTTTGACATGATTTTTTCATATTCCCCCCTTCATCTTGTATACCTTCGCCGCCGATCTCCGCTTCTGGCTTAATTTAGGGCATGTTTATTTTACGGTTCCGGCCCGTGTGCCCGAAAAATGCGTCCAGGCAAATAACTACCCCGGCCACAAGCGCGATTAAAAGAATTACAATTATAAGTATATTCATATTCCCCCCTCATTCTCGCCGGACTTGGCTTTAGCAATGGCCTTGCAAAGCGTGGCACAAGTGTTTTCAAGCTGATCCAGCGTATATTGACACGCCTCCAGAAGCTCCGGCGCGGCGGCAATCAATATTGCATTGTATTCAAATGTTTTATCTTCTGCCATCGTTGCAAATACGCTTGCTATATATTCGCGTCCTGCTGTGATTTTCCATTCATCCGCCCTGCGCCGCGTAGCTTTCCATAATGCTGGCGTATGCTTCGCTTCTGTTTTCGTTGTCATGTTGTTTGCTCCTTATTTTGTTTGTTTTTAAAAGCGGGTATTTCATGCCGTCTATTGAAATGCTTGTGCTTTTGCACTGGGTTCACCCCGCACGACCAGCGGGTAACGCCTCTATCATACATTCCACATGCCCCGCGTCATTATTTAATATTTGATCGTTTACGTATTTCGTTTGCAATGTCTGTTCTTGTCCGTTCATAACGCAATGCTTCCAAATCTTTTTTTTCGGTCTGCGCGCATCCGTTATCCCAGTCTTCTTTTTTACATTTAATAAATTTTGCTACATTATACATTTTACACCTCTTTCAATCGGCTTCCTGGCCTCATCAGCGGCGGCACTCTACCGCCGGACGCCGCCCCTCAAGCGGCGTTTCGGCCTACCTTGCGAATCGCGGCACAAAACAATTATCAAGCTTGCCGGTTGCGCGGTTGATGTTGTTTATAATCCCAACAACATCATGTCCAAAATTGAATTTATCCGCTTTAAGCAGTTCGCTTAATTTGATAGGCATCTCAACGTGCGCCGCTGATATATCCATTTGCGCGCTTAATATGTCTTTAATGCCGTTTTCTTTCACTCCGCGCTTTACAATGCGGCCGATCAATTCAGCGTCTTTTTGATTTAATTTATTCCAGTCCATTTTTTATTCCCTTTCCACTTTCGCGCCGGGCGCGGGTTAATTTATGCCGTTAAATGATCATGTCGCCTTGCTAACATAATCAGCGTTTCGCGGCTTGGCGTCGTGCTTCCATAAGCCAATGCACCTTCTTTTTTTACCCTCCAACCGGAAGCATGGCATCCGTTGACCTGTAAATAATATCCGCTTCCACCGCTGTATTTTTCGCGCTGTTCAATACCGTCGTCTTGGACATCTGCTCCATAGGGCAACTGTGGACAAAACGCCACAAATGGAATAGCTTCGTTTTTTGCTTTTTCTTCCGCTTCCGCTTGTGCCAATACTGCCCGCGCTTCGGCCTCCGTTGTCCAACGTTCCCGGCCTTCGTTGTCTGATAGTCTACCATTCCATTCTCTACCGGATGCCGGATCAGCTTTAATCATAACTTTCCAATCTCCGCACCCTGGGCCAAGATGCCTTGTTTCCGGTATTTTCAACGCCGCTTTCCGCATTTCGGCAAAATTATCTCGTTTGCATTTTGATGCCGCCAAAATAACAGATTTAATAGCATGGCTCGCAAAATAATCTGTTTGAATATCGCTATCATCTTGCATACATTCGGCCACGATTAAATGAGTTGTTCTGGTTGGTATAAGTTTCGGCCATAATTCGCGCCCTTTAGCCTCCAATTTATCCGCCTCATTTTTCGCGGTGTCCTGACGTGTTTTTAATGCTTCCGCCTGTTGCCGGTGGTCTTCTTGCATTGCCTCCAGCATTTCCGCCGATACAATTTCCGATGTTAAAAACATATGCTGACTATGCCACAACGCCGGATCGTCTTTCTTTTTTATGCTGTGATACTCAACAAAATGCAACCTTTCGTTTTTTTCGCGCTCGGCCCGGTCAAAGCACCAATAACCTCCACCTTGGGCCGGAGTCCGCTCCTCTAATATTACCAGATCACGCGCTGACCAGCCCATATTTCCACCCCAGCGCAAGACCGTGCCAATCGGCAAGCCCTTGCCCGCTGATTCGTCAATCGGTATCATTTTACCACTGCGGCCAATTTCATACATTTTGCATGTCGTTGTCATTGTCTTTACCTCCATGTTCCCGGCGCGCGCCGGGTGGTTTGTTATGCGTTTCCGATGTAATAATGATCTGTCCGCTGATAGTCCAGCCGCTCAACTATCATATAGCGGCTATTGTTATGGATACATGTCCCGACCTCACGGGCCGTCCCTTTTTTAATTGCCTTTTTTGCCGTCTGTTTTTTAATGATCATTTTCCGCCCTCCTTGTTTTTGTTCCCCGCCCGCGCGGGAGTTGTTTTGTTTTACGCTTGTATATTTTTATTTTCATTTTTCATCCATTTTTGTGATTGATCGTGATCTTCATTTTCTTCCTCCTATTTTTTTGCTTCTGTTTTGTTGTTACTCGAACTTAATGTATTGCGCATCGCCCCGGCAGTATATTGTGATCTCGCGTCCATCCGGCGGATGCTGTGCCAGCCATTTTCGCAGATATTTCGTATCAGCTAAATCACCGCCCCATTGCCCATGCAATTTTTCGTCAAACGGCGAGTTGCTTTCACGATCCCAGTATATTTCAATAGGCTCGCCGCATTGTCGGACAGACGCAATGGCGTCCTTCAATTTTTCGTTCATCTCTTCATTGATTTTCATTTTTGTTCTCCGTGTTTGGTTAGGGTTTAACTTTACGCTTTCATATAGAGCATTTACCGTGCCATGTCTAACTACTAATTTACAACCTCGTTGATTACCAAGTATTTACGTCGCATAAATATTTTTTACTCAGAATTTCAGACGCTTTTAATGCCAATTTTATTCTCAATTTCTAAAATGATTTCGCAAACTTGAGAATCACGTAGCAATATAATTATAATTTTTCCCGCAAAAAAATCTTGACTCAATTAAAAAATCTGGTATTGTGTGCCCAGATATGAATATTAATAATCAACCCGGAAGCACCCCCTTGACTGATGATAAATTGGAAGCGTTTGTTATTGCTCTTTCTAAAGGTCAATCGCAAAGGTCTGCCTATAAAGAGTTTGTAAGCCAAAATTGCACGAATAAAACAGCGGAACAAGTATCATCTCGTATTGTCCACCGTTCCCCGGTCAAAGAAAGGCTTGCTTTTATCAAGGTTCAGTCAAAACACTTGACTGGCCGACTTTTAAGGGATGATTTACGCAATGTTTTACAGGTTATTGCCAGAACTGGCAATGATATTTCAAAAATTGCCGCTGTGAAACAGTTAAAAGACTATGACGATGAGGATAAACGCGTCCAGGCCGCCCAAGCTAATCTTGATCCTGCAGTGATTGTCCAGCATATCGCCCGATATCCTCACCGGCCGCCCGGCGAGGACCACATCCGGGCCTGCGTGGAGAGGCTGGCCAGCCTGCTCTGCGTGCCGCTTGCCCGATTGGCGACAGCCTGCATGGATAGGGCAGACGCCCCACCTTCTGAGCCTACCGTTGATAACTCGTTGCAATCTAATACGTTGCAACAAGTAGACAATAATAATCCTTCAATTATATAACTCTTTGATTGTAAGAGGATTATATTCGTTGTCATAACTGTTATTATGAGACGTTGCATGACCGGCACAGGGGGGGGGAGGGGGGAGATTCAAAAAACAGGGGTATCCCCTATATATACTCATTGCGGGATTTTTTGAAAAATGGGGATTTTTGACATATTTTCGTTGTGATCCAAACTTTAGACATATATATATAGATTCCTGACGGCTGACAAGAGATATACACCTTATATGACACAAATGAATATATATAGAGTAATAAGAGGATAGATTACGGCAAAGTAAGCGGTATAATACAACAAATTGTTTAAACTACTCCGATAAGTCGTGTCAGCCGTCAGCCAACGGGACATCAAAGGCAGGTGGTTCAATGGTCCAAATTCGGCTACGTTCGGTATGTTTTTGGGTAAATCGGCCGGGAAATTTTTTAGCAAGGCGACCGAGGTAAGTGCCGGTGGCGTTTCCCCATGAGAGCAATTTACGGGATTCGTGTTGCATATCGCCATTTGAGGTTAATTTTACTTCAAGGTCTTCGGACGTGCCTATCCAAGTGGTTGGTATAGGTTCGCCGAATATTTCCTTATCAATGATAGAAAGAAGGCGGAATTCTGGAGAAAGAGCGTCAATTTCGCGCAAGATATTGATATGGTGCATTTTATCAATACCATAGCGTTGAGATTCTTTAGATTGGCGAATATTTTCTGGTATTTGCCATTGGCATAGGTAATAAAGGAATGCTGGCAGTTCTGATTCTAATTGTTTCCAAAAGGCTATGCGTTCATCGTTTGTTTTCGATTGCATAGGCATTTCAAAATTGGATGCTTTAAAAATCATCAATTTATCTTCCATGCTATTATCTATTGGGGGCAAAACCATTAAATTTTCTGGTTCATCGTTGAGCGAAATTGTAAGCCGCCAGAACGGGGTAAGTACAATGGCTTGTTTATGTTTTTCGTGGCAACGTTGGGTATCAGAACCAGCAATTTGTTTAATTTGTGATCCAAAAGCGCGGCGGACGCGAAGATCAGTATTAGCCGGTTCATCTTCTATACAAAGATGTTCAGCTTTAAAAAGGTCTCCATTAAAGTCCGTCGAGGCAGTCATAAAAGAGTAAGGTTTTTCAGAACGTCCGCCAATAATTTTTGTTATAAGTAGCTGAAGAAGTGATTTGCCACAGTTATGAGGCCCGCAAATAGCGAGAGCTTGACCAGGACGCAATTTACCAGACGACACTGATTCGTAGGCAATTTTTAACCATCCGTAGAGAAACTTTGGCTGGTCGTATTTTTCATCATAAAGCAGTCCTTGAATAAGTGATTCAATGGTTTTCCATTCGCCAAAGGCAGGAGTAATTATTTTAGGAGATTCGGTTACAAGGACTCGATTTCCATTTATTTCATAAAATCCTGATTTATAGCCAGCAAGCGGACCTGCGTAGTCAATATCGCGCGTATCGCGTAGTTTGATGATAAATTCGTCTGCTTCTGATATATTTTCGCCTTTTTGGGTGCGAGTATTCATGCCACGATAGGCTAATTCCTTACGGAATTGTGTTTCGGTAAGAGCCATCCAAGATTTGCGTTTATTGCGGAGCAGGTATTCTTTTGAGTATTTTTCGTAGTAAAACTCCTCTATGTTTTGTGATGGCTCATGTTGTTTAGGTGGCGGTATGGGGGGAATTAGGTTTAGTATTTCGTCTTTTATAGCTTGCGGTTCTTGTGCATCGCGGGCTTCAATAAAGTCATGGATGTCGCCTTTTTCTGGCAGTCCGGGCAGTTCTAAAATGCGGACGCTTTTGGCTATGTTTTTGAGCGATTTTTCAACGATAGAGACGTGTTTATGCCCGGGTTCGTCATTGTCTGGAAGGACAATAATAACAGCGGTTTTCAACGAGTCAGAATAAGAATCTCGCCATTTACCCGCGCCGTCTGGAGAACAAGTAGCAACGAGTCCGATGGATTCGGCGGCGTGAACTGCCTTTTCACCTTCGCAAAGAAATATCTGTTTACCTTCTTTGATGGCCGTCAACACTTGTGGCAAGCGATAAATTACACGTAGCGTTCCATTCATATTCCAAAGGAATTGGCCGATATTGTCGGGATCCGGGCGGCGTTGCATAAAGGTTTTGGGTTCGTAGCGAAGTTTTTGGAAAAGCAAGTTTCCATCGGAGCCAACGTAATCATAGATGGCAACAAGTTTTTTTTGTGGCGGTGGCGTTTCAACTGGATTCTGCTTTTCTAAGAATAAATCAGAGAGTTTTAATCCCTTTGCGGCCAGGACTGCTTCGGTGGAACATCCGGCTAAACACTTGATTAAGGTGCGCCCATCGGTGCCTATTCCGATTGAGAGGGATGGAGTTTTATCGTCGTGCGCGGGACACCGGGCAATGTATTGATTTTGATTATTACCGGTTGGTTTAGCGTCAAACAGTCTGGTGATTTCAACGATGTTCATACTTTACCTCGCAGTTTAAGGTAAATTTGGCAGGCGTCAAAGGGGTGCAATCCCGAATATTTAAGTATTAAACGTAGGATTTTGCGGTATTTGTTCATTTAACTTCATAAAAAAACCACGCTATGGCGAGGATTTGAATACGCGATACCAGTTGTCTTCGTCAGACAGAGGATTTGCGTCAAGTTAGTTTCCGTCCCTTGAATCTTGCCATAGCGGGTTTGAAAACAGATTACATGTCTCTGGTATCCTTCATTCATACCGGCGAATATACCATAAGCCGGGAAAATGTCAACAAAAAACTTTTACTTATTTTCAACTTGATTTTTCTGAACGGATTTGATAGAGTGTTGGCGATGAAATATAGTAAAGGCGTGGCTGTTTTTCCGAATCAATGCGAGCCATTAAACATGGCGCGGTATTTTGACATGCCGGAAGAATTTTACGACTGGCAAGCGGAGTTGTTGACCGAAGTTGCCAAGCCAAAATCGCGGGTTGCCGTAAGCACATGTAACGAAAGCGGCAAGACTTCATTAATTGTTCCGTTGCTTGGATTGTCAGTTATGGCGGCGTTTCCAGGCTCAACGGTGGTAAGCACGGCTGGTGCGGAAGAACAAATCAAGGGACAGTTGTTCAATTATATTACTTCTAAATTGCGTAGTTATACTGACAAGGGATGGAAGGTTACTGAAAGCGAATTGACAGTTCATGCGCCTGAAATTGATGGGTTACGAAGCCGCTGGATTGCGCGTGTGCCGAAAGACGCATTAACGCTTGAAGGTTATCATGGGAGTTGGAAAAAAGGGCATTGGTGCCCGATCTGCTTTATCATTGATGAGGCAAAATCGGTAGATAAGTCTATTTTTGAAGCGGCATGGCGCATTGATCCTGACTGGTTTTTGGTGATTTCAACGCCGGGTGAAGATGCGGGACCATTCTTTGAGGCAATGGAAGACGTGGTTAAGGGCGGAGATTCAGCGGGGCATTACAAGTCAAAAGATGGACTGTGGACATACCGGCGCAGAATATCTTGGGAAATGTGTCCACATTTGCTCACACCGGAAAAACTGACTATCCGGCAGGCATTGATCCGAAAGCACGGTGAGAACAGTTCATTCATTAAATCATTTCTTGGTGGCGAGTTCTGGCGTGATAGTGACGAGAATTATGTATTCACAAACAGGGATGTTGATTTAATCCGCAATGCAATGCGTAATGATGAAATCCCGATCAAACATGGTGATATACGCGCCGCGTTGGAGTTTTCAAGTGGCGGCGATGAACAATCAATCGGAATCGTCAATGGCAATGAGATTGTTTGCTGGGAACAATTCAGGGAACAGAACACCGCTAATCTGGCGCGATTGTTCATTGAACGATTGCAAAAACACAAAGTGCCGCCGTGGAATTGTAATGCTGATAGTGGCGGCGTGGGACACGCCATAATTTATAATATGGAAGATTTGGGGTATGGTCCGATTAACCGATATATGAATAATCAGACATCCATTGACACCAAAGAATATGCGGATAGAATGACCGAAGATCATTATCGTTTTAAGGAAAAACTGGATAAGTATTCGCAGATAATCCGATTACCGAATGACCCGGTGTTGTTCAAGCAAATCCGGCAACGTAAAAAAGGGCAGGATGATCACAACAGGGTAAAACTTGAACTGAAACCAAAACATCGATCAAGAACAGGGGAATCGCCGGATAGATTAGATACTTTAATCATGCTTTACGCCGATTGGGAACCGCCACCCGAAGAAAAACAGAATAATCCCGATGAAAATTACGTGAGCAAGTTGGAGGATGAAGCGCGGAAACGCGGCGGAAGTGATCGTCCGTTTATGGACATGATTGTGCAACCCGATTTGGCGGAACTTGACCAAGAAGCGAAAGGTGCAATTTTGACTTGACATTTTGAAGAGAATAGTGTATAAGCAGGTAAAAAGGGGAAATTATCAAATGATACAAAAAACAAGCGGTGGATATAAAGTCGTGTCTCATAAAGGACGTAATCTTGGTGGCCCCTATAAAAGCAAAGCCGTTGCCCAGAAACGCCTTGCACAAGTCGAAATGTTTAAGCACATGACAGGAAAAAAATGATTGATAGTGAAACCAGAAAGGACCTGAAAACTTACGAACAGACTATGCAAGTCGCTGTCGATTTCAATGAACCTTTTTTTGAACTCGCAACGCGCTTGTATGAATTATGGCGCGGTAAGGTTCCCGATGTTCTTGATCGCTCCTTTTCTAAAATCATGCTGAATGTAGGCCACGCAATGGTGCAGGATCGTATCCCTAAATTCAAAGCGAATATGTTTGGAAGCGATGATTTTGTCTCACTTGAGGCAACCACACCAGAATTGGAAATAAGTGTTGATGACGCTGAAGCATGGCTTCAAAATATGTTTCGGGATGAATCAAAACTGAATATCATTGCCGAGATTGAACCGACGTTGCAAAGTGTGGGCGCGATTGGAACTGGCTATCGTATGCCATGCTTGAAACATGTAAAGGTTGGTAAGCGATGGGAGCCGATAATTCTTTCCAAAGATATTGACTTCTTCCAAATACTTCCAATGCCTGACGGTGGCTTGGTAAATCCTATTGACCGTTATTCCGAGGATGCCGTTTCAGGTTTTTTTCATATTGACTGGATGACCAACGATCAAATTAAAGCATTAAAAGAGTATGAAGGATTTAATAAAACAGAGGCCGAAGAACTTTTCAAAACAAAGGCGGGCGAAGACCGGCAAGGATTAGAAAACGCACTTGAGAAAAAATACGATATTGTTGGCGGCGTGGCATACCAAAGTAAAGGTGATTGGCGCGAAAAGATGTCAGCAGTTGACGGATTACAGGGAAGGCGTAGAATTGTTAATTGGTTTCGACGCGATAGCTGGTGGATTATTGCACAAGACAGATTCGTAATTTACAAAGGCCCGAATCCGATGGGCGATAGCGGATTATTGCCGTTGGTTAAATATGTATGCACTCCTGATTTTAAGTCATGGCATGGCATTGGTTCGCTGGAAATGCTTGAAGATATGCTCCACGCTATCTTAATGAATTTCAATTATCGCATGGATTATCTGGCAAAAGCGATGTTCCCTACGAAGTGGATACGCAAGGACGTTATGGCCGGACAACCAAAGTCCGCTTTTTACGACCGTCCTTATGCCGTGCATCAGTTTCCGAATGTAGGGCAACCAATCAGCAATCTTGTGTGGATTGACCGTATGCCGGAAATAAATAATCAAACGTTCATGGAAGAAGACCGGCTCAAGGCTTTTGTGCAGGAAATATCTGGATTGCCAAATTATTCTAAGGGGATGGGTGGACAAGGGACGCTTGGTAATGAAACCGCAACGGGAATCGTGTCATTAATTCGTCAAGCCGCAGGAAGGATTGACGCTGAAAGCATGATGCTTGAATATTCAGGGTTGGCGCAGGAAGCACGGTTGTTATTGGCGTTGGCCGCAAAGCATATTACCGAGCCACAGATGTTGAGAAATCCACGGAGTCCTAATGGATTCAGGTGGTCAATGGTGGATGCCGAGGCGTTGACGGGGGATTATATTGTCCATACAAATGGAACCAGATATATGGCCAACAAAGAATCTGTGTTTCAAAGGTTGCTCAGTCTCTATCCATTTCTTAATCAAAATGCAATGATACCTCCTATGGGGCAATATGAACTTTTGAAACAGATTTTAGATATATCTGATATACCCAATGTAGATAGAATACTTCCGCGACCAAGTGGTGAAATGGAGATGACGGGTATGTTGCCAGCAACTAACGTAGGCGAACCAGGGGGACTTGTGTCTGAACAAAATATTCGCAACCCACAAAGATCGGTTGCTAATCGCACCACGGTTAAACCTAATACGGGACGGCAAGCCTCTGCTTCGCCTATGTATCCAGCAGGACAACCATTATGATGAAAAAATGCCCAAGATGTGGATTAGAAAAGTCTTTAAGTGAGTTTTATCAATATTAGAAATCAATAAACAAAGGAGAAAAGCAAAATGAAAAAAGCAGTAATGTTAGCGTTGGTATCGTTGGTGAGTGCGAGTTTAATTTCGGCGGCTGATTTTGACAGATCAAAACGAAGTTCTGATTTGACAAAGAATCCGGCAATAAATGGACGAGTATTATACACTGACGGCACATATAATTATTGGGCGTTATTGGATGGCGGAACATTAACCAATATTCCGGCATCCATCGTTCAGGCAGGAACTTTTCCGGCTGGTAATTTTATTTTTCAAAACGATGCAACGATACAAGGCTTGACTGCCAGCCTGCCGGTATTTACCGACGGAAACAAGAAGCTCATCTCGGGAACTATCGGCTCGGCGGTGACAGGGGTTGCCAATACGGTTGCCACGGTGTTGTCTGGGTTGGGAAGCCCGACCACGGCGGCGGCTATTACCGGATTCGGCGCGCACACGACCGCGAACGCGGTGACAGATTACGGGAGTCCTCAAACTGCTGATGTTATTACGACATTGGGCACGCCGACAACGGCCAATGCAGTTACGGCTTATGGAAGTCCGTTGGTGACCGATGTTTGCGTTGGTTATGTTTCACCGACCGAAATAACGGTGGTAACGAATTATGTTCTGGAGCTTTCCGGCACGTTGTATGACAGCACCGGAACCGCTTTGACGAACGCGCTTGGTGCGGAAGTCAGCGCGGTGACGAATGTTATAGCGCAAACCGGGACGGCAATAGCCGCGCTTGGATCAGCGATAACCGCCTCGGTGATAACTAACCTTGGCACAGCTACCACGGCTGCGGCAATTACTGGATTCGGGTCGCATACAACTGCGGCAGCTATAACCAATCTTGGTGCGGCTACCACGGCAGCGGCAATAACCGCGCTTGGAACACCGACAACGGCAAATGCGGTAACGGCTTACGGGAGTCCAACCACGGACAGCGTTGTTGATTCTATTACGCCGACGACTGCGACGTTTGCGAAACCGTAAAGAAAACATGAGGTAAATCATGCAGTTCATGCGTCAAAATTCGGCGGAAGTAAAAAGAATAGGATAAATAATGCAAATACGATTTACTCCTAATCTGCATGAATTAAAAAAAGAACTTGACAATTTAAGGGAAATCTGCTTTAATCTTGAGCATGAACAAAAGAGTAGAGAATCTTTGTTGTCAATGTTTGAATTTGAGGGGTTTGAAAAGTTTAAAAGCGAGGTTTTAAAAGGTGAACTTGAACGCATAGCGCATAAACGAATGAGTATTGATGTTGAAGAAAAGTCTTTACATTTGCGTTTGGAAGGTCAATATGCAGAAGTTAATCGGTTAATGGATATGAAAAAAGATTTAGAATCTGAAATCCAACTTGAAAGACAGAAACTAACGGAATTGTATCAATCTATTCGCGTATTGGAATTGAAACTGGAAAAACATTTAAAATGAGTGATGAAACAAAGATGCAAGTTAAGCAATCGAACGTAAAACATTTTGATTATTGGAGAAATTATCCCAAAAAGACAAAAAGAGAGAAAGCAAATATATACCACAAATATTGGCACAAGAAACATCCAGAAAAAGTTCGTGAATACGGGAAACGACAATACATAAAAGATCGTAGGGTAGATTTATTTAGATTAAATAATAGTATGAGTAGAGGCATTTTGTATTCTATTCATAAAAATAAAAACGGGCAACATTGGGAAACGCTTGTTGGCTATACTTTGAAGAATTTACATGCACATTTAAAATCAAAATTCACCGACGGAATGTCATGGAAAAATTACGGGGAGTGGCATATAGATCATATAATTCCTATTTCACGATTCCATTTTAAAACTGCTGAAGACGCGGAATTTAAAGTCTGTTGGGGGCTTGCAAATTTACAACCCCTATGGGCAAAAGACAATCGTTCCAAACACGATAAAACGATGGAAGAATGGCAGAAAAGTAAAGAAATAAGAAAAATTGCATAATAACAATTAAAAGGACAACAAAATGACTGTAGAAAATAAAACAGTAGAGGGAATTGACCAGAATACCGCCGACATATTGATGGGCGGAAGTCCTCAATCTGATACTTCCAGCCAGCCAGATAAAACTAATTTAGACGATAAATCATCCGCCGATAGTGGCAAGGCTAATGCCCCCGCTTCCGGTCAAGATGGTGAAACAGGAAAACAGGTAGACGAGAAAGGCAACCAGCCTCCCTCGCAAGGGCAAGAGGCGGGCAAGAAAGTAGATGAGGTAGTCAGTGATGACGATCTCAAAAAGCATCTTGGTCTTTCAGAATCTCCTGAACAAAAGGTGGCGCGATTAGACCGCGAATATGCGGCATCGTCCAAAGAGTCGCGCCGATTGACGGAAACCAACAAGAAAATCTCTGAACTGTTAAAGGAACAGGGACTTGAGTTGGCCGTTGAAAATGGGGTGCCGGTGGGCTTTGTGCCCGGCAAGAATTATTCAAAGAACGCCGCCGAGTTTGACCTTAAATTAAAGGACTTATCGGAAGACGAGCGCGCTTTGTTTGAAACCGACCCCCAAAAAGCGGTTGATGCGGTTATCGCCCGCGCTCAAAAGGCGTTTGTGAGGGCAATGCCGACGATTGACCGTATGATACAGCCTGTGTCGCCGGAACGTGAGGAAGCAGCCTTAAATCATCTCAAGTCTGAAACTTGGGAAAGTGGAGATAAAAAATATCCCGATTTTGATAAAAACATCGGATTGGTAAAACAAATAATCAATGCGCCGAATATTTCAAAGGCTCTGAAAGATTTTTATAATCAAGAGCCGGAAATGGCAACTGAATATTTGCTTTATCGCATCAATGCCGCTCGCACTTACGTTCTTGACCAGGCGCGCAAAATAAAAGAAACAAAAGAACAAAAAGAGAAAGAAGCGCGCCAAACACCATCTTTTGGGCCTCATGGCGGCGGAACTCCTACTCTCGGTGCTGACACCGGAGATATTGGAGATCAAATCGCCAAAGCCGGATTGCGGTATTAGACGCGCTCCTTTTGTTAAGAAAAAGGAGAAATTATGCCTACTATTGTAACTGGAAATGTAAGGACCGATCAAGTTCTTGCCGCAAAAGTTCCAGTCTATATGCGGGAAAAAATCGCCCTGCTTGATGCAGAACGGGCTTTTTTTGAATACCTTTCGCGCCAGTTTCGCAGAATGGAATCCATTGAATCCATGAAATTTGAGTTCATGGAAATGCGTTGTTTTCCGTTCACGATGACTTGCGACGAGGTTACTGCTGCGGCTGATACGGAAGTTCATGTTGACCATCCTGAATACGCCCATAGAGACCAACTCATCTATAATACGCGCACGGGCGAGTTTTATTTGATGAACGAGGATATTGGTGGCGGATCTACGGCAGGAACATTAACCGTTATAAATCAAGTTGCCGGAACTGGTGGAATTACGACCGCAACGGCGGTTGGTGATATTCTACAAATTCTGCCTGAGGCTCATGCCGAAGGCGAAGCAATTCCGCCGGCGTTCAGTCATACACCGACAAATCTCTACACATATCTGTTCCAACACGACCGGACTCGTGGAAATACCGATATTCAGAGATTGAGCCGTGAATATGGCGCCAAACAACTCTTGCTTGATCGCAAGCAGTTTTGGGTGGATGAAATGAGGGGCTTGAATATGCTTCTCTACATCGGCGAACATAACCGCGAAGTTACGAGCGCAGCCGGGCCGCGCAGACATTCAATGCGTGGTTTGAAGAACTGGATTGTAACGAACAAGGTTAATTACGCAGAGGCCCCGGGCTTATTCACTCTACCGGCGATTGGTGAGTTGATGAGGCGCACGAAAAACCATAGCGCGTCCAGCGATACCAAGATTGGTATTTGTGGACAGAACGCATGGGAAGCTATTTCGGCGATGCCCGCTTCCGCTATCAGAACCACGGTCGGAGAAACCGAATGGGGCAAGAAATTGAAATCTCTTGTTACTCCCTACGGCAATCTGGCTATTGGTTATGATAATATGCTGGAAGGTTCATATGGTCTTGATGACATATTTGTCATCGTTGATCCGGCGCATGTTCAACGTTTGCAGTTGAAGGGTGCGGCAACCCACCTGATCCTCAACACGGAAGCGAATGACGATATTCACAACCAGAAGGATGTGATTACTGGCACGGATGGACTGGCTGTCGGTCTGGAAGAACTCCACGCTTGGGGCTACGGAATCAGTTAAAAACAACGGGAGGGCGGATTAAAACTCCGCCTTTCAAATTAAAAAAAAGGAGAAACATGGCTGAACGAGTAAAAAATCGTTACAAATATTTCGCTGTAATTCAAGACCCTGCGAAGTCGCCTTTTCGTGAGACGGTGGTTTTTATTAACCGGCTTGGACGGACCGATCCGCAAACCGGATTTATTGAACCGCCGATTTGCAAAGGCATTGAGCCGAATGCTAATGGCATGTATGTGATAGATACAGAGGCTGGTTTTTCAAAAGAGAAACTTGCCGCATTGAGTCGCGTGGTTGCCAAAGGTATTGCGCCGGTTATTGGCCCGTTTGATTCGCATGAGGAAGCTATCATTGCGGAACGCAAGAAACGGCCTATGACCAAAGACGAGGAAAACGCGGCACTTAAACAGCGCGTTACCGAGTTGGAAGCAAAACAAGTGATTCGCGGCGATGAATCGGGAACACAGCGTAAATAAACTCAACCATTAACAAATAAAAAAAAGGAAAATAAACGATGAAAAAAGTTATGATAGGTTTATTTGCGTTGGCTTTTCTGGCAAGTGTCGGAATTGTATCGGCGCAAGGGACAGGAAATATCCTGTCCAAAACAGCGGATGCCAGCATTGCGCTTCGTGTGTATAATAGCGCGACGGGCACTCTGACGGTTGCGGTAAGCACCAATGGTGATCATTTTGTGGTTACTATTGATGGTCATGCTAATACCATGAATGCTGGTAGTTCTTATACTACCATCACGACATTGGCGGCTTGGCTTGCCACCTGCACGAATGCAGCCGGAACTGCGGCATTGACTGTTGATAGTCTTCCATCATTGTTGACTGATAGCACCGATGATGAACTATTAGATGGTAGTTATACCGCGACATATGGCAACTGGTTGGAAATATTATGGGATACGAGTGCGGCTTTGCACTATGATATTTATATCCCTGATAGAGACAATCAGAAAAGCAGAGGTGGGCTGGATATTGTTAACATTAATAGTGTTCCTACGGGCACAGGTGATGTAACGGCCAGCGTATATATTGACCGGACGTTGAAATGGCAGAAGGTGATTACGTCTCCGTCTTATTATGCTGTGGATGGAACTACCAATGCGTGGACAGCGGATAACAATGTTACAATTCAGGAAGCTTTGGAAATTCCTGTTAAAGCCAGTCAATCGGCTATTGTTAGAATTGGCCGAAATACCACGGCAACCACTGGAAACATTTCAACCACGGTGAAATGATAGCATCTATTTCCCGGCCTTATGAACCGGGAACGCGGCACGAGGGGCTGGTGTGAAAGTTTGTCCTCCATCGGCCCCCGTGCTTAATTAAAAAGGGGTGCTATGAATAGATTTTTATTTTTAATTCCATTTTTTGTTTTTTGTTCTATTGTCCAAGGCCAATATTTTAAAATAGAGTGCGATAGCCAAGAGCCTTTTAGTCAATATGTTCTTGATGGGGCATATTCTGGCAACACACCGTTTTTAAAAACAGTTCATTACGAGAACGGAACGCCCATTGATTTAACCGGATGGTCAATGTCATTTTTGTATAGTTACGGTCAATATTCAACGCAAGGAATGGTTGAAATAACTGGAACACTTAATCCTGCCAATCCGACTAATAACGAGGTCTTATTTTTAGGTGCTACAAATCTTTGGATAGGTGCTTATGATTCTTATTATTTTTCCGTAAGAGGTATTTCTGCGGCTAATTACGTGAAGACGTTTGCTACGGGAATTATGCGTATTAGATTTGACCCTGCAACCGAGACCAACATTCCTACGCTCATGTCGGATTTAAATATGGCATGGCTGAGCAATTCCGTTTCCGCGCAAGTCGAATCAAACCGTGTTCGCATTGCCGTATTTGAAACAAATAAAGTTAATCTTTCAATATTCAACGGAACAAACGCTATTTTTGAAGGGCGTATAACGACAAACACAACGGATATTTCTGAATTACAAGGGCTAACTAATGTTTATAATGATGTTACCAATAAAGCGAGTGATACCGCCGTGGTTGCCTTGAGTAATCAACTTCTTTTAGCCGACGGAACTTTGCAGACGAATATCAATTTATCAAGCAATGCATGGCATACCACCTATACGGCTTATGTGGCGCAAGTGGAAGGCGCAACAAATGATATTATTTTGCAGTTGACTACGGTTGAGACTAACCAAAACGCTACGAATACGCTTCTACAAACAGCCATAGATATCATCAATACCGGAACGAATGTATATTCAACTTTCTTATTACAAGATGGAACGCGGGAAGCGAATTATCTGAACATTGCCAATACGAATTATCTTGGCGACAATATTATAACTAATGGTGATTTTACAAGTTCGGCAGATAATTGGAGTTTGAGTGGATTTTTTTATTCGCCAGATAAAGTTGTATTAAATCCTTCTTTATTGGGCAATATTGAATATACGAATACACTAATTATAACGACAAATCGTCTTTATCAACTTACGGTCAAAACGATTTATGATGGTGCGGCAATAACGGCCAATGTTGGCGGCGTGAGTTATGCTTGGACAAGTATAAACAGCAATATTTATGGTGCATATTTTTATGCTATTAGCGATGCGAAGCTAATTATTTATGCCTCAACCGGAACTAATGTGTTGGAATTGGATGATATTACATTGCGAGAATGTCCAACAGGCAGTCTTTTTGTGGCGCAGGATGTTAATGCCGGAAATTCAATCATGGCGAGGGTTGGTGTTTATGCGCCGAACATTACTGCAATAAGCAATGAGTATTATCCGAGAAGCAATCCGTCTAATTATATTTCAACCGGCGAAGGAGAACCTCGCTGGGATGTCGCCAGTAATAGCGTTGTTTATACCAATACAATAATTTATACCAATGCTGTTGCTAAAGCAAACGCGGCGTATCCTGCGTCCAATCCTTCAAATTATGTTACCGCATCGGTTACGAATGGCATTAACACCCGTCTTAATTCTTATACGAACGACATAGCGCATGGGACAACTGCGTATGGATGGGGTAATCATGCCGATGCTGGTTATCTATCTGTCGATTTAAATTTGTTTGCAGATTTAACTATTGGGCATAGGTCGGAATTATCAACCAATATTTGCGATTTAACGCAAGGTGTTTATACTGGGAGTTTAAGTAGCGTAACTTATACTGGTTATTGTGGGGTAGCAAGAGGCAAAACTTATGAATGGGGATTTAATAAAGATAATATTTACGGGACAGGGACGCTTTCAATAGGAACTTTTTCTTTAGTTGCGACAAATGCTGGCGCAATTTCTAATTATTTTACACCGTTAGGAGTGGAAACGCAAATACTTCTACGCATTGATGGTGTTGGATTTGCCAAATCTGATGTAACCAACATATATGTCAAGCAGATAACGAATGGCAATTTGTATGTGGCGAATAATGGATATGTGGCGAATGATTTATTTGTCAACGAGACAAATGTAATGTCAGCTATACATGACGAAGTAACGCGGGCTGGATTGGCCGAAGGTGTGTTACAGACCAATGTTGATTTGATACAATCCGCCCAAACATCAATTAGCAATATCGTAGATTTGCATACCAGCCAGATTGGGTCAATCTCAAATAGTTTTGACGACCACAAAACCAACGTGAACGTCCACGCGATTGCGGCTGTGAGCGGGTTGCAAGACGCGCTGGACGGCAAGGCGACAACGGGGGACATGGTGCAGGCGCAGGGGGATATCGGCGATTTGCAGACCGCCACCGGATCTCTCAACGTTGCGGTGGGCGACTTACAGACGAATACGGGCACACTTAACACCGCTGTTGGCGACTTGCAGACAGCGACCAACGCACTTGACGGGCGGCTTTACACGGTTGAGACCGGCAAGGTTGACTTGGTGGACGCGACCTATACGGCCACGGTTGCAAAGGCGGACAGCGCATTGCAGGAAGGTGCGTCCGGCACATGGACGAACCTGTCGGACTATAACAACGACGTGCCTTTTGCCACCGGAACGCCGGTTTATGTTGAAACCGATCCGTCATATTCCGCGAGCGTTGCGGCTGGAATACTCGCGGCGGACACAAACCGCTGGAACACCGGGGCCACGGACGCGTCAAGCTGGACAAACAACAAGCTGGCGTGGAACGACGGCGGCGACCTGACGAACGTTTCGGCGGTGGTTGACTACGGCACGACGGACAGCACGGCGGCGCGAGGCGACTGGGGCGCGGCGGTGAGCAACATCGCGGTGGCGGCGTTGCCAGCGTCCAGCACAAACGCGCTGGCGGTTACGGCGTTGCAGGTGACGGGCGGGAGTCCGACCAATGGGGCGGTGTTAGTTGGCACAAATACCATCGGAGAGACAAAGTGGAGCGGGCCGGTGATGTTTAAGGCAACTTTATCCGGCAATTTTGTTTTCACCAACAATGTCGATAGGACTATATCTTGGGAAACAGAAATTTATGATTACGGAAATAATTTTTCAAACCCGAATTTTGTTGCCCCAGTAAATGGTATTTATCAATTCTTTTTAGAAGGAATATGGGTGCGCACGGATGGAATTGCCACGAGGTGCTTTCCCATAATTAAGGTTAACGACGCGATTGTATCTTTCGTAGATAGCGAGAGAGGCACAACGGTTGGACCTTTTTCGGTTAATTCCGGGTACATATCCCTGACAAATGGGGCAGTAGTTTACTGCACTATTCGCGGTGACGCGACGGGGCAAACAAATTTTTTAGAGAATGCTCGTAAGCCGTTTTTCTCTGGTGCGTTAATTCGCGAACTACCATGATCCACAACCCCGAAACAACTTGGTCAACGGTCTGGCGGAGCGCGCTTGCGCTGGTGATATGCACGTGCCTTATTCCGTGGGCGGTGGCGTCCGGTGTTTGGAAGTTTTGGGAGTGGTATAGAAAGAAAATAGAAAAGTTGATAGAAAAGGTTGTGTAAAATGAAAACACTTACAGAATTATGGCCGTGGTTTTTCGGCCTCGGCACGTTGGTTGTCCTGACGATCACATGCGTGGTCATGGTGTTTTTGGAGGGGCGAAAATGACAGACGACGTATCCCGTATCTTGGGGCAGTTGGAGTCCAGTATAAAAGCATTGTCTGACCAACAGGCTCAATTCCGCGTGGAGCAAAGGGCGGACAACAAGCAAATATTTGACAAGCTGGAAAACATCGCAGTCCACGGGTGCGCGATTGGTAAGCGTAACAGCGAGGCGATAAGAGAATTGAAGGAGCGGCCAGAGCGTCTCGTGGGGATGGGAAGCGCGATTGCTTCCGTGCTGGCGTTTCTTGGCTCACTGGTTATGTGGGTAATCGTCAGGATGAAAACATGATTAGCCTTGTAAAAATACGTAGCGACTTGGGCCATAGGGTATTTGAACTGCGTTGTTCTTGCAAGCCGGACAAGCCATTGATCTTAAACTTGGAAAAGGAAACGTTAATTTTTTGTGCAGCCACTGGTATTGTGCGTTGCCCGCGGTGTGGAAACAAGGTGCACAAAGTGGATATCTTGCTCGGTGAGCAGGAATTGCAAATCGCGAGCGAGGAGGCCCGGAAGAACTGGCAAACAACGAACCCGGACACGGGGGAAAGGGCGGAATGAATTGCGAAGCTAAATATACCGTCGCGGAAATGCTTCTGGCGTTCTTCTTTTTTATGTTCATCCCAGTGGTTTTCGTTGTCGGGCTGGTGGCGGAACTTTTTATGGAGGATAAATGAAAAGCATCATATCGGCATTTTTAACCGGCCTGATAATCAAGGCCATCCGGGGCGCGGTGAAGGAAATAATCGCGGAGGAAAAAAAGGACGTGCCGATTAAGCGGAGCAAGCGGAAGTGAAAAAAGAAACCATAGCCCATCAGCCGCAAAGAGTTTTAATTTATTGGAGTTTTGTCCCTGAGCTTTGGTCTAAACTTATCGTGAGCATCACCGGACGAGACTTACCGGACAACTCCGACTGCTTCTCGCATATGGGAATAGCGTTTGAATTTGAGGATTATACCACCGAGGCTTTTGAGGCGTTGTTTGAGAAAGGTTTTTTTGGCCCAGAACCAATGCAATCAATCGTGGAAAAAGTGGAGAAAAAGAGCGGGCATATTGTCATACGCCGCACGGACATTTCCGGCGAACCAGCACGAGCAATATACGAAAAGGCGCGTGATTGGGTGGGGACGATGGGTTACAACCGCAAACAGCTTGCGTCTATGTGGTTTTTTGAACGGTTTGGCAGGGTGTTCGGTTTGCATGTTCCGCACAGTCCGAGAAAAGTGGTTTGCTCTGAAGCCGTTGCCCGGTTGGTGGCCGGGCCGAACCCGGAGAAAATTGAATGGCCCTGCATGGATTTAAGAGACAAGGTTCGCGCGCGTTTTGACGAAGTGAATCCGAATTCGGGATATCGGAGCTACATCAAAATTATGGGGAGCCGAGCATGACAGACGAAAAAAACGAACTTGACGGCATATTGAAAGACGAAGCCGAGGGTCAGATCACAATGGAGTCCGCGCTGGACATAGCCCCGAACGCATGGCGGGCCAACTGCCGCGGGTGCTCACGGTCGTTCATTCTCTATTTCCCGCAAGATTTTTGGGTGCTTTGCCCATTGTGTAGTAATGCCCGGAAACCGATAGAGGAGAAAGTATAAAATGATGGATATAAAATCTCTCGCCAACAAAGATACGAACCCGTTTCCGTTGCGATCATCGCTGTTCTGGAAAGACCTGACAACGAACGAATATCACAGCACTTGGGAGCTTTTGAAACGCAACTGGGACAGCGGCAAGCGGGCGCGGCTTTTGGAAAAGCAGATTGAATACAACTGCAACTTTCTGACTTTTTACCTTTACCACTTTGACGATCCGAATTGTCCGGTCAATCCGTTCGTTGGTTGCCCCGACCCTAAAACAATAGCGGCGGGCAAAGCGCAATGGGACTGGGGCGAGATTGCCAAGTGGATGCCGTATTTACAGCTCGGCTTAAATCCCGATATTTGGATTGTGCCGTCAATCTTTTGCGGTGACAGCCGGGAGGCCACGAACAACACGGCCTTCCACGACATGTTTTTGCCGACGCTTGTTCAAGCCATACACCCGTATATCAAGGCGCTTAACCTCGGGTCGGAAATGTCCAAGACCATGAACAAAGCGCAAATGGAGCGCATGATCTGGCGCGTGAAAGAATCGTGGAAAGCGGCCGGCCTGGCCGAGAAGCCGGTCGGCGTGCATCTGCAATGCGACGGCGAGGGCAATTTGCCGACACCGGGCAACGCAGATTTTATTATGCTGGAAACCAGTAACCACCCGAAGAACTACCGCGACCCGGCTGACATTTGCGAAGAGATTAAAAAGGCGGTTGCCAAGTGCCCGAAGTTCGTGCTTGTGACGGAAACATATATTTTTTGCGAGGAAGCGCGGGCGCGTGAACAGACGCGGGCGATTGCACAAGTGCCCGGCGTGTGGGCGTTACCTGGCCCGGTATGAAACATGAAAACGAAAGAAGAAAACTTTACAATGCAGGATTACGAAATGCTGAAATTCACCGGCGAGCGATGTTGCAAGTGCGGCGCGCTGTTTGACCGGGTGCGGTTCATGCGCGACGGGAAAAAGTATTGCGGCGCGTGTTACGAGAAGGAATACCGGGACAAGGAGACGTGAAAGTCCTGCTTACATTTCTGGCGACGGTTATGCTGGCGACGGTCTCTTATGCCCCGCCGGTTGGCGAGACAAGCAAGACGTGGAAGGTGGTTATAACGCCCTGTGCCTGGTGTGGGGCGACAAATAATATTGAGGTGCATCATATAATTCCGCAGGAGGAGTGCAAGCGTATCGGCAGGCCGGATTTGATTTATGACACGAACAACATGGTCTGTTTATGCCGGGGTTCGGACGGGAAAGGATGTCATTTTTATATCGGGCATCATGGAATTAGTTGGACAACTGTGTTCACAAATGTTACAAATGTAATAAAGGAAGGTAAAAAATGATACCATTTGGCAAATTATTAAAAGAGATTGAAGATGTTGTAAAACTGCATGGCGCAGATGATTTGGACAGTATGAAAAGGTCTATCAATTTGGCGTATTATCAGCTTTGTGGGATGCGGTCGTGGTTGCCACTACGTCGGAAAGTATCGGTAAATTTCACGTCCCATGACAGTAATAATGCCATGTTATTGCCGGGCGACTTGGCGGGAATTGACGAAGTATGGGACAGCGAGCGCGAGTATTTTCCGTCAGAATGGGGGCGAAGCGAAAAAGATGATTCCGCTGACGATTGCACTTATCGTTGGTTTTACACCGAACCCGTAAGCGATGCGTTGGCTATTTTGTCAAGTGTCAAGGTGCTGGACAACGCCAATACATTCAGTGGTGGGGATTGGCTTGCCTCGTATATTGGTGAATATATGCAGATTGGCGCGGAACAGGGAAGTTATAAATTGACCGCCGAACGGACATTTACGCCCCGCTGGTATGGGCCAAGAATCGCAGGAACGGCGATGGATTACATTCAGATACGGCCACCTGGAACGAAGCGATTTTCAATCGTCAATGATGACGGTGATTTTGAGGAGAACACGGTTACGGTATTTTATCACTGTTTTCCACCGCCTCTCTACAAAGATTTCCAAATCGTGCTACTCCCTTCTTCTAAGCCATTAGAACTATTAAGTCTTATTAAAATTCTTGGGCTTAAAGATAAAAAGGAAAATTTAGTTAATGTTTTGCGGGTTGAATTTGAAAGAGAACTTGCTAAAATGGAAGCTCTTGACCCAGATTTTATTAGCCCCCGTGTACCGATGGATAGAGATGGGTTACAACTTTCTTATACTCGTGTAAAATGAGGTATTGTATGGCGCAAACTTTATGGCAGAAAAATCATCCAGAACAACGCCGCGAAATTGATAGAAGATGGGCGAAAAAACATCCGAAACAAATAAAAGAAAAACAGAAAAATTATTATGCGGCACACCACGAAAAACTTCTTAAAAGAAGTAATGATTATTTTATAGCACATCACGAACAATGTCGCAAAAACAATAAACAATGGAAGGCAATGAATCCCGAAAAATGTCGCGAATATAATCGTCGTGCCACGGAAAAACGATATGCAACACTGAAAGGGAATTTAGGTTATAAAATGAGTTGTTTGATCCGGCATTCTCTTCGTAAAAACAAAAACGGCTATCATTGGGAAACTTTGGTAGGTTTTACTTTGGTAGATTTAAAACAACACATTGAATCACAATTTAAGAACGGGATGAATTGGGATTTATTTATGCAAGGTAAGATTCATATAGACCATATTATCCCAATTTCACGATTTTATTACGAAAAACCCGAAGACCCTGAATTTCGCATTTGCTGGGGACTTGCAAACTTACAACCATTATGGGCGAAAGATAATCTTTCCAAAAACAATAGAACGATGGAAGAATGGGAAAAACACAAAAATGGCAACTGACTTTAAAATTGCAGAGGCTTGGCTGAAAGAAGAAGATTCCGAATTGTTATCTTTTGGCGTTACGTCATTAACGGGCGATCAGCAGATCATTCGCGGTTGGCCGTCAGACAAAATTCCTGATGCCAAGCGTAATCTTTGCAAAAAGTATTTGGCGTTACATACATCCGTTTCCAATAAGGGTAAAACCTGTTCCACGGTTGACGATCCACAATGCGACAGGGAGGTTTTTGACGGGAAATGGAGACACGTAAGCGAGGGGTTTCAAATTGCGAGGGGGAAAGAATATCTTTCGCAAACAATTCGTAAGGGATACGCTACTGCGATTTCATGGGATGAAGCGCGTCTTGTAGAAGGTAAAACCACAAAGGGGGCCTCCCGCGAAAAATTTAGGATTGTTCGGTGGCTGAATTGCGCCCCGACAAGCGTGGAGGCAATGGTTGCCAGCCTAAATGCCGCTACGTATGCTGACCAAAAAGTGAGTGGGCAGACACTTTCAGGGACTTGGTATAATATTTATGCTGCGCCTTCACTTGACCAGGAAGGAAGTGGTGTAGTTACTCTTTATCTTGGCATACCGCAAGTTGTTAAAGAAGGCATTGTTACGTCGTGGAATGAAAAATTCAAGGAATGGATATACATTTACGATGGATACACCGAAACGCAGGCGGATGCGT
>Ga0172381_10001661_pt1 | contig 25551 bp, 33 predicted proteins | sample Leawel6488metaG_FD_119754 | JGI IMG/M metagenome (GOLD analysis project Ga0172381, IMG submission 119754) | Leachate microbial communities from a municipal landfill in Southern Ontario, Canada - Leachate well 64-88 metaG | ecosystem: Engineered > Solid waste > Landfill > Unclassified | place... | reverse complement strand
TACTTTCTTACGTTTATTAAAGATGCAATCAATATCTTCTATGAGTACGAGACTATTCATGGGGACATTAGCCATCAATTCAACTAACTTTTCATCGTTGAGATTATGGCTGCTTAAATTTAACATACAAATATCAAGATGCAACTCAGAAGCAATAGCCGTAACTAAAGAGCTTTTTCCATTGCCGGGTGGCCCTGAAAGCATATAACCACGTCGATAAGGGATACCAATGTTGTTATACCATGCTTCGGATAATAGAAAAGTCTGCACGTCTTCAAGAACTTTTTTACTAATATCACCATCAAGGATCACAGATTTAATGGGGCGTCGTAAACGTTTTGTTACTTCACACCATTCATCATATTGTGGGCGTAAAATACGCAAGCGTTCACAGTCAGGTGGGTTGGCTGCTTGCCTAGCATCTTCAATGAGATCAAGGACTACTTGTTTATCGCGACTGAAAAGCTTAATAGTAAAGGTTTCACGAAAACTAAATGAAGCTGCATCACCTTTACCAATAGTATCCTTACGCTCACGTTGTAATATCATCAACTTATTCTTGTAGAATAGATAATGAGTTCCTGGGGCTGGGGATAAAATAATCTTTGGTTTTTTACTACCTAAACCTTCATCAGATGTAGCCGTGTAGTCATCATAATCACGTTGTCTTTTAGTTTGAACTGTCCACCAGCGGCATCGTTTTTTATATGGATGTTGTGCCAACCAAATAGTTATCCATTTAAAAGATTCATCTCGGTCAGGTATGTCTATCTCAGTGATAATTCTATTTTTAATCCAGGTATATAAATATCCAGGTATACTCCGAAGGTATACAAGCAACCCACCAGCCGCAGCTAATACAGCCCCACCACTCAAAAAGGCATTAGACTGAAAATATGTCCAAAATGTCTCGAACATATAAATCCCCTAAATAAAAGTACAGGATTTACACGGTTCATGTAACCGTGTTGATAACAATTGACGTGTTTCCATAGCTTTTGAACTATTAAATACTTCAACCAAATGTTGCTTATTTACATCACCAATTTGATACTGGCACAAACCATCCATACAACATAAGGCTACTTTACCATCGCAACAAATTGACATCTCATATAATCGTTTACACCTACCTATTGTTTTAGCATCAATAGGTGTTTTAACTTCTTTACACCAGTCCCCCATTGGAATTATAGCGGGAGTTGCCGATGGAAAAGTTTTTTCCACCCAATTAACCCACAATTGATCTTCTACTGTATATGTAGCAACACGCCCGATGCAAACACGATAGGGTAACCTTGCCGACAATACTTGAAGAATGTTGCCACACGTTTTATTAAAATTCAAACCACCCGTAGTTTCACGATATTTATCTGCTTTGTATTCGTTTAATGAAATCCACAAGTGTTCAACTCTTGTAAGCTGTCGTAATGCCGGTATAAAATCCCTTGGCAATCGATTTAAGTTAGTATGAATCTCTAATGCTGCTAATGGTAAATTAGCGTGTAATTGTAACAACCGACGAGAAAACAATGGATCTAATAGTGGTTCCCCTAGTTTGAACGGCGATATAATAAATCGTCGAGGGATGTAAGCTGCTTCACGAACTAATTTGTCGAATAGTTCTTGAGACATATCCATATTCCTACGAGGAGAAATATGGTGCGGACAGAAGCTGCAACGCGAATTGCACCTTCCAGTTGTTTCGATATGAATACACGTTGGATAAATCAAAATTCACCTACCCGAAGACCTACTGGAATAATATCAAAATGAGTCATTGCATCGTCTTCATAGTCAAAAGCAAATTGTCCTGCTTCTTTCGCCCTATCAAAAGTCTTAAAAATATCAGCCTCTGATAGTGGTCCCCAGAGACTTATACTTTGATGTTTGATACGCAAATATGTCCCATCAGGCTGTCTTACCATATATCGTGTCATTCTGGCCTCTGGTACTGTGTTAAAACTATATTGATAGTCGGTACAAAATCACCTTCTTTGATATCATCATCTGGAGATACATACCCAAGAGTTAATGCAGATTGCCCAGATTTCGACTCTTTCATAATAGTCTCGAGATGATCAAAAATATTCAACAAAATAGGGCCGGTTAAATCCGCCGCCCTAAGACGTTCGATAAATACTGGATTCATAGTGGGTGCACCTCCTGTACAATCGCCCCCGATGGTAGCCTTTTTAGGCATAACTTTTTCTTGAAGCCTGCTCGAGCTTCCGATTTGGTATGAGCTTCAATAGTCTCATTAGCATAAAACCAAGTTTTAAGGGGTTTATCATTGATAATTCCACGAGCCTTTAAGTAGGCTTTCATTAGTTGATTGTACTTTTCTCTTTCCTCAGCCTTTGTTGGTTTATGTGTTCGAGTTACTTTACTGGCGTCAAAATCAAATTTATTGGTTCGCATTATCTCTCCTAGATCATCTTTTGGAAAATTATTTCATCCTCGGTAACACCACAATAGATTGCTGTGTCTTTAACTGTACAGTATGCTTTAAACCCCCGGTTAATTAACCATTTACTTACGGATGTAGTGTCATGAATATAACATAGACTCTCTGGAACAGGAAAACTTATTTCTTTAACCCCTCCCTTTTTAGCTAAACTCTCAATAGCTTTAATCAATTTAGATCCAACACCTTTATGTTGATAAGCTTGTTTAACCCCTAATCTGACAACTAGGTAATCTATTTTATCGATTAACCATACAGCAAAACCAACTGGTTCACCCTGGTAAATACCTAATAGAAACCCATACTTTGGGTTCTTAAAAACCTCTTTCCAGGCGTTATATGTCCAAATATCATCAAAACACTTGAGATCAATATCAAGTATATAGTTGAAATCTGAAAGTGATGGTGATCGCACTTCTACCAACATTTTGTTGACCTTGTGAGACTGTTGATAATTTTCTGCTCTGGTGTATCCAAATGCGTGAATAATGCTTGTCTATCAAGCATTGCACAACGCTCTTGGCTTTCTTCCTTGGTCATATCAATAAAAATATGTTCATCAGAAATAGCTTTCCAACAGGCTTGGATTCTTGAAAGTAACGACTTCTGATAGGAGGCTGAAATTCTTGACCGGAAATTAGCTACTCGTAATAGTGGGCGGGCGGTTGTCGGTTTAGCTACAATCTGATCAATACAAACAATGACATTTTCATCACCAACTGGTTCACCAAGCATCCAAGCATAAATTGCTAACTGATCAGCCCAACTGGTATTAGTGTCTTCAAGCCAACCTTTATAGATTTCAACGCCCTTCCAGGTAGCAGGCTCAAATTCTTTATGAGACCGATTGCAACCTAATGATGGTTTAGCATCATTCCATCCATCACGAACCATCCTATAATATTTACATGGGCTTGTAGCTGATTTGGAACAATATCCTGAAACCTTCCAATCAAGAATAATATGGGCACCCGACTCGTGAACAAACCTTAGATCTGGCTTGCCGAGTAACGGAATGTTTTGAATTGTACCTTCAATCTTGAACTCAAACTGGGGTGCGTAAGCACTTTTACTTAATAAACCAAGTAGCTCGTCATAGGCACCAGATAATTTGTAGGAATCAAAAATATACTGACCTTCTACCAATGCCCAATCCCGATTATGCGGCTCGACCTGTTCCTCAAATAATGTTTGAAACTCAAATCGTGGATCTACACCGGCACCAAAGATCGCCTTATGCAGGGCTGATTTTACAAAGCCGTCGAAAGCTGAACCAGCACTCATATAATTAGTTTGCGGAATCTTTGTAGCTTTAGTATCCGAAAGATATGTTAAATAGAACTCCTCTTGATTCTTTTCAAACATACCCAATGAACTTGGGGATAAATACTTAGGGTGTCTCATTATTCGGCCTCTCTCTTTCTTAAAAATCGACCTTCTTTAGGTAAACCGTCTGGACTTAATTCCCTGTATCGAAAGGTTACAAGTTGTCCTACTTTAAACAGTTTTCCACAGGTTCCAGGGGGCATGTCCTTACCTGGATTAGCCTGAGCATGAACAGACATTAGGCGTGTTTGAAATTCACGTTCGGCATCTGTTAACCCTGCTAATTCTAATCGTTTACCATTATAATCCAAAATCAAAGCACCGATCATTCCTAAATACTTTGAACCACGTTCAGTGGCTTTTCCACTAGTAAATCCAACAACAACTCCTTCGTCATCTAAATATGGTTTATATTTAAGAACATCGTGTGACCTGTGTGGTGTCCAAACACTGTATGGTGCCCGCAATACAATGCCTTCGCCACCATCTTTAAGCACCATGTCTAACTCATGTTCAATAACTTCTTTGAAACCTTTAAGTGGCAATTTCTTTTGGCGGTGAAGATAAATATTCCCTTCAAGTGGCACCATATTTTGCAGCATGCGTAATTCTTGTTCAAAAGGCGTGCCTAAAGGTAAAAATTGGTAATCTACTAATCGACTCGTTGGCCGCTTTGCAATCCAATCTCTAATTTTTAATAGTTTAATATTCAACCGAAACTGAGGGTTGTTAATACTGCCATCCATGAAAATGCTTTCAATTGGCGGGCTACCTAGAATAGCATACTCAATATCATTCCATTCCTTTGCTACTGCTACTTTCTTAGAACAAACTGAAATACAATAATCAAAACTCTTGTTGCCAGCCCATAACTCACCATCCAATGGAATACAAGGTAATTGATTCAACCACCAATCTGGGGCACTGATAGGGTTACCATAGCGAGACCACAGACCGGTTGCCACTTTCTTTATATTTTTCTTTGGCTTCCCGGTTTTAGGGTCAAGAACATTCGCCCATGGAACTTTGTTGGTAGGCATATCCCTTGTCAAACCACCATCCCAGAAACAACGCTTACCATCAAGTTTAGTCGATAAATAAAACCCACCAACATCGTGCTTGTCAGCTAGATATCGGTGAGCTTGCATTAGGAATTCGCGGTGTTTTAACATCAATACCCCCTAAGTTTATGGTTCATTGATCTCCTTTAGTGCAATTTTCATGCCTGACTACTTAATTATGTCGAACTCTAATCTATATTTAAGTTTAAGTGTATCTCCACTGTCCATTTGCAATTGTTGAATAAAATGTTTAACAGATCTTACAATTCCATCCCCGTCCTCCACCCACATACCATAAGCATCTAACCGTTGTATGGGGAAAGTCGGTCTAAATTTCATGCCAATACAATAAGACTCTGTATATACCTCTACAGGATTACCTATAGATATAAACCCCTCATTGGTGATAACACCACCCTTCCAGGCATAAAAATACAACAAATCACATCCAATTAGAAATTTTTTTTCACTTTCAGTGAAGTGTTCCACAGGCGGAATACGTGAAAGTATAGGGTAACCTTTTAGAACCTCATTCACAATAAATCCTCAAATACTGTTGGCACTTTGTCATTTAGATCCATAAGAATACTAGTGAAAATTTTTCGAATTTCCCACTGTGCATGGGTATTCAAAGCACGTTCCTTGAAGACATGCCTCCATTGTCTGAGGTTAAATGTCACCGCCAATTCCGTTTTGGTGGCATTTGGCAACACATATCTGGCATCTTCCGCCAATACCCCTTCATTTACTTGATCAACGTATTCTTGATAAGAATTAGATATAAACTCAATCCACCGTTTTTGTTGATACGGAAGATACATTCTATCTGTGTATAACCCAGGTGTAATACCAATACTTGGAGGGCAGATAACTTCAAAGCTTTTAGACTTAGCTAATGACACATACCTTTGTGATTGCTGGCTAAATGCCGCGATCCTATGCCTCACTAATTGGTGAGAGCATGACCTACTACAAACAACAATCGCGGTAAGTGAAACATGCTCCAATACACTCTCGTGCCCATTACGCACAATCATACGCACGAAGTCTTTTGCAGAATCTTCTGTGATTTTAAATTCACTTTTGTAGCAAATTCGACCACAGCGTTCGATATGCTGTAAGATATTGTCAAAACTTGTCGTATCTGGCCAATAAAAATGAGGCTCAATCACTGTAATCATGGATACCAAATCTCCCCATTCATTAAGTTTTTACAATAATCAAGCTTGCCATCATAACAAACAAATTCTACATCGCCGTCACGAAGAATTTGATGCCCGATGCCAATTTCTTCCGTCCAACGTTGAGGTGTTCGGTCATACGCTTGTTTATGTCCAATCACACGTTTAATCCCAGACAAGACAATTGCTCTAGCACAAGCAGGACAAGATGCCCATGGGCAGTATAATGTCAACCCTTGTGTACAATATCCTGCTCTTGCTGCTTTGAAGATCGCATCTCGTTCAGCATGCTCGGTATACATGTATTTTAACGGGCGTTCAAATTTTGATGCATCAGAATAATACTGTTCAGAAGTAAATTGGTTGACACCGTATAAAAATACATCAGCTTGATTATCGGACACTAAAACCGCACCGACATGCGTATTAGTATCTTTACTATGTAAAGTCGCATATTTATATGCACGTCGTAATATGTCTTTAATCTCCACAGCTACCTCCACGTAAATGACAAACGTTGACAGATTCTTCAACTAATTCGATGCCTTCATGCTGAACAGCTTCGGCATAAGGTACCGGTGACAATGGTTGACCAGCTCGACCACCATCAGGATAACAGGTAATACCCCTCAATTGAGGTAGATATCGCATAAGCATCGAACCAAAGGACTTTACTGAATCAGAGTTATTAAACTCAGTTCCAAAAGCTGGCAAGTTAATTGTACTGCTAATACAGTGGTCCACATATGTTTGAACCCACGCTTGAAAAGCTACACGACGTTCCACATTTTGAGCCAATGAATATGCATCTTCAATAGATTCAGGTGAGACACCGGTCTCAATAAGACGTTTAGCACAAGGATCAATAACATATTGGTAAAAATAGCGATCACCTTTTAAGTAACGGCGTTTATAGGCCACACAATAAATCGGCTCGATACCACCCGTCGTTTCAGCAATAATCGATGTAGTGCCGTTTGGTGCGATAGCTCGAGTCTTCTTAGGACGCGACAAACCCCATTCATCTGCCCATTTATTGGCTTCTCTTCCAGACTTGGCATAAGCTGCAAGCCACATGCCCAACTCTTCGTCTGGTGCATACTGCTTACCACGCTTTAATAGCCACTCATGTACACCCATTAGTCCCAAACCAAGTCGTCGATTCTTAGTACGGACGGCATCAATATCAGAATAGGGGATATCCGAGTATACCGAACCGGCCATTAGGAAGGCTGTTGCTAGTTCAACTAACTTCTTAAGTTCGTCAAGACTTTCAATCTTGGATAGATTCAGAGAGGTTAGATTGCAGATATCATCTGACTCTTTGCTGGACACTTCTCCACAATTGGAGATTGTTACTCCCTCAGCCACAAAGGTATGCTCTGGGCAATTGACGTTACAACAATAAACGTCCTCTACTGGCCCAGTAGATACTCCGATTACGGTCACAATTGGCACACTCGCTGCTGTGTCACCGGGCATTTGTACATTTAACACATCACCAACTACAAGCTCTTCTGCTGGGATTTTTTCTACCCGAATCAATTGGCTATCAAAAGTGTTCTTTTTCCATGTTTCCACAACAAATTCATGTGTCGGGTCAGCTTTAATCTTATTCCCATTTGACATGGATACAATAAGTGTTTTTACATTCGATTTTGTCTTGGTGAATACAACATTATATGCCCATTGTTTACCAGTCCAAAGTGTCACTGGAATATCAATGATTTGGTGTATCTGTACATATCCAATATCTGTTAGTACCCGAGTATCGGCACTAACAGGAGCGTTTCTCAAGATTTCACCCGCGTTTTCACCAATATCAACCGTGAATCCAGGTTCACCATTTCTAAGTTGTTGCTCAATAACAGACCAATATACACCATGGGCATGTGAGTGTCTTGCATGCTCGTCGTCATGGTATGCCTTAAAGAATTCATCATCCAAGCCAACACTGACATTAGTGAAGTCCAATGTCGCCGGGAAGTTATAATCCTTCGCTTTCAAAGCACATACTTCTGGGGACCAGTTTTTGATACGGATAAACTTATGAATATCAGCATGGGCCCAGTTTAAACCAGCCCAAATAGCAGAGTTATGAGACACATGGTTGTCTGCGATGAATTCTTGGGCACCCTCGACTTGTATATCATAGGTATCCTCAACTCCAATTGATTCAATACTGAGAATCCGTGCTGGTACACTCTGGTGGTCGTGAGTTGTGAACTCGGCTGGCTTTTTGAATGTATACTTACCAATAGTAGCCATGAATAGATTACGTTGGTATGAGCAGACACGTAATGTTGGAAAACTTGTCACATTTAATGTTGATAGAATACCAAGTGATTGCAACAGGTTTTGAATGCCTTCCAAAGCAGCCTTGTGTTTACAGGACACTTCCCATCGGTCCTCAGTATAAGATCCATCCGAATCAAACCACCCAGCTAAAAATGCAGCTTTTGAATCCTTACTGGCTGTATAAATCTCGTCAGGAATCTGGGGACACTCATGGGGGTATTTCCATTTCTGAAATCTAGGTATAAGTAGCTTATTACGGTATCGAATTTCGATACAATCACCATGGCTATCCCGTTCAATAGGATTAACATCAAACAGTCGTTTCATGGTGGACATAATTAGATGGATTTGGTCATCTGTCTTCCATTTGTTACCAATTTGAAACGTGACTTCGTGCGTACGACCACTGGAATAGGCACATCCATTACCCATGTAGAATCCCAAGGTATACATCCACTCTTTGTCAAGTTCCATTCCACCAGATTGTGGTATGGAGTGGTAGTATAGCTTGTGATTTCGATCATCACGAAGTTGATTAGTAGTATACCAGCTTGTCTTCCGGTCGTTCCTTGCAGCTAACCACCTGTGATTTGCAGAACAAACAACACTACCGTATTCAGTTGTAATACGGAACACTTCTTGTCGTTGCTTTTCACTAGCTAGTACCAATCTGGACCCAAACCTCGTCCAGACTTTATCCCCTGGTTGCACGTCACGGATTGGTTTTCTGCTACCATCTTCCATAATTACTAATGAATAACCAGCTAAGCACCTTCTAGCGCCACCTTGCATTACGCCACGCCCACACTCATTGATAATTTGCATCAATGTAAGTGGACCAGATGCAATACCGCCCGTTTTACGAATCTTTGTGCCTTCTGCACGAATGTCGCTATAAACAACTCCAATACCCGCACCAGACATTAGGGCGGTACTAGATTTGCTTAAAAGCTCACCCCAACCTTCACGGCTATCTTGAGCGCGTAACAAGATACAGTTATTCACTTGATGAAAATTGTTACCAGCAGCATATAAATAGCGACCACCTGGAATAATCTTTTTTTCGGTGATTGCTTTACAAATATCTTGTGCTAATTTACTCCGCATGTTAACTCCAACGGCCTTCATAACATGCTTAGTTACTCTATTAGCAATCTCCCCCCAAGTCTCTAACCTATCAAGCTCCTCTAATTGATGTGCATATGTACGATTTAAGATTGCTAATGCAAATGGTGACATACCAGAATCAGGCATAATTATTGCTTTCCTTCGAGTTCAATAGTATACTGGCGTAGGGTGTCGTATTTTAATCGAAGTGTATTATATTTATGCTGCACTTCGCATTTTCGTTGTACAAGGTGCCAGTTATTCACTTGTACATACCGACCAGCTTGTAAAAATAGTACCCAACTCACTACCAACAAGCTAAACAGGAGAGTTTTCATTTTCAACTTTCTTCTTTAATTGTTCAATTTCATTCTTTAATTGTTCAATTTCATTCTTTAATTGTTCAATTTCATTCTTTAATTGTTTTACCTCACGAAGTAATTTTTCACGTTCAGAGGATAAAAATTCAACTTCTAATTCACGCCTGTCATTGATTTTTGATAATTCAGCATTATCTTCTGTAAGCTCTAACACATTATTAGACGTTGCTTCCAATACGCTTTGTAATCTTTCATTGGCGTCATTTAAACTCATAATATCAGCACGATATCGATCAAGTTTTAAAACCAATTGTTCATATTGGCGTGTAACAATTAACAGTGTTTCTTGTGCCATTTGGTTAGAAAAAACCGTATCTTGTAGTTGAAAAGCTTGATTCATTTCTGCTTCATTATACTGTCTTGCTTCTTGAAATTCAGATAGATATAAGCCTACAGTAAAATGGTCGACACACACTACTGACAACGCGAAAATAGCCAGAATAGGGTATAACAAATGTTTCATTCTTCAACTCCTCTAGTTAATTGTAGATAATCATCGTATCGTTTTTCTAAAGCTAATCGTGTTCTACGCACAGTGGTTTCATGTACATCAAATTGCTTAGCAATATCTGCATCAGTATAACCTTGGAATCTAAGAATTACAAAATCTCGTTCTCTATCAGTCTCAGCCAAGGTGATTAAAACATCTTCTAAATCAAGTATAATTGTTGGGTTAATAAACAACAAGTCATCCTTAAGACATAATCGTATTGGTGCTATTTTTCCATTACCATGTTGCTGGCGTAACCAACTACCAGTTACATTAGGATTTGAATCACCATCATTGAAATCATAGATTTCATTTTTAATGATTTGCCAATAATATTCAACAGTTGGATGTGAAATAGACTGTTGTTTACTTAATTCATCAACCCACATGCATGTTCGCAACACTAAAGTACCAATAAGATCTGATATGCTATGGTGCAGCGATGGGTTCTTAAATAGTTTTTTAATAATCACAATCCTACAAATAATCAATAGCTGTAGGATCAAATCATCTTTATATTCAATTTTCCCAGATTGTACCAAATCAAGTAACTCTTGAACTCTAACTTTATCAAAACGTTTTGGCAATGAATCAAAAACAGGGTCATTTAGTTTCCATCCACGATCGAACATTTTACAACCCCATTTTTGAAATAATCATTAGTGATTGCGGAGAAAAATTAAACACATCACACTGTTGTAAAGTGTAAACACGCCCTTTAGGATCGAATATTTGTTGATCAATCCATGCTACAGCATGCCCCACTTGCGTGTTATTCTTGTTACAAAAACCTGTAATAACCCCACGACTGGTGTCAGCTAAATATTGGTCAAAACGCATCTCGCAGACTTCTGTTGATTTAACTTGATAGACTAAACCATTTGTGATACTAGGTTTTGCACCATATACCGCTTGAATTTCTGTGCAAGAAAACCCCATTTTAAAGCAAACGTCAATACATTCTTGTAAATGAAACCCTTTATGAAAATCACCAATTAGTTCGCCACCGTCGTGTCCAATTAACTCTATGAATAGAGCAAATGGCATACCTAACGCCATAGAAAATGACGCAGCCATACACGACCATGAGTTTGGTGATTTAATCATAGTTCTGGTTTTGTTTTGTTTGCATGGGCTACTGCAAGTCCTTGATTGATAGCCTTTTGTTTAGCACGTTCACGACTGGCTTTATTTCCTGCCGTATATGTGTACTTGGCACCTGATTTTCCCCATTGAAATGCACTTTTACCATCTTTAGTAGTTCTATGTACCGGCATTATCGTTCTCCTCTTCAATTTCTTGCATAAGTCTATCAATATCATCCTCGCTTGGACAATCTGATCGCTTTAAATAATCCCATAGATTAGGTGTTGTAAACAAGCGGTCATATTGTTCTTTACTTGCTTCTGTTAGAATCCAAATACCCATACCATGGTCCATTAGAAGCGGGAATTTACATTTCTGTGCTTGTGTAAAATGATACTTATCCTCATACTTAACTTCAATGAATCGCATTCCAAAATCTTTATGCCCTGCCAGAAGGTCGGGCAAACCCGATTGCCATGCCATTCCAACCAAACGCTCTACCCGCCACCCACGATTAGTTAAGAAGCGTACGATATCCCTTTGGATGCTAAACTCAGGCCCATGTGGGCTGCGAGGTTTTTTTGGTCTATCCATATTAAACCTCGATGAACCAAGTCCAGTCCGAACCTAATTGAACCTCTTTGCCAATACTGGCGGCATATTCATACACGGCTTTTGTTACACCCCAGTTGGGATAGTATACTTCCATATTGATATCATGACCACACAACAAACCACCTTCGCGGATCTTTGGTGCCCACAACCGAATGTCCTCGGCAACTCCGTCATAGCTATGGTCGGCATCGATAAATACGAAATCTACACTCCTATCAGCAGTCGTACTGGCAGCATCTTGTGAGGTTGCGCGAAAAACACAACGACGATTAGCCGCATGTTGCGTGACTCTGTAGGTTTCTCGCAAGTCATTGTCACGATCATCCTGTGTTCGTACAACTACCTGATCACCAGATTTGGTGTAACTCGAATCCTCCGGGAACAATGCCCAAGTATCAACCATCGTTAGATAGAGATTTGGTAATTCAGTCAACAGGTAACCGGACAATGCACCGCGATCAACTCCAACTTCCACACCGTTTAAATAACCACCAGCACTGAGATTCTTTACTCGCTTGGCTACATCAGAACCACGCCAAATACCCTTTGTCTCATACCAGCCACCTCCCAGCATCTTCTGTAAACGCTCAAAATACCGCATGTAACCTTCATAGGCGACGTCTAGTGTAAACCTTGTTTCCGCCGACTTACGACATGCCAGCGTGTTGATACGCGGAATGTTATTAACGGCGGTGACAAATTCCTTCATATCACGGCAACAGTATCCAGTACCGCCCTGTTCGACAATCTCTGGCAACGCACCCCAATCACTAGTAATCAATGGTGTGCCACAAGCCAAGGCTTCAATCAACACCATACCAAATGGTTCTAACCAGCGACATGGATGGAGTAGAGCTTTTGCCCCTTGGAGTAACTTGAGACGCTGTTCAGTGTTTACATAACCAGTAAACTCAACATTCCCAGGCATCCGTGACAACCACTCTGGAATATCGTGAGTAACCATATCAACACCCGCTACAATAATCTTCTGTCCGGTACGATTTGCAATATCAATTGCAATATCCGTCCCCTTGTCGTAGTCAAGACGCCCTAAACATAGCAGATAATCTTCCTTTTTTTCCTGGTATGGAAAATCATTTAGATCGATATAGTGCGGTACTACCGTATCCATCCAATTTGGCTTGCGTTCCATTTGGAGTACACCATAGAGATAATGCATCCAAGCTCTTGATGGAAATACCTTGTAACCACTGAAAATACCCGAATAACCACAAATGAATTCACAATGTAAGAGAGACTCTTCGGCAACAAATCGCTGGTATTGACCGAAGCTTATCAGTGAAATATCCCCTGTGCGATACCGTCTGCGTAGTTCACGGCGACCATTGTTGATAAATGCTTGCCACGTAGGACCATTGAAATCATTCTTCCAAGCGGCAGCGGGTACACCAAACTTGCCCATTTCAAGTCGCTGTGGGAGCAGGTCGGCGGGCACTAAAACAACCATTTCATCGCAAGGAACATCACTACCTTCTGCACCGTAGAACACAACTTGATGCCCATGATCTTTGAGCATCTTAGCCATGTTGTAAACCAATGGAGTCATTGGCTCGTAAGTGTTAAAGCGTGTTGTTGGTATGTTAGCTAAACCGAACAGGTGGAATCGCATTTAATTTTCCTCTTTAATGTCGAGTTCAATAAGTTTACGCCGAAGTCTCGCAATGTCATCAACCAAGTCGTCATCTAGTTCGTACTTAACAGCTAGTTTACGCACTTCGCGGGTTGTCATGTCCTCAATGTCTTCTGGTCTCATTCCTTCTCCTTACAGTGTATACACCCAAACTCTGGTCCAGGTACAAAACCCCAGCCTTCATCATCTTCAACAAGCATACCATCTTTTGCTGATTTTACGCCATAATAGCCATAAATCATCTTAGGACACTGACAAACATGCCCCTCAATATCGGGTGTATAATAAAAGCAATTTTCACAGTAGTTCATATTTATCGCCTTTACTCAGATTCTCTTCAGCCCACAGGGGCTGCAAATTAGTATAGTGACAAGCTAGTTTCTGTTGTTCAGGATCAGTTAAGTCAAAACTAATCAGTGGTCTGATGTGATCAATATGCCACTCAGATCGATTCTCCCAAGTCATACCGGGCTTGAATAATGACTCTAAGTAGGATACTAGGAACTTCCATGTGCAACCGGTTAACTTCTGTGTGGATGCTGACTTGTTTTTGATTGCTTGCCTAGTACGGCACCTAAGCCGTCCAGCTATACAAAATTGAATGTCAATCTTACGTTTAATACGTTGATACTGATTCATTTTATACTTGTTGTTCGCACGGTAATCTAGTATTTTGTCTCTATTTCTCCTCCACCAATCATGCATTTGTTCCAAGCGTTTAACCTTATGAGTTTTATAGTAGGCAACTTTTTGTTCCTTCGTATTTTGGTAATAGGTATTGTGTTGCTCTCTTATTCGTTCCTTATTCTTTTGATAGTAGTCAGCTACTTGCCGAACTATCTTATCCTTATTAAGTTGTGTCCACTGCTTTCTATAACACTTCCGGCATAACCCTTTAGCATGCTTAGGTTCGTGATTACAAATTATTTCTTCCATGTCACGTTTATCACTCTCGCGGTCTCTTTTTTCTCAGCCCATGTAGCCATATCAAAGCACCACTTAATTCCAATTAGTGGAATCTTGTCACGATAACTTTCAACTGTTGTCGCAACACTCTCACCAACTTGTTCGACCACACTTGGATTTGTGACAACCATGATTTCATCGTGGATGTTCATCGGGGCAACTAGCCATGTATGAACACCCGCTGGTTGAATATCCCAGATTGCCGACTGGACTGCTTTAGTAACCTCAGCACCGACAGACTGAATTAAATGGTTATTTGCAGCCCTCATGTTTGCTGCTTGTATCTGAAATGCGGCTCCAAACAAAGCACTCTGAGTCGCACCGGCAGGTAGTTGGTATCGATCACGCCGCATAACCTTGACGGTACAATTCTTCCATGCTGCGGGGGGCTTGTTAGCTAATTCAAATAGCTTCTTACAAATCTTGTTCTCTAGTGTAAAGTATCGTCGGAAACCAAGGAATGTTTCAACATATTCTTTTGGATCGTGCCACTCGACATTCTTGCCAATCCCCTCGGGTTGTCGCATTGAACAAAAGTCATCATAAATTTTCATACGACATTTACCAATGCCTGGGTACTTAGCACACCATTTTTCATATGCTTTTGCCGCTTGTTCCATTGGGATATTTAAACGCAATGACCATGTACTCTGGTCGCCGCCGTATAGAAACCCGAACATTGCTTGCTTTGATCTTGTATAATAATCCACCAATGGAGATACTGCACCATCAGACGCCACAATTTCATCATATGTTAATTGTGGGTATAATTCAACTCCTAACAATGCATGAATCTTCTTCCCATCCAGCAAGGTGTTACGTAAATCTGGATCATCAAATACAGCATCCGCAATTGTTATTTCAAAGGCTGAAAAGTCGCCACCTACGAGGGTATCAATACCCCCAGCAAGTGGAAACATCTGACGAACATTCTTAGCATGTTTGATACCTTGTGCATTAAGGCCGTCACCACCAGACATGCGTGATGATAGCGTCCCAATCACTTTGAAACTAGCATGCAACCTACCAGCTTTGAGAAGCTTAGTATATAACTCAACTTCTTTTGCCGCTTCCTTAATAAGCAAAATTTCATTTGCACGAACCGCCGCAGGGTGTTGTCCAATAAACAATTTACCTGTACCATTACACCTAACACAATGAATATCAGACCCATCACACTTAGTACAAGCTTCTTCTTCGTCTATTGTCCAAGTTGCAATTTGCTCAATATTAGCTTTCTTTGTACTTTCATCAATAACCAACGCTTCCATTTCGTCCATACACTCTGATAAATACTTGCGTACTGCTGGTGGCTTGTTGATATTGATAGGAGAGCAGGCAATTACGCTCACAGCATGTTGTAGTAGTTCTTCGATGCCTTCTTTGTTAATCTTGAATCCACGCCATCGAACAGCTGCAACCATGCAGGCTAGATTAGAATCAACATCACCTGGGTCAGGTCTTCCAAAATGGTCCCACAATAAACGTGTATACTTTACATCATCACTTGCATACTCTCTAGCATGCTCGTTTTTATTCCAATGTTCAATATGTTTTGCGATTACTTTTGGCCATGCATATCCCAATACATCCCCATCTGTATTATAACATTCCCAATCAGGAGCGCGTCCAACTGCCAAGGCTGTTGGTGCGTACCCTAATTCATACGGTCTCAATGAAGGGTCAATTTCAATATCTTCATAATGATACTTTGGAGGAATCTTAAGGGCATATTCCGTCAGAAACTTAAGACCACCAGCCGCATGAAACTTTAGAACTACATCCTTGAAATCTGGATTGACAATACCTTTTTTAGACTTGATATCATAGACTTTCCATCGAGGTGCAGTCTTATCAACAGTCTTGGCAAAATAGATACCATCAATTTCAATCCGCTGTTCTAACTCTTGTGCCAATGTATAAGCTAAAGCAGTCGGTACCCTACGAATTCGAATATCTTCGCGGGCCATCAAGGACTGATATGGTCCACGACGAGAGTGTAGTAACAAATCACAAGCGGCAACTGGCTTCAAGCATGGCCCATCCATTCCTTTTGGTTCAATCTGTGCAATCTCTTCGATATGCTCTTCTGGAATCCAATCGTGTGGACAAAGGCGGAAGATGGTATACATCTTCACAAGCATGAACATATCGAAAACGAGATTAAAGCCAATGATATTATTGGCCATGAAGTCTTCAATAATATTCAGTGTCTTGTGTATTGGTTCTTTCCATGGCTCATACAAAACAATAGGCCCATCATCGTAGGCGTACTGCAACAATACACACATACCATGTAGGCCACATGTTTCAGTATCGAAAAATATGTTAGCCATCAATTCTCCCACAGACTATAGTCCCAACCAACACCACAAATTGTTGCAGATTTAATTACACCGGTTATATGCCTACCAGTTGGAATTGACATAATTACGCGGGTTTCTTTACATATTTTATCAGCAAAGAGCGTGCCATCACTCGATAAACTACCAACTAATTGGCAAGGTGTTTTTGTCTTAAATGGTTTACCGTTACTTTGAACACTTGCTTTACCGCCTTCAAGCATATAAAAACTAAACGTCTTTGTGTTGGTTTTAAGCACCAACTTGATTCCTTTTTTCAACCTTGATGGATTAAGAATAGGTTCGGTCGTTGTTTTCATTGTTCAAGTCTCCCAATTCATGGTATATTTGTGCCGCGTCAAAGTCTCCGAGTACCCAGCCTAAAACATGAAGGATTAAATCCTCCGCACCCCTGTGTTTAAGATTATTTATCATAGTCCGAATTTGTTGATAAGTCTTACGTGTTTTTCTGTGTTTTAGATCCTCAGAATTAGGGGCCAAACCTTCGCGTCTATCAGCCAGAATACGCAATGCAACTTCCGGCCACTTTTTTTGTGGTAAACCCATTAAAAGTTTAATCTCAGATGTACGAAATATACCTTCATCTGCTGCCTTTTGAACCTCTTCCGGTAATTTTAATAGTACCATCCTAGTATGCACCCATATGTAGGAACGCTCTATAATTTTTCCAATCTCTTGTAATGTCAATCCTTGTGAACTAAATCTTCTTGGATGTAAACTCTGTATAGCCCTAGCTTCCTCCATTAGAGACATTTTGTTTGTCTTCAAATCTTTTGCAAACTTTGTGGCACGTTTTAATACTTGCGTTCTGTTAATATCCATACTTCACCTTAAAAGCTTTCATTACTTCATTGTGATCTGGATCAGCTGGTTGTGTTGCACGATATACAATTACCGATGGTGAGTCAAGGGTTAAGAATAAAATTTCCTTATCCCGGCAGGCGTCTAATATAGTCACCTTTAGGCGTAGGGCACCTAATGAACATACAACTTCAAACACTGTGTGGAGACTAAAATCAGTGGTCTTCTTGTCAATAGTGGCAAACCAACCATTGTACCCTAAATGTTTATCGATATACTTACGCTTTTTACCTTGTATATCCCCTAAGTAAATAATTTCCACATCATACGATGCTCCATTGACTGCATTTATTTCATCAGCCATGGGCATATCACTTGGAATTGCTTCTGACACAAATCTTAATAGTTTAGATTGCCGATCTGATTCATAAGAACTGGTATTAGTACCCATTATTGTACTAAACAAAATTTGCGGTGTAACATCAGCACGATAAATATCCCAAGGTACAAATTTAGTACAAGTAATAGTACCAACTGTCTTTAACCCGCACATACGAATATTACCAATATCATACTGATTGACATTTGCTCCCAATATTTTTAACATGAGAGTATAACCTTGAATGGTAACCAATGACCGTAGAGTAATAAATTTGCTATCAGAGGTTAATTCACCCTCCCACTCCGTTGCTCCGAATGTCACACTTAGTACCATTCGTAGAGCTTCACCTTGCTCATTATCTTGTAAATCATATACCAATACAATATCATACTCTAAATCATTGGACTTAATCTGGATATCATCTGGCGCTGGAAATACTCTCGGTAATACATTAGCAATGTCATTACACGTTGATGCATTAACCTTTAGGGACTTAGAACGTGTCTCACAGGTGTCGGCTTGTGCTAATAGCTGCTCAGTTAGATTCATCCTCAAACTCCAACTAAATAATCCGAAGCTGAAATAAATTGATTGTTCAGGGTAATTTCACCTTGTATGCTTTTTCAACAAGTGCCCGCATATCAGCTAGATGGCGTTGTGCAGGTGTTAGGCTGTTTGTTTTAATTTTTTTAATTGATTTTCGAGTATACTTTTTAATGTAATCTCTCAAGATTTCGTAATCATCTTGATTAAATAATACGTCAACGGCTTCCGGTTTAATTTCACTCATTACCTACCTCATTCATAAGAGATAACTTGTATCGTTTAGGACCGGCTTGCTCTTTCTCTGATCGAAGTTGAACTGGCAGTCGCCAAGTTACACCACGCTTTGAATTAACACCATGAATCAATTGAGTTGGCTCAGTATAGGCACCTAAAGCATTAAATGCATATGCATCTGTACCAACCCATGGACCGTTAATAAGAAGCTCACCATCTAACTGCGCAATAGTTGCTGGCCTATGAAAATGCCCACAACAAAAATAACGCACTCGATTGGAACCTTGCATTGAAGTCAAAGCCGTAATTCTATTCTGACGGCGTTCCATACCATACCAAGGCACTCCACCAGCCGATCGAATGTCATCCCCATGTTGAATATTGAATCCGATACCACCAACATCAACATTGATTGACCACGCATCTGGAATAACAAAATTGACATTATCTAAATCGGCACAATACTGTCTTGCAGTATCTGCAACTAGATAATCCCAATTATCCTGTGCCCCGTGATAATCCTTCTTAATAGAACGTCGTCCATGATTACCTGGAACATAAACAATATTCACGCTATCAAAATATGGTGCTAAATCCCTATACATTAAGGCATGCAACTGACCAATTGCGGATGAATTCTTAAACATGTTACGAAAGTAACTGCGATGCATGTGCCCATGAATCTCACCAGAGGTATGGTCACCATAAGCAAAAACAGTCAATCGCGGAAAATAAAACTGTGGTGCAAGTGTTTGTTGTGTCCACTGTAAAACAGTATCTACGTATATTTCTGCCCTACGCATGCTAACCTTAAAATCATACTGCTCTAGCCCACCACATTCTGACTTTTTTACAATTTGGTCATGGTGGCCGTCACTTAAATGCATAACCAAATCTTCGGTGATTTGTCGCTCGTGAATCTCACCGCGAATAATCGGAAGGGCTGATGGTAACCGTGTCATTGGTTTAATTACTGAATCCATTTCCTTAGTGATGGCCTTAAATAAACCGTGAGTCTTAGACATTGCCTTAACTTGCTTTTGCAACATACTACGCTCATCACGTAGATGATTGATTTCAGCCCCAAGTTCAAGAATTCGATCATCGGTAGGGTCAAATAACTTCTTGATGTGTGTTCGTACGCCGGATGTATGGATTGGGGGGTTACCTGGGGCTTCCTTCCAACTACGACCAGTAGCGATATCGGACACTAAAGACCGACTAATACCATATTCTTTAGCCACATTAACTTGGCTTGCACCCGCAGCCAATTTGGCTTTAATCTCGGTCGCTTTCTTGAGATCAAGTTTATACATGCTTGTTCCTTAATAACTTAAAATTGCTTGAACGATCGTTACGGCGTCTTCTAATGTAGATACTCGGAATCCCGTAGCTTCGTTAATCATAGCATGGTCGTGCAGATTACCCTCGGGTTCCATAACGAGAATAATTGGAATTTGATTATCGAATGCCCATGCAATCTCCATTACAGTACCAATACTTACCTTTGTTGCACCGAGGAAATTTACTAAAAGCAAGTCACACCTTGTGCAATCCCAATGGTCGCGTGTCATAATTCCACGCGGGCAAGATAGAGGATTGGCATAGTTATTTCCTAGACAAACCTCTTTACCCAAATATTCTTTACCACGCATGGGGTCCAGTCCATATACACTAAAATTTGCAAGTTGCTTATTGACTTCGGTTCTCCAATCAGTACAACCTTTGTAGGTACACCCAGTAATTGGGCCAGCTAAATATACGGTTTTCATGCTTACTCCTCAGTTAATTCAATCTTGTCTGTTCCTAAAACGTAAGTGACAACTCTTGGGGCTAAATGCTCTAACTCAAAAGATGATTTAGATTGGCTGGAGTTTTCTCTGTGTATGTACTCACCTTTGTACTTATGACGCAACACTCCATAGAGGGCATTGGTGGTGGCAATTTGTAAACATTCACGCAGGGCATGTTTGACTGACTCTACTTGGTACGGAAATCGTCCGTCCTCATATGTGGTGAATAAGTCTTCAAGTTCCATCTTGATCGACTCTATCGGCACATCTTCCGGTACACAAATTGAGACTGGGATTTGAAGAGTTAGTTTCATATGAGCCATAAATGCAAATCTTATACCAAGATAAGAGGTTTTCTTGAATTTTCCTGCTTTAACGCTGAATGATTCGTGACCAGATAGTCAATAGCGTCCGCAAAATACTTTGGTTCATTATTGTCTACAAGCAACGTGCGTAGATCCATAGCTGAAACTTCCTCACGCACTTGTTTAAGCCATCTAGGGTTATCAATTAGCAAAAGTGCCTTATGAATATATGAATCTACGTCTGAGGCAATCAGATCTTTAATGCCAACTTTTCGCATCAATGCTGATGATGCTTTGTTAAAGAATCTAGTACCTTCAAGTGTAACCATCGGGCATCCAACAAACAAATTATCAACTACTGTATTATACCCTCCAAACGGGTACGAGTCAAGTCCAAATCTTCCATTTTCTAACATTCGAAGATACTCCTGATAGGGGGTATCAAAATAAATTGCTACGTCGCCATTAAATAGTTCTGTCATTCTTTCAATAAATGGCATTGCTGCTTGGTATCTACCAATAGTCCAAGATGGGAAGAATTGGAACCTAACAGGTCTGGTTGCCCTCTTCTTAATCTCCAACAAGGCTTTTACCATTGTATAATTGATTTTAGGCGAAGTCCAACAACAGTTAATCCAGAACTCGGATGGATCGGGGTTCTCTTTGGTGTAATTTGGAAACACGGGATGCGCGCCAATGCCTGGAATCAACACTAGGCGTTCACTATAGTTAACACCTGCTAATTCTGGTACTTCCGCATCAATACCTCCGATAAAATAATCTACTTTAGAACCAAATGTGCTAACTGGATGACCATACCCTGTAGCCATTATTGGCGCGACTTGCATATTTGACAAGCAGACTGATTCATAATTCATACCAATATCAGGGAAATAAGCAAACTGGAAATCGTTGTTCTTAATAGAAGAAAAATCAATACTCTTCATATCCGGCTTGATGAATACCCGACGTACTTCTTTAAACAGCCCACGGTCAATACGATTATCAACATCTTCAGAATAATGTACCAACGTCAGGTCATATTTTTCAGTGAGTTTTGCAATTTGATGGTAGCAACTCTTATACACGGCTGTAGTCGGTTGCCACCGGTCTGTTAAGATGGCAATACTCTTCTTACATGGGATACTGTGAATTTTTGCACCAGCAAGTTTACGGCGTATTTGATTATTTAATGCCTGTTTAATAACATTATCTGTTTCCGGTGAAAAATAAGTACACTGGAAATATAGTGGTGCGGTGCGTAAATCAGGTAAATTTAAACCTAGTGGTGCTGCTTGTAAATGTTTAACTACTCTGTCATGAACCTCTTGTGTTAAAGTGCCAATAGCTGCCGTCTGATAATTCAGCCACCAAACAGATGCTAATTCCGCATTTAATTGAAATAATGCATCAGGTTCTACTTTAAGTGGTGTATGGCATGTCATCAAAATAGCGATTTTTGTAAAATTATTGTCCTGAATTAGTACACGTTGTAACAAACCATCAGGTGTCATTACACCGGTGGTCAATAACATATTTGTAAGAATATGATTTACATTTACCAGAACTTTTGCATAGTCAGCTGGGATTTGAAAGTCTGGCTGTGTTAGAAGATAAAAAGCAGCCATGACACAGTTGTCGAACTTCTGCTTCTCAACCCTGTCAAGTTGTGTGTAGCAACTTGTATTGAAATGCTTAACCATTTCAATAATCGTTTTTATCACCTCGACAAACTTACCTTGTCGATAATTCGTAAACATGCCTTCTAAATCAAAGGTCGGTATATTCATTTAGCTTCCCTTCATTTAGGAATAAAATCTTGGAATAGTTAATTTTCCGGTCTTTAATTTCAGAGACAATATCTTTGATACGCCAAGGTGTTGTAACAAGAATTGTATATGGACCCTCGTTTAGAAAATTTGGTGACTCGATCAACTGACCGGTACCTGGAACATACTTTCCCCATTTGTTGGAATCCGAATCTACAACAGTCTCACACTCACGGAAACCAAACATGTTAATGAAAGCCGCGCTCTTACCGGTACCACCCCAAAGTACAAGATTATCTTGTGCTGGATAGCCAAATACATCACGTAATGACGCTTCCGCCTGTTTACTAAATACTTGGCTTGTAGTATAATGTTGAATCAAAGCCGCATTGTGTGGTTGAAAGAATCCAGCTACAACCTCTTCATCATACATCTTTGAAATCTCTAGCAGCTTAAATCCAGAAGTGTTAAACAAAGTATATAGACTATTAAGTGTGAAATTGGACACATGCTCGTAAAGAAAGTCTGAAATTCGACCGATCCTCATTGCTTTGTCAAAACATGGTACTTCTGCTAAGAACACGGTATTTAGATCATACCGACTACACCAGTACGCTACTTCTGAAACAAACTCACGCGGATTTTCTAGGTGTTCAAGAACATGCCTACATGTTAACAATGCTGGACGGTATTTCTTTAGGTCACGTTCTGGAATAAAATAGTCCCGGATGCATTTGAATGTAGTTACTCGGTCCCCATCAACTCCTGGCTCGAACCCAATACAATTAGCTTCAGGTTCGCGCACATGAAGACTCTCTAGGAACATACCATCACCGCATCCAATGTCAATGATTGACTTCCCCGTCCACATACTCTTGTTTTCAATAATACGGTCGAGCAATAATTGCATATGGGCCATCCAACCAGTACCACGGTTGTACATTAAATTGGAGTCACCAGAATATGGTACCTTAGCATACTCAAAATCAACGTTCCATACGTGCCCGCATACCTTGCAGGCATGAAAATGCATGGGCAGACGAACGGCTTCCAGTGATTCCTCTTTTGTAGTTGGAAGATTCAAAGCTGCTAGTGGTTGTGGGCCTGGGTTAAACAGCGTCTTGGAATTGGCGTGACCACATGCGAGACAGTTAAACATATTTAATCCTTGTTATTCTTTAAGTAGGTGTTAAGTTTCAACTCAGGATCGTAGGCGGCTTGAATAGGGATCTTGAATGGTACAGATTCTTTCTTCTTAGCTGTAAACGCAACCATTAGAAAGTCAGATTGTGGGGGTGGTAGTATATGGGCCGGTGTGAAATCAATTTTCAATACTGGTGATGAACCAACTTGGCTGTAATTCTTAGGCCAATTCATCAACCAGAATTGTGGATTTTCAAACCCGTTTACACGGTACACATCGTAGAATGCTGTCAGTGAGAAATTCCAAAAGCCATGGTTAAGCCAATTTAGCGGAGAGATATGCAACACGCTACCTCCTACGTCGCATAGCTGGATCATGTTCTTGAAAACTTGGGAGATATCAAATATATGCTCAATAGTACCACACTCCATCACCAAATCATAAGTGGCAAGCCCTGCTGGCAACGGGGTGTTCATATCATGTACAATCGTTACCCCTTCATCAGAGTTAAAATCAATATCATCGTACTGCCCAAAACCTAAATCTGTAAATAGTTCCTTACTGGTATACTTGCCGGGCGTACACGGAGTTCCACGGTCTTGCATGAAATCACATATCTGCTTCATACTCGATGGCAGCATATTGCTCCTAGATAAACAAATTACCGAGTCTTGGTATTCCAAGCTCGGTAGTATATCGTTGGCCAGAAATTTAACAATCTCGTGAGTCAGCATTTAATACTCTAAGTTGGTTAAAAATATCGGTAATTGCAAACGGAGTAAACTGCCCAATCAGTCTAAATGCATTATCCATGCCAACATCCATTGATTTTCGACCAGGATCGAAAATATCCAGTTTATCTTCCAACCGGCTGTGGCAATGACCGTATAAATGGACAGAACCGTGTTCCTTACCACTCCAGGAGGCAATTGGATAATGGGTCATGTGGAAGCGAATTCCATTAAATTTACGACAAACCATGTCACTAAGCGACGACACATGTTTTCGTAAGGAACTAGAATCATGGTTTCCCATAACAACGTGCAACTTACGAACATTTAGTCTCTGTCGATAGTGTCCATACTTTGCTGCCTTCCAGGCGAAATCACCGAGTACCCAAAGGTCATCATTCCTTTGTACACAATCATTGATACTATTGATGATACAGGTGTCCATATCCTCAATATTAGAAAACTGTGTACGCCACTTTAGGTTATTAGTGTGTCCAAGATGTAAGTCGCTAGTAAACCAGATCATTCAATCTTACCCCATGGAATCTGATGCCAAATACGGTCATGCCAATAAAAGAACACTATTTTAACAACAAAACACGCACACGCTAATTGAATACTTGAACATATGCTTTCTGTAAAAGGATATGCCACAGCGGTTGTCAGCAACAGGGATATTGTTTCCCAGCTTGTCGCCTTAGCTAACGAACGTTTAGGATGGCTCTTGTCTTTCATTTGTCACCTCGTCAAAGCATTCTTTAACTTTGCCCATGGACATTAGTTCCAAACGCCGATTCTCGGTGAGCACTTTTAGTACATGCTCGTCGGACGGAAGATGCAAAAGATCAACAATTG
>Ga0172381_10001660_pt1 | contig 25573 bp, 23 predicted proteins | sample Leawel6488metaG_FD_119754 | JGI IMG/M metagenome (GOLD analysis project Ga0172381, IMG submission 119754) | Leachate microbial communities from a municipal landfill in Southern Ontario, Canada - Leachate well 64-88 metaG | ecosystem: Engineered > Solid waste > Landfill > Unclassified | place... | reverse complement strand
TGTTAAATCTTTACAATATAAAAATATTGCTAGAGAAGTTGAAAGAGATAGAGCTACTGAAATACAGCAATTAAGAACTGCTGAAATGTTAGAAACAAATGGTCCTTCTCCATTTATTTGGAAGGGATTTAATCAAAATAATACTAGAAATGCTTTAATTAAGAAATATGGTTCAGTTGCAGCTGCTGGTAAAGAAATTATGGGTAGTATAGATAAAGAAATTAGAGCTAGGATGGCTACACAAACTGTTACTGGTTTGTTAGGAGAAGCAGATGAAAATAAGATTGAAAATAAACAAGATGTTGATTTAAGAAAACATAAAGAAATATCTGAAGAAGTACAACATAGAGCAGATATTATGAAGAGTCTTGGTGCTTCCGAGCAACAGATTCTTCAATGGCAAATTCAACAATATGAAGTAAATGGTGCTTTAGAAAGATCTGTAGATGCACAAAATGAAAAAAGAAAACTTACTTATAAATTAGAACAAAGTATTACAGATGAAATTAAGAAACAAAGTGATGTTTTACAATCTTCAGTTGAAGGTTCTTTAAAAGATTTAATACTTGGTAAAACTAGTTTAAATGGTATGTTTGCCAAAATTGGCGATACTATGAGAGAAGCAACTGCAGGAGCACTTGCAGGAGGGTTAACTGATAGGTTATTTGATGTTACAGGTATTGGTAATGTTTTTGGAACCCAAATGACTAACATTAGAAATCTTCTTTCTGGTAAAGGGGCTATAACTGCACCAATAGAGAATGCTCATTATGATGGAATTAAAAGAGCAGTTCCTCTAATTATATCAGCTCATCAACAAGGAATTTCTGGTAAAGGAGTATCTGGAGTTGCAGGTAATGCTTCTTGGTCAGGTTCTAGTAATATTGGGGGAGTAAATACTTCAGGTTTATTTGGAGGAGATTGGTGGTCTACTCCTATAGGTTCAACTTCAGTAAATGGAGGTTTGGCGGGTAGAACTGCTAGTGGTGGTTATGGAGGATTATATAGACCAAATACAAGTAAAGCGGGTTCTTTAACTAGAGCACAAGCTTTAATGGGAGGAACACAATCTGCTTTAACAGGTTATTCTGCTTATCAATCAGCACAAGCAGGAGGGGTTGGAGTTGGGGGTTCTATTGCTAGTGGTTTATTATCTGCAGGTGGTTCTATGGCAGGTATTATGGCAGGTATTGCAGCGGCTGCTACACCCGCAGTAGGAGCTACTATGGGAACTGCTGCTATTGGGGGATTATCTATGGGTCCTGTAGGTTGGGCTATGTTGGGAGTAGGAATGGTGGTAGCAAGTATGATACCAAGTTTATTTGCTAAAGGCAATAAATCAGAATCTACATCTACTTCAAATACTCAAGTATCATCTAAGATAAACATCACAAATAAGAATCTAGAGTTGATCAATCGTAATTTAATAGCCCTCAGGACAGACATCAGAACGTATATCTTGCCCAACTCATCTTATTTTTCTGCTAAAACATCTTTAGATGAAGAATTTTCAATTTCTTCAAGAATGGCTCCTATTAAATAAAATGAAATATTTTGGAGGAATTATATAATGAGCGGGACTCAAGATTGGTTAGTTTATACAATAAACATAAATGGACTTACTTGGGATGTAGATACAAATTTAATTAGACCAAATGAAGATCTAGAAAATCAAATTATCTCTACCATGCAAACTGTAAAGATGGCAAATGGTAGTGAAGGATATGTTACTCCAGAAACAAAAAGCAATAAGAATAATTTACAGTTTTTTTGGGCTGACACCACATCTACTTTCAGAAGTAAAATTGAAGGTTATATAAATTCGGGGACTAAATTAAAAATAGTTACTCATGATAACCAAACTCTAATAGGTAAATTTACAGAATATAAGAGAGTATGGTTTTGTGGGATTGATAATTCATTTGATATAACCGCTACATTTAAGGAAATGGCAAGCTAATATGTCTAAAGAAGCCTTATTGCCAGTTACTATACAAAATCAACTTAATAGTGCAGATGTTAAGGTTAAGTTTATTTTAAAAATTGGTGGTTATGATTATTCTGATTATGTAATTGGTTGGACTATAAGTAGTAATGTAGATTTTGGTTCTATGTCAGCAACTTTTACTCTTAATAATAACGATAATATATTTGGAGATAATGGTAGTGATATTATAAATGTAGGAGACATAATATCTTTTAGTGAATTATTTGAAGGTTCTACTAAAGAATTTAAGAAGTTTTATGGGCAAGTAAATCAAAGATCATATACAAAAACAGCTACAGATAGAAAAGTAACACTAGTATGTTTAGATTATATATCAACTCTTCAATTTTTAGATATAGATTTAGAAGTTGAAGGAGATAAGATTAAAGTAGAAGAAGAAATACTAACACCTATTTTTTTAGCTTCTCCAAATGATACTTTGGCTCAAGTGTTTAATTTTGCTAATGAGAATATAGCAGATAATCCTTTACCATTATTAACCATTAGAAATAAAAATAATGATGTTGAAGATCCACAATATGATGGATACACTGTATTATATGATAATGGGCAAGTTAAGTTAGGTAGTTGTTTAAATGCCGCAGATAACTATGATTTGGTAGCAACTGCTTATTATTTTTATACCCGTGGGCTTTATGCTGAAGATATAATAGAAGAAATACTTACTTTACCTGATGGTTACGGGAAATATTTATTTAATGAACTCTCTGCTCAAGCAGTAATAGATAATCACTTAACCACTTCATATTTAATAGAAATGGGTAGTATTACAGATGATTTGGTTCCTAATTATACCCCAACAGAAATAAGTATTTATCATGAATTAGCAGTGGAGGTTGTAGAAGGTTGGGGTTCTATATATTTAGATTCAGTTATAGGATTACCAACTTCTGGAGAAGGAAAGATTAATGGAGATACTTTTACTTGGACTTCTATTAGTGGTAATTATTTACAGGGTATTCCAACTACAGGAAGTTATGCTTTAAAAAATCATGTTGCAGGTAGTTATTTTAAATATACTAAAACCTATCCTGCGGGGCAAGTATGGTATTTAACATACTCAAATATTCAAACAGATTTAATAAATGATAATTTTACTTTACCTAGTGGAATAAGTGTAAAATATTTTGATAAGAGGTTTGGCAGAATAATTTTAGATAATCCTATTTTAACTACTACCACAGTTACTTGCGATATTGATTATTCTTTTAAAACAATGCAAGCATCTGGAATAGAATTAAATCAAATGTCTTTTCGTTCCAGAGAACTTGACAATAGATATGAGGCTATAAAGAAGGTTAGAAACTATTTGGCACCCAACTTTTTAGTAAGAACTAAAGGTGATGATAAGATATGGGCTAGTTATTTTTCTCAAAAAGTAAATGAAGATTATACTCTTAAATTAGCAACTTCTTTAAATTTTATGGAAGATGAAGATTTGTATACTAGAGTTATACTTTATGGAAAGAATAAAAATCCAACTAATCTTATGTATAATGATGGAGTTACTTTTATTGGGACAGGATTGCCCTATAAAGCAATAGCAACAGCTACAGAACTTGCTCATTTAAGAGATGAAGATAACTATTATATTTATGGTAACGCAGTATCTGGGATAGGTAAGATAACGACGGATGTTATAAAACCAATAGTTTATATAAATGATGTTGCTGTGGATAATACTTCACATATAATTGCTGGTCAAGGAGTAGCTATAGAAACAACAACTACAACAACTACTACAAGTGGCGGAGGTAAATTTTAATGGGTGGAAATACAGCAACTACGAGCCACACATATTATTATTATAAGATCAAGTTTGCCCATACTTCCATTGATCCTTCTAAATCAATTATTTTTTATGATGCTTATGGTACAGAAATTTATTCTTTAGCCCCATATTGTTCTTATATGGATTATGGTAATGGTATTTTATCAGTACCTGGCTCAGAACAAAATACAACTGTGCAACAAATATCTACAGCAACTTATTATGTATTTTATTCTACAGATAATGTAGTTATAAATTATGATGCTTCGGAATTTAAAATATCTAAAAGTATAATAAAATTCCCAGCTCAAACAGTAGTTAAAGCAACTTATCAATATTATGTAGTAGTTACAATATTTACTGATGTAGCAGCAGTTATAGATGGAAGATATGATACTCAAGTACAAACAATATTTTATGGGGAACCTCCTAATGGTTATAATTATGCTATAATAGATTTAGGGGCGGTTAAAACTATACAAGCAATGGATATAATTGCTGGTTTTTTTAGGGCTGATGAAAATAGAAAATATGATATAAATTTTACAGCAACATTACAATATTCAGTAGATAACGTAGATTACTATGATGTTTCTGATAAAACTAATAGTTTTCAAATGTCTGGTGGTAGTTCTAAAAGTTTTGAAGAAAGTGATTTAGGCACTGGATTTACTGCTAGATATTTAAAATTAATTTTAGAAAGAGTAGATAAAATAGAATTTACCGCAACTAAAGTTACAGTTTCTGATGATAATAGACAACTTTTAATTGATTATGGTATTATAGATGCAAATACCACAAATGGAACAATAGTTGTTACTCAATCTGGAGTTTGGGTAGTTGCTTTAACAGAAGTAACTGCTTATGATGATATAATAATAAAATCCGAAGCTAAACTTATACCTTTAACTTCTCTATCTGAAAACATAGTTGTTGCATCAAACATTAATCCTACAGAAATTAATGTAATCTCCACTGCAGGATTTGAATTACAATCTGGAGAAACTTCAAGAACTGCTTATATATTAAATGATAATGGAACTATTAATGATTCTTTTACTTATACTGATTTAACAGACACTTCTTTTATTGGAGTAAGTGGATTAAATGAATCTCATAGTGAAGATGAAGTTGTGGTTCAAGAATTAGAAGGAGATCTTAATCTTTATGATTATAATACTTTAAGACCTAAACTTGGAGATAGATTATATAAAAGTAATAAAGTAGATGATAATGTTTTATATAGTGAAACACAATTAGATTATGTAGCAAAAGAATATCTTAAAGAATATGTTAAGAATCATACAAAAATACAAGTAGAAGTATTATATTCTCCACATTTAAATGTAGGAGATACTATAAGAGTAATAGATGATTTTGCTGGAATTGATAGAAATTATTTTATAGAGTCCATGAGTAATAATAGCGGGTTCTACACAATTTCCCTCTCTTATTATCCATCTAGTTAATAAAGGAGAATAAATGTTACCATTAACACATGAACTTGAAAATAAAATAAATATAGCAATTAAGAATAGAATTGATATTAGTAGTCTTATAGAAAATGTAGATTTAAGAAATCTTAATCTTTCAAGAGCTATTATAAAGAAATTACAAATAAGAGATAGAGATATATCTGGATGTAACTTTTCTAATTGTGAATTAGGAGACCCCGAATACAAATCAGCAAATATGCCAAGTTTTTCTCTTATTAATTGTAAAATGAATCATTGTAATTTTGAAGGAAGTAGGTTTGTTGGAAGTAGTTGGATTAGAAGTTGTGATGCTAAGTATTGTAATTTTATGAATACAGATTTTAGTAAAGTATCTTATGCTAATACTAATTTTTTAAATTCTAAGTTTTGTGGTATTATTATACGTATAGGAACGAAAGAAATGTTAGGTTGCCAACTTCCTCAAAGTTTATTTGATGATCTGGCAAAAGGATGGGATATTGATTTAATAGTAAAGAAAAAGGATATTATTTAATAACAAAAGGAGAAAGTATGGAAAAGAACGAATTAGTACAGAAATTAAAAGAAAAAGTAGAGTTAAAGGAAAGAACTTTAAGAATTTATGATCAAATAGTTGGTCAGTGTTCATTATTAGAAGATCTTATAAAGAATTATGAAGAACCTAAAATAGAAGTAAAAGAAGAAGTAAAATAATAAATGAGTAGTATCACGTATAAAACACTCTATTCACAAATAGTTTCTGAAATAGAGAAAAGGGTTGGTTCCAGTACTAAATCCTCTTCTACTAAATCTAGTGGGGATTTTATTACCTCCACTGGAGTATCTGCAAATGCTACAACTGCAGAATTAGTTTCAGCCGTACAAGATTTATTGGCTGGGATAATACCTCCAACTATATTAGATGGTTTAATTGTGACCGCTACAGATCCAATTTCAAATATTATACTTATTAGTTCTGGATCAGGTTCGGCTAATGGTTCATTATATACATTATCAAAAAATACTTCTATAACTATTCCATTACCTTCAACTAACTCAATTTATTATGTTTTATTAGATAAAGATGGGGTTAAAATATCTACAACTTATGACCCTAAGAAATTAACGATAGCAAAAGTAGTAATTATAAATCCTGGAACAACTACTTTGATTCAAGATACTAAAGATGAATCTTGGAATGCTTATATAGTTAATTTTAAAGAATATAAATTATATGGTTATAAAGATAAATTTGAAGAAGATACTATAGAGTTATTAAAAGATAATATTCAACCTATTGTAGCAGATTTATTGATTGGTAATATAAAATTAAGCGAAGGTTTAAAGATAACTAATACCCAAGGAAGTTTAGAGTTAGATAGTTCTGAAATGAGGATACTGTCTACAACTGATATTCCATTAGCCAAATTTAATAGAAGAGGAACTTTCTTTTATGATAATAATGGAATAGAAATAGCTAGATTTTCTACAGATGACGCTAAAATTGGTAATATATTAATTACTAAGAATAGTATAGGTAGTAGTGATTTTATTAGTGGAGATAAAGGATTTAAAATACAAGATGACGGTTATGCCGAATTTGAAAATGTAAAAATTAGAGGTAGAATATCTAGTTCTGTATTTGAATCTGATAAAATATCTGCAGTTGGGGGTAAATTATATGTAGGTAATTCTTCTGTATTAGCTATAGATGTAAATTCTACAGATACTACTATTACAGTAGAAGATTCTGTATTTGCTTTAAATGAAGTATTGACTATTAGAGATGGTAGTAATCAAGAATGGATGTTGGTAACTGATATTTCTAGTGCTCCAACTTATACGGTAACAAGAGATATATCAAATAGTTTTACTACTAATCCTGCTTGGTCAAGGGGAACTGCAATAGTATCTACTGGAGTTGGGGGTTCGGGGTTTGTGGAAACAGGATTTATTTTATTAGATGCTGTTTCTAATAACTCTCCTTTTATAGATATAAGTTTAAGAGAAGGAGAAGGGTTTGATGATGTAGTTACTAAAGCTAGATTAGGTAATTTGGCGGGGATAACTGATAGTTTATATGGCACTTTAAGTGGATATGGTTTATATTCTGATAATGTATATTTAAAGGGTAAATTATATGCACCAGATATAAGAACAGCTATTATAGGTTCTAGAGCTGAAATGAATACTTGTTGTTTTACTATTTATGATACTCTTGGTGATCAAGTATTTGATATAAAATATTCTGGTGGTGCTGCTGGAGATTTAACTATTGGAGATTTACAAAGCCAATATATATTTTGGGACAATTCCTTAGATAAAATAGAAATAAAAAGTATTAGTGATGGAAGTTGTTTTGAGTTATCTAATGGTAATATAATTGCTAATTCTATGACTTTGAAAGATCCTGCTTGTGAATGTTGTTATTCATATTTAAGTTCAGGACAGTGGTATTTTCATGATGAATTAGGTAATAGTAATCCTTATGTAAAAAGACTTTGTGCGGGAGAAGCAAATACTGCTACTGTAGTATGTTTATCTGGATGGAGAGGACAACCTTATGTTCAAATAAGTATTAAAGATTTGGCTGCTTACAATCCAACATATGCGGTAAATTGCCAAAAATGGTGTGTGTATTATGATTGTTTAATGTGTTATTCTAATTCTTCTACTGATTATGGTTGGTGTTTTTGTGTACATGCTAATTTGTATAAGGCAGCAGGTAACTATGATGAAGTAAATAAAGACGTTGCTAAAGATACTTCTGTTTATACTCATAGTGATGCTTATTGGACTACAGTAAGAGATAGATTTTTATTGTGGTGTTTTACCTCAGCATCTTCCATTTGTTATGGATATGGGGTTCTTTGTTATCAAATTAAATATAAATGCTGCACTGCTGGTTGTGCTTGGACTTGTGCTTCTTATACTTATACGCAACCTCACGATTCTACTGTGAACTTAACTACTTGCCAAGATATATGTCAAAATATTTGTTTTCCTGCAGGAGGCACTTGGGAAGTACAATTAAATTGCCTATGTTTGACTTGGTGTTTGAGTACATTAAGTGCTGTAACTAACTGCTGTTGTTGTAGAAGTGTTAATGTTTGTTCAGGATGGTTATGTCAGCTTCAGACTCAAATTATTTATGATTCTTGTGGTAGAGATAATAGTTTTTATTGTAATGCAGGAGGAATACCCGCTCAATCTACATCAGTTTTTCAAGAAAATATTACAATTAATGGCAATAATCCAACTAACGTCTACTGTACTTATTTATGCTTATCTACTTGTACTAATCTTAGAACTGTATTTGATAGTGGTTACGATTATTGGCTTACTAGATGTTCTTGTGCATATGTATGTTTAAAAGCTTGTGATTGTTCTTTATTATCCCAAGAATTAAACTATTCATATACAGATAATATAGTTCAAGATAGACTTTGTGATTATACTTGTTCTTATACTGGTTGTTTTACTTTAAATTCTAATTGTACCTATTGTTTTATAGATAGATGTATATGTATTCGTATGTATAATTTGTGGTGTGAATGTTTTGGTGTTTGTTATGCTTGTTCTACCAACTGTGTTTGTACTTCTTATTTAACTCAATGTTATTGCTCACTGCCATCAAATTCTACTTGTGAATATGAAAGATTGTGGTCATTAAAAGACTATTCAGAAACACAAACAATTTTAGACCCTTCAGGTGTGTTAAATTATTTAGCCATTGGCTATTCTTAAGGAGAAATTATGAAAATAGTATTTGACAATCTTAAAACTGATATTGGTGTTGGTGATTCAGTTGAAATAAAAATAAATGAACAAACTAAATTGTACTCAATAGACAAAATTGAAGATAATACAATAAAATCGGTTTCAGGAATTGACGGTTATACAACAATATATATTAAACCAATATAAAATAAGGAGAGGTATGAAGATTTCAGAGAAAGTAAGGGACATAGTTTTTATTGTTGAAGGCGGAATCGGCAAGAATATTTCAGGAACTGCAGTAGTAAGGGCTTTAAAAAAAGCATATCCAGATAAAAGAATTATAGTTATTGCAGGTTGCCCAGAAGTATTTTTTTATAATCCTAATGTATATAGAACTTTTAATTTTGGAAATCCTTTATACTTTTATGATGATTATGTTAATAAAGAAACAGTAATATTAAAAACAGAAGCATATTTAGATAGTGGTTACATCAACAAAGAAAAACACGTTGTAGAATCTTGGTGTGACCAATTAGAAATTCCATGTGATGGAGTTGAACCAGATTTATTCTTTTTAGATAGTGAATTAGAGATGGCTAAGTATTACGTTGAAAAGACACAAGATAATGCTAAAAAAGAGTTTGTATTACTTCAGTGGATAGGTGGTAAGGTTCCTAAAGATAAATCTAATGAAGAACTTAAGATGAATCTACTTACTATGTTCAAACGTGCTTTACCTAAAGAAGAAATAGAAAAGGTAGTAGAACATTTAAAAGATAAATATATATTTGGTAGTGTTGGGCACGAAAACTTTCCACCAATCAAAAATACTAATACAGTGTTCTTTCCTATAAGAAGTACAATAGCTTTATTACCTTATGTTAAAACTTTTATAGGAATAGATAGTTTTTTACAACACGCAGCTTCCGCTAAACAAATAAATAAAAAAGGTATAGTTTTATGGGGAGGAACATCACCTAAATGTTTAGGATACAATACCCATATAAATATTACTAAAGAAGTATGCCAAACACCATATTGTCATAGACCTAATTCATATCTTTTTGACGCTCAACCTAATGGTTCTATGTGGTCTTGTTTACAAAATGAAAAGTGTCTAAAATATACTGCTGATGAAATAATTAAAATATTTGAAGAGAATTTTCAACCAATTGCTATAGAATCTAAAGAAAAGAAAGAAGTAACACCATCTACTTGTGGAGAGAATTGTAAAAAGTAAGAGGATAAAATATAATGAGTATAACCCGTATAAACAGTAATTTACCAGTTACAACCAAGATTTCAGATTTATCAGATCAGATCCTTGAGATTTTTGGATTAGTACAGAGAGCTATGTTCAGTGAAAATGACGTCTCGCAGTTAACGACGGACTTCGGATTAGATAGAAAATATCTAAGAACTCAATCTTTAGGACATACTCTATCTACTTATACGGGATGGTCTCATCTTCATAGTGAGTCAGGTTACAGTATCTGGTCTTTCTCACCGACCAATTATGCCTACAACATAGTCAACGAATTATACTTAGATGATGTTGCTTTTGAGAATCGTGGGTTGGCTAATTCTGAAGCAGTAACTACTTTTGATAAAGTATTTTTAGATGAAGGATCAGTATTTACTGATGTTACTACAGAAGCTGGCACTGAAGATGGTGTTAGTTTTAGTTTAATGAATGATGCCAGTGATTACTTATATATAGGTTTATCTACTACTTTTGCAGGGGTTTCTTTTGAGTTTGATGTAAGGGGTTCTAACAATACTTTATACATGGAATATTGGAATGGTTCTTCATGGACAGATTTAGATATTTCCGCTAATACTTTTGTAGATGATACTTCTAATTTTGAAAGTGATGGTAGAATTTATTGGACTATACCTACTAATTGGGCTACAACTACAGTTAATAGTGTAGCTTCTAAATATTGGGTGCGAATATCTACTACTACAACTCCTGTTACAACTGCCAAAGCATTTTTAATTCAACCTGCTAATTCAGTTCTTTCTTTGCTTAAAATGTCCAGTGAAGAGATATTTAATGAAGATTGGGCTTGGTGTAGTTATGGAAGTTCTATTTATGTTACTATTCGTAATGCTGGAGTATCTGCTTATGAAGGTAATTATTACATAACTTCTTCAAGTTCATCTATTAATAAACAAAATTACTTTATTCACAATCACGAATTTACTGCTGATTATCAAGATTCTACTTATATACAAGGAAGTTTAGTAACTACATTAGATGATTTAGCAGATGTGTTTGTCTCTTCGGGGCTTACTGATGGACAAATAATGATATGGGATTCTTCAATGGGAATGTGGAGAAACGCCGATAGTTCTATGGAGAAAACCACTCTTGACAGTTTAAAAGATGTAATGGTTAGTAGTGGTTTATCTAATGGACAAGTTCTAACTTGGGATAGTGGTGATGCGATATGGCGTAATGCTAGTATATTAGAAACAGTATCACATGTGGATTTATCAGACATGCCTGATACCAGTGGAGTTAATACTGATCACGACAATCGTTATTGGACTCTTGCCACCGCTCAAACCCTTATTACAGGAAATAAAACTGGCTCATTTGATTTTACTACTAGTGGAATAATTCAATCTGAACATTTAATTTCAACCGATGATGCTGATATAAATGATAATTTAACAGTTGGCGATATTATTATAGATGAGAGTACTGGGATACTTAATTTTTCAGGGATAACATCAGCCTCTATTACAGCTACTTGTGGAACTATTGGATTTGATAATGAAAATATTACTACTACAGGTACAATAAGTGGTGTTAATGTAACAAGTGGTACAAATCCTGGGCATGTACATACATTAGATAATTTAAGTGATGTAATGGTTTCTTCAGGACTTGTAGATAATCAAGTACTTACATGGGATGCGGGTGATTCAGTTTGGAGAAACAGAGCAATTCTTGAAAATATATCTCATACAGATCTTTCTGATATGCCTGATGTTGGAGGTACTAATTCTGATCATGACTCACGTTATTATACTGAAAGTGAAACTAATTCTTTATTAAGTAATAAACAAAATTTAGATAGTGGATTAACTTCTTTAGCAGGATTGACTTATGGCTCTTTAGCTTTTGTAAAATATTCAGCTGAAAATACATTTACTTTAGATACTACTACATATGAACCTACATTAACTAAAGGCAATTTAAGTGCAGGTTCTAGTAAAATAAGTTTATCTGGTAGTATTACTAACTCTTTAATAGGTAGTGGTGTTACTATTGACATAGGGACTTTAAATCTTGATGATTTAACTAACGTTATGGTTAGTTCAGGACTACAAGATGGACAGGTGCTTGCGTGGGATTCAGGAGATGGAATTTGGCGTAATATAAATTCTGAAGAAATAACAGATCACTCTCTATTATCTAATCTTTCTTATGCTTTATCTGGTCATACTGGATTTGAACCTACAATTACTACATTGTCTATATCTAAAGGAGGAACTAATAGTAGTTCTTTAACTCAAAATAAATTTCTTTATTTTAATGGAACCAGTATAGTAGCATCTTCTTATTATAATACAGATTTTGCTACTTCTTCTCATACTCATACTTTAGATGAACTAAGTGATGTTTCTATAGGTTCTGGTGGTCCTTTAGCAGGACAACTTTTAAGATACACAGAAGCTTATGGTTGGCATAATTGGACGGCAAATTATCTTACTTCAGATCAAATAGATGATACTAAAGGTGATGGGGATACTACTTATATTTGGAGTGCAAATAAAGTCTATGATCAATTAGCTTTAAAAGCCAATATAAATTCCCCCACTTTTACAGGTACAGTTGGTGGAATAACTGCTACTATGGTAGGTCTTAGTAATGTAACTAATAATGCTCAATATTATGCAGGAGGAACTGACGTTGCTATACTAGATGGAGGTACTGGAGCTTCTTTAGCTCAAGATGCCATTAATAATTTAACTAATGTTGTTGCAGCAACTAATGAATACGTTTTAACTAAAGATACAATAACTGGAAATGCTACTTGGAAAGTACCTGTCGGTGGAAGTATGTCTTTAGATCAATTATCAGATGTAATGGTTTCCTCTGGGTTGATTGATGGTCAAGGATTATACTGGGATGCAGGAGATGCTATGTGGAGAAATATTAGTCCAGTAGAAGGAGTTACTTCACATCCTCTGTTAACAAGTTTAGACTATGCTTCAGCAGGACATACTGGTTTTGAACAAACTTTAACTTTTTCACAATCTTTATCTAGAAGTGTAAATACTATTACATTATTAAACGATAGCGGCACTCCAGGAAATACAAAATATTATGGCACAGATGGTTCTGGAACTAAGGGATGGTATACTCTTTCTACGTCTAGTACTTTAGATTCATTAACTGATGTAGTAGTTAATTCAGGTATTACAGATAAAGATATTTTAGCGTGGGATAATGGAGATTCGGTTTGGAGAAACAGAACAATTAGTGATTTAGGATTGGCTACTTTAATTTCACCTACTTTCACAGGCACACCTACTTTACCTACTGGAACGATCGCAACTACACAATCAGCTAGCGATAATTCAACTAAATTAGCTACAACTGCTTATGCGGATGCCGCAGGAGGAGTTAAGAAAGACGGCACAGTCAACCCCACCAACCTCCTCTCTAATGGAGATTTTGAGAATTGGAGTGCGGGGGCAAGTGCGGCTCCTGATGGGTGGGCATTAATATCTGCAACAACCGCAAGAAGCACAACTCGTAAATCTGGAAGTTACGGATGTGAAATTACAGCAGATGGTTCTAATGCTTTTCATGGTGCATATTATACTATAAGTAATTTTTCTGATTATAAAGGAGAATATGTGTCTGCGTCGGTTTGGGTATATCAATCATCAGGAGTTGCTCAAACTTGTACACTAAGAATTTATGATGGAGTTGGGGCAACAAATTTTGAAAAATCTATTCCTAATACCACTTGGACTAAAATAACAGGGAGTGTTTTAGTTGATGCGTCTGCAACTGTATTATGGGTAGTATTATTACCAACAACAGGTTCGTCGCAAACTTCAAGCAATATTGCAGTTTTTGATAAAGTACAACTAAATTGCGGTGAATCAGCCTTTGCCTTTAGTGATAAGCCAGCGAGTGAGGGAGTGTGGGCGGATTATGGGGCAACGAGTACAATAGTTGGGTGGTCTAGTTTTACAACAAAACAAATTTATATTAAAAAGATAGGAAAAACAGTATTCGTTAGTGTATATCTTGATGGGACAAGTAATGATACTGTGGCTACATTTACACTTCCTTATGCTATTTCGACTGGTTCTAATGTAAATGGTACAATGGGTCAAGGATATGATAATGGTATAACGTTGACTTCCCCTGGTTTATTTTATGGTGTGGATTCAACTGTTACAGTATGTAAAACTTTTGTAGCAGGAGCATGGACAAATGTAAATGAAAAGATGTTTATATTAAATTTTTGGTATGAATCAGCTTAACTCAAACAGAGAGGGTGGGGGCATGGGGTATTTAGTTATCTAATTCTTCTACGATTTTGTCTACTAGCTTGGTGGTGAAGGATGTATATATTATCTATTTTAAATAAAGGTTCTTTACCATCTGGCATTGTAGCAATGGCACAATATGAGATTGGTAAGGGATAAATTTTAATATCTTTTCTTTCTTCAAGTAGAGAAGCAAGTACACGTTGTTCCCAAGTATGAGAGTTTTCTGCAAGTAAATACCACTCTTTAACAAACTCTCTCATTTTCTCATTATTTTTTATCCAAATAGTTCCCGAAAGAGTTTCCATAACATTAGATCCATTTTTATACCACTCGTTCCAATTCAAAGTGTGTAGAGCAATATCATATTCATCACTGATTTCATTAAATAATTTAGGAAATTGAAGTACTTCTGAATCAGCATCTAAAACCACAATATTATAAGAAGGATATTTCTCCATAGTATGAAGTATAGTTAAAGGTTTTTGAGCTACATTTTTAAGCCAAGAACCTAAATTCTCTACTACTTCTATATGATATTTCAATCCTAATTTATCAAGAGAAGGAAGTAATTGAGTTGCGAGGATTAGTTCATATGCCGTTCCTTCTGTCACAAATGCTGACACGAGCCAATTATCAACTTTTATATTTCCTTGCTCTAAATGAGGTTCCACGTTTAATCATCTCCTTTAAGTAGGGACTAACTGCTACTTTTTAATTTTATGCCCACAAATAGCCTCTTTCATCCGTAGATGTTGGCAAATAACCCTATTGTGGGAGGTATATGTCAAGGTATTTACCATTTACCCTTATTATAACTTTGGGTTTTTGTTAGAATATCAATTTCTGAAAAAGGCTCAAAGACATCTAGTCTTTTAGATTGAATTATGCCATTTAAAATCCATGATTTTTCTAATACTTCTCTGTCTTTTTTATAATAATTACTTCTAAAAACTGTTTCTGAGTTATTATGTGAGTCTTTATGATTAACAAATACGGGAATAGAAGATATTTCTAATTTTCCCCCCGCTTCATATACTCTCATTACTACATCATTTTCAGATTGACCACATATAAATCTGCAATCGTAGCCACCAAGTTCACGAAAGAATTTAGTATTCATAACTCCAAAAGGAGCCATTCTAGGAGCACTTGAATTTCCCCCCACTAATCTATGTACATTAGTTATATCATGACCATTTTCTATAGTTCTAAAAGCTACTACTAATTTATCATCTTTAAAACATTTAAAAAAATTATAAATATCGTATAAAGCATTAGGAGGATATGTTGCATCATCACTACTCCATGACAAAAGTTCTCCTTTAGCTTCATTAAAACATATTTGATAACATTGTGCAGGTTTGGTGGAACTATATATATAAGTTAATTCGGGATATTTAGAAACATCAAATTGAGGTCTAACATTACCACATAATATTACTTCATATTTTAAATCATTGAATTTTAAAGAGTTTAATAATCCTTCCCATAAATTGGGGCGTATGGCTGAGGCACAAAGCGAAATTTTTATATCATTCATAGTAATTTATTTAACATTCCTCCCGTAACGTAATAATCTTCACCTGTAATATAACTTGCTTCATTACTACAAAGAAAAGCAATTAATCCTACCACGTCTTTAGGTTCTCCAAATCTGTTAAGCATAGTTCTTTTCTCTATTTCTTCTTTTCTATTTATTTGAGAAAATTTAGTCATATCTGTTTTTATATATCCAAATCCAACATTATTAACTCTTATATTATATTTAGCGTAGTCATAAGCTAGACATTTAGTAAGTTGTTTTAAGCCTCCCTTAGAAGCACCATATGCTGGATTATTTTCTCCACCTAATTCAGACCAAAGAGAAGTAATGTTAATAATTGAACCCCCATTAATCATATAAGGTTGCACAATCTTAGATAACATAAAGGGAGCTTTAAGATTAATTTCTAAGGTTCTATCCCAAGCATTCTCTTCATAACCACCAATAGTAATACCAGCATTATTAATTAATACATCTATTTTACCACAATATTTATAAATTTCTCTTATATCTGAAGACATAGTAACGTAATCACTAATATCTTGATTTCTTTTAATATCAAATTTATATACTTTATAGTCTACTTCTTCAAACTTTTTAACTAATGCTTTACCAATATCTCCTTCTGAACCTGTAATTATTGCTACTTTATTCTTTAAAGAATTCATCTGAATGTACTCCTTTATTGTCAACAAAGAAATCACCATCTAATTTACCTAATCTTAATTCGTGATATTTGGCTCCCCAATCATTTAATTGTTTTTCAGTAAGTTCTCTCCAATCTATACTAGTAGTGGATCCTCTAGCAGTTTGGTAGATAATTATATGACCCTGAGAATATAATTGATTTATTTTATATATTCTATTAATGAAAGGAACCGCTAATTCATATTTGCCAAAAGTATCTGAGCAAATAGTTCCGTCAATGTCTATTATATATTTCATTTAACATCCTCACAAATTTCGCAGAGGTTACCTTCAAAATCTCTACAGAATACTAACTTAACACTACCTTTTTTTAGAGGTTCACTTGCAAATTTAACATCTGCTTTTTTAAGAGTTTCATATACTCTTTGGATATTATTCACAGTTATGGCTATGTGTTGCATTCCGCTATTAGGTTTAAAGTTAGGATCATTAAACTTAATCAATTCTAATAGGGTTTTACTATCACATTTAAGTTTAACCCATTCTATATCATAAGGGTTAAGACCAACTACTTTTTGTAGTATTTCATCATTTTTTTCTATTTTAGAAGAAACTTCCTCAAAACCTAATAAATCTTTATAAAAATATCTAGCATTAGCTAAATCATTTACAATTATCCCAATATGACGTATCTTTAATGACATTATAACTCCTTTATGATTGATTCAAGTACTTGTATACCTTCCATTATAACTTCTGAGGGTGTAGTTAGGGGCATTCCTATTTTTAAGCTTTCCCTTCCTGTTTTAACAACTATTACCCCATTTTGTAAAGCTTTTATACATACTTTATTTGCTATTTCTGTTGATTTAAACACTATTGCCCCAACTAAACCACAACTATTCACTCTATCTACCACTTTATATTTAGTAAAAAGATTAATGAGAGAAAGTATTTGCCCCTTCATATATACTTTTGAAATAAGATTTTCTTTCTTAAAAAACTCTAAATTAGCTAAAGCTGCTGAACAAACTAATGGATTAGCGGAATTAGTAGAAGATAAGTCATCACAAGTATCTAGAAGCTTCTTACTTCCCAATACACAAGAAATAGGTACTCCTCCTCCAAGACCTTTACCGCAACATACTAAATCTGGAATTACAGAATACCACTCATAAGCAAATAATTTGCCAGTTCTTCCCCATCCAGCCTGAATTTCATCAAAACAAACTAGTATTTTCTTCTTATTAACCCATTTTACTAGTTCTTGAACGAACTTTTTAGGCATAAAGTTGGCATCCCAACCCCTATAACTCTCTATGATGATTCCTGCACAATTATCTATAAAATGAGTACTAACATTTTTAATAATATCATTCCAAGATTCATTTTCTTTAGGATATTCTAAATTATATACATATTGGCTTTTTTCGTTGCCTTTAAGAGCTTCTGCAAAGAATGTTTTGCCATGCATAGCTCCTTTAAAAGAAAAGATAATATTTCTCTTAGTAGATTCTCTCATTATCTTGCAAGCTGCTTCTGTAGCTTCAGTTCCTGCTGAGAGTAAGAAAGCTTTTTCAAATCCTGTAAACTTAGTCAAAGCCTGCAAATATTCTAATCTTACTTCAGTAGGAAAACTATAAGTAGAGAGAAGATTATTATTTGCTTGTCTTCTAATAGCATTACAAATATAAGTATTAGAATGCCCAGCGTTTGCAAAGAATATACCAGAACTAAAATCTATAAACTTATTACCGTGCCTATCATACACATTGTAGTCTTTTGCTTTCTCCCAAACCACTGGAAGTTGATTGTGCATTGAATTTGGCTCAACTCTATCTAATTCTCTAAATAGTTGAATGTCTTTAGGATGTGGTATTTTTGTATGAATATATCTATTATTAGTTTTAATCATTATTTCCTTTCATTAACCAAGACAAATATTGGAAGTCGCTTTCTGTATCTATCTCAGGACTATTAGGAGTTATTACCCCCAATATACGATCACCATGTAATTTACCTGTCTCTAAGACATATTGAGGTTTAATAATATCACAATAACCATTAGCTCTATAGGAATTTTTAAAGATTTGATTAGGTAAGTTAGTGTCTTCCAAAGACATAGAAGTAAAAATAGGTTGTAAATAACCACCTTCTAACCTAAAAGTCTTCTCAGGAGCCTCACTAATTTGTTCCAGTGACCTCACAGACGTACAATCCTCATCAGACTGGGTAATTATACTATCTACTACTTTTACCTCTCTCAGTGGGGTTGTAGTGCGTAAATGGACTATCTTTTGAGGGTATATGCCATATCTTTCTTTGTACTGTTTAAGAAATGCTAAAACCCAATCTAAATCTGTAGCAGTGTTGGTTGCAGTTTCTTCTGGTCTAATCATAGGTTCAACTTCATAATCAAAAGCCAACTTTGCCATTTCTGGAGAATTAGTATAAACAAAAGTTTTATCTATTAAGTAAGAAGCTCTTGCAATCCAAATAGTATGAACCATTAAAGGATAACCATTTAGAATTTTTATATTTTTATTTATGACTCTTTGCGAACCACTCCTACACGGAATGACACAAACAGTTCCTTTAAATATATCCATTTTTATTTAATATCCTCTGTTTTCCAAAGTTTACTTCTAATAATTGCTTCTGCTTCACTAATAACTTTTTTACCATCTCCCATTAAATCAGGAATATTTCTAATATATTCAATCATTTTAGCAAAACCATGTGGTTCTACAGACGCTGCCTGATCTGATCCATATAAAGTTCTTTCCCAAGTTATATGTTTCTCAATTGAAGTAGCACCTAAAGCAACAGCTATAATAGAAGGTAAAATCCCTCCACAATGATCAGAAAATCCTATTTTATATTGACCCTTAAAATAAGTTCTTAAAGTTTTCATACAAGTTAAGTTACTGTCTTCTAAAGGCATGGGATACTGTGAATTACAATGCATAAGTTCTATTGGACAATTCTCAGCTTTAAATATATTTACTACTTCTTCCACTTCTCCTAAAGTACTCATACCAGTAGAGATGAAAGTATATTTCTTTTGTTCAGCCACAGCTTTTAATAGTTCTTTATGTCCCAATCTAGCAGAAGCTATTTTATTATATTTTAAATTATATTGTTTTAGAAATTCTACACTTTTTAAATCCCAAGATGAAGCAAACCATTCTATTCCAATCTCTTTACAGTATCTATCAATCTCATCATACTCTTTTTTACCAAATTCTAATCCTAATTTTTGTTCTTCATTAGTTCGACCCCAAGGACTCTGTCTAATTTTATCCAATTCTTCTCTAGTATAACAAGAAGGAATATCTCTTTTTTGAAACTTTACAGCATCTGCACCAGAATCTTTTGCTGCTTTTATAATTTTTTTAGCTAAGTCTATGTCACCGTTCGAGTTAATTCCGATCTCACCCACGATAAAAACTTTGTTCATTTCTTTTCTCCTAATATAATTATTGTATCTGTTTTTTTAATTATTTTTTCAAGTATAAATTTATAAATATCATCAATTATTGGTATATGAGGATGAAAATTTCCTGGAACTCCACAAAAGAACCATCTTAAATGATTGAGTATACCATATTTTTGTAATAATTTTACTTTAACCTTAATTCCCAATCTATCAAATAACATTTGAACAGTTTTTGGCGTCCAAAAGAATAAATGATGAGGTATATAATAAAACTTCTTAAATTCTTCTACATGATATAATGTAAGTATTGGATCTTCGGTATTAGGAAATTCTAATAAAAACTTTCCATTAAGTAATAACATTTCTTGTATTCTTTTAATGAAATCTTCTGGGGTATCTATATGTTCAAAAACTTGAATCGCATATATAAAATCTGCTTTAATATCTACATCTTTATAATCTTTATTTAATAATATTTGATTATCGCAATATGTTGGGTCTTTATCTATTCCTATAGTACAAAAATATCCTTTTTTTCTTAAATAATAAATATTATCTCCTTTACCAGAACCTATTTCTAATATATAATTTAATTTATTTTTAATATATTTAGGCAAGTATTTAGTAATTCTTATTGCTTGTTTTTGAGTAGGAAAATCTTTTTGATCACAATATCCATCATATAATTTATCAAGTTCTTTTTGTGTCCATTGAGGATATATAAACATTAATCCACATTTATTACATTTAATTACAAATTTATCAAATCCCCAGCAAGACCATCTCATTTGGCTGCCAACAGCTTCAATAGATAAATCTTCTTTTTTAGTATTGCATAATATACATTTCGGCTCTTTTTTCATATTCTCCATCCTCTAAATGTTGAATCATGTTCAATATATAATTTTTTTAATTGTTTTTCTACCCCATAAATTTTAGATTTATAATAATTATTAAGTAACTCAAAATTTGCCATATAAAGTGCTCTATAAATTTCTTGGTCAGTTAAATCAGTAAAATTAACAGAAAGTAAATCACTATTTACATGTTTTATTTCATAAAATTCTTTTATATCTTTAAGTAATCCTTTTTTAATGGCAGTATTAAATAGTTCGCATCCAGGATAGCATTGTACTGGCGAAATAGTGCGTATTTGACTATGGTCATCATATTTAAGAAGAAACTCTACAGATTCTCTTAATGTGGTTAAAGTATCAGAAATGTTACCAAACATTATATTCAAACCTGCTGAAATACCTACTTTTTTAGTTAATTCTATCCCTTTTATAATTATATCCTTAGTTAAAGCTTTATTCATATTCTTAAGAACTTCATTATCTAAAGATTCTATACCATAATTTATAAATACACAACCTGCAGATTTCATAGTATTTAATATCTCTTCATCTACGAAATTTAACCTACCTTCACAATACCATTTTATATTTAAATTATTTTTAAGTATTGCTTCACATAACTCATTCATTCTAGCTTTTGAAGTCATGGTTAAATCATCTTCAAAATCTATATAATTAATTCTATAGTTTCTCTTTAAAAATTTAATTTCTTCTATAATATTTGGTATGCTTCTTAATCTAATACCTGGAGTGAGTCTGTAACAAAAATGGCAGTTGAACCCACATCCACGCCCTGTAATAACTGACATACTAAAATCTTCTGGCTGGCAATTAGGAGGTCTTCTTAATCTATATACTTCTATTGGAAACAAATCATATGCTGGAGAGGGAATGGTATCTAAATCTAGGATTAGAGATTTCTCTATAACTTTTTCATTACTAGTTAAGGCTTCTAATATTGCTACTTCACCTTCTCCTTTCACTATAACATCGCAACCTGTTTTATTTAAGAAATATTGAGGGTCTGCTGAAACCATATGTCCACCTAATATAAACCTAGGTCTTTGTGTAGATTTATTTATGGCTTCAGAAATCTTTAATATCTTTTTATAAGGATAATATCCTGCCACTCCTCCACAACAAACTACATCAAATTTAACTTTATTTAAAAGTCTAGTTAAATGTTCTTCAGGATAATGATGTATATCTTGATTATAAATATATACTTCATGGTTATTATTTCTTAAAACTGAAGCTAGATAACCAATTCCCAATGGAAAATGTGGATTATATGAACAATTGTCATAGCAAACTAAAAGTATTTTCATTTATTATTTTAAATAATTTATTACTTCACTATAAGACATATCTTTAAATACTTTATAAGAAGTTTCTGGGGAGCAATTTACAATTTCGGGGACATATCCTAAAGTTTTAGTCATTATATCTCCAAATTGGTTATTAACAGTACCAGTATCTCCTCTTATATCATAAGTTAATACCCCAGCCATATCTTTTTCTGCTTTAACTAATTTAGAATTATAATAACTTTCAATATTATTACCATACTTACCACCACCATCAGCACCAAAAAGAACTATTTTTTTACATCCCATTTTTATTAAACATACAATATATAAAGGTAAAGATACAAAAAATATTTTAGGATTTATTCCTAAATCTTCTACCCCCATAATTTGATTTTTATATTTTCTATTAAATTCTGAAAAATGTATTTCTCTAAGATTATATAAATTATTTCTGTCAGTTTTAGTACATATATATCTATTATTTTCAGATTTATCTAAAAATCCAGATAACATAGGTATTCTAAGATTAGTTTCATATGCTACAGCTAACTCGTTTGAAATTGTAGCACTATCAAATATTATTAAGAATGATTTATTAATTTTTTTTAATATTTCTTCACTTGGAGCAAAATTATTCATTCCACACCAAACTATATCTAAGTTTCTAAATTCTTCTATTCTACTCTCAAGTTCATACAAACTTTTTCCATGAGCTAATATTGCACAAGTTTTATTAGTTAAATTAATCATAGCCACTCCCCAACATTTCCCTGAGATTTTGTATAAATATCTTCCCGCCATTCATAAGGAAGTAATTCTGAGAATCTTTTATTAGTATAATTATTTTCATTAAACCATAAACTTTTAAGTATGCTACTTTCTTGAATATGATATTGTCTGAATTTACTTATATTTTCATGACCTGAATCATGATCTGCCCAAACCATAGCAGTGGGGCATAAACTATTGGTGGTATAACCATAATTTTGATAAACTCGTAATAGAAAATCGTTTTCAGCTTGCCCGCAAATGAACCTATTATCGTATCCATTTAACTCTAAATAACTTTTTTTATTAATAACAAAGAAAGGATATAATAAAGCAGTTTTGTCTTTTGGAACTAAATAATGATTTTGGCTAGTTTCAAGACAAGAACTATCTTCAAACATTCTAAATCCATAAGCAATTCTAGAGTTATAATAATTTTTATCAGAAGGAAAATTTCCTATAAAATTCATAATATTATCTATAGCCCCTTTGCCGTCTGGAGTAAAATATTGTGCATCATCAGCAGTTAAAGATACATATTCTCCACTAGCTTCCATAAAAGCTATATGAGTACACTGTGAAGGTTTACAAGTTGCGTATATATATCTTAATCTTGGATATTCAGATAGGTCAAATTCTGGTTTTAATGGACCTGCAAATATAACTTCCCACTCAGTAGTATTATTAGATAAAGAATTATAAAATTTAGACCATAAATGAGGTCTTATTGATGGTGCAACAAAAGATACTTTAGGATTATTTACCATATTTAATACCATGTCCTAGTTGGATGACTATAAATAGCTTGAAGATTTTTTTTATAAATATTTTCGTAATTTGAAATGTATTCTCTTAAGTGAGCAACATTTCTTTTTGTATTTCTGCCTGCAGAAGGTTGATGCCCAGGTAATGGCATAACATCACTATCTAGTAAATCTTGAGGTCTTCTACCTGATCTATAAGATATATGGGTTATTTCTATTTCATTTCTTAAATTTAGAATTCTATTTAATTCTTTATAAGTCATTACTAAATCCCAATCTGCAGTATCTTTATGAAATATGGGGTCAAAAAAGAACCTCATAACTCTAACAACTTCTTTTGAAAGTAGAGGAAAACAACTAAAGTAATTAGTTTCATTTCTACTTTTTTCCACTTCAAAATCTTCAGTTACTCCATAAACTATTCTATCAGGTTTATCTTTTAAATATTCTTCTAATTTATTGTAAGTTAATACATCCCAAGCATTTTTAGTAAACACTGTATCATCATTAACTGCTATAAGATAATCTCCTGAGGCTTTTCTAGCCATATCATTATAATAAGCATTATTAATACTATAATGTCTTTCTCTAGAAAAGAATTTAACTGGATAGTTTTTACAAACTTCTTTTAGTTCAGGCAAGGCGTTTATTGTAATTGTATCATCATTATCATAAGTAACTAAAGTTTCTACTTGATGTTTTTCAGTTGCTGTGTTATATATACTTAATAAAAGAGTTTTTAGCATCTCTTTTCTTTTTCTTGTAGGAATCATTAAGGAAAATTTCATTAATTATTTTCCTCTGAATAGTAAAGAGATTGTTTTTCTATAATCATTACAGAACAATCTAATTTTTTAGCAAAATCATATGCTTTTTTAACTTCTTCCACAGTTTCTACTAAATATACTGGAAAATCTACAGCTTTTTTCATAAGATAAGTTAAATCTTTTCTGTGTTGTAACCCACAATCTAAAGGTTTATCAGTACCAATCGTGGTTCGGATTATGACTTTTGGATTAAATTTCTCTCGGCTTAAACAATTTATAATATTTAAATGATTTACTAATTGATCCATTGCTCTAGGAATGAAATCCATTCTCTGATATATTGAAATAGGTAAATATCCTTCTAAAGCCATACCAATACTTAATCCTAATTGTAAATCTTCACAAACTCCTAATTCTCTGCGAGAATGGAGAGGTACATCACATAATGTGTTATAAAAATCTTCTGAAGCTACTTGTTGCCCCAGAAAGATTGTTTTTGGATCTTTTGCAAGTTCATTCATTTCAATACATATTTGTTTATGATATTTAGTGTATGCCATAAAACTCCTTAGAACATAATATATTTTCCTGACCCAGCGTGGGGGAAAATGCGTTCATATTTATATTCAACTACTTTATTTTTACCTTTTCTAAGACCCCATGTAGCTTCTGTAGAAGCTCTAACTGACATTCCATTATTTTCAATTATATATAATATTGGTAAGTCCCATCCCTCTGCATATTGTAAACATTCCTTAAAAAGACCCCCGCTAGCTGACATATCTCCAGTAAAACAATAAACCTTATTTTTAGATCTTTTCATAAGTAAAGCTTTAGCTACTCCTAATGCTATTGGATTTGCTCCACCAACTATAGCACTAGTAAAGAATTTATCCCCAAAAATATGCATACTATGACCTTCTAGTATTTGAGTTTTTAATTCTTCAGGATTTCTACCAGATAATAACCAAACATAATGAGATCTATGTGTTGCAAAT
>Ga0172381_10001659_pt1 | contig 25584 bp, 31 predicted proteins | sample Leawel6488metaG_FD_119754 | JGI IMG/M metagenome (GOLD analysis project Ga0172381, IMG submission 119754) | Leachate microbial communities from a municipal landfill in Southern Ontario, Canada - Leachate well 64-88 metaG | ecosystem: Engineered > Solid waste > Landfill > Unclassified | place... | reverse complement strand
TGGCTTACAAAACGATATATTCTCTTTTAGAAACATATACCAAGCTTATCTCGATTGCCGGAAGAACAAGCGTAATACTTTTAATGCGCTTAAATTCGAGATAAACGACGGAGAGAATTTATGTAAACTCGAGTATCAATTAAAAAACAGGACTTACCATCCTTCGCGCTCAATTCTTTTTGCCTCCAAGAAACCTAAACTACGGGAGATATTCGCCGCCGACTTTCCCGACCGCGTAGTACATCATATCCTTGTAAACTCCTTAGAGAAAATCTATGAGCCAATCTTTATTCACGACTCCTACGCAAGCAGGGACAACAAAGGCACGCACGCAGCAAAAGAACGCCTGCACAAATTCACGCGCCAGATTACCAAGAACGGCCACGCCAGCGCCTATTATCTTCAACTGGATATTAAGGATTTCTTTACCAGCATAAACAAGGAAATATTGTTTACAATAATTAAGCGCAAGGTAAAGAACCCAGACATCCTCTGGCTTACGGAGAAGATCCTCTTTTGGGATTGCACAAAGTCTTACCTTCAGAGAGGAAGCCCGCAGTTGCTTTTGAATATTCCGGATAACAAAACCTTATTCGGTAAAGACAACCGGCGTGGCCTGCCGATCGGAAACCTTACCAGTCAATTCTTTGCAAATCTCTACCTGAACGAATTAGACCAGTACGTCAAGCACGTCCTTAAAGCGCACTACTATTTGCGCTATGTAGATGATTTTGTCATACTCTCCCCGGATGCCTCGCAATTACGCACTTGGCAGGCTCAGATTGAAGAATTCCTGCAAAGCAAGCTCAAGCTACGCTTGCACCCAAAACGCCGTAAACTCTTGCCTATCTCAAACGGCATAGACTTCTTAGGCTACATAGTCCGGCCCAGGTATATTCTGGTTCGCAGGCGCGTAGTAAATAACCTTAAAGAGAAAATCCGGCAATTCAAACAGGCAAGGGTGAAAGACTTCCGGAAGTTCCGCGATATGGTCGCCTCTTATTTGGGCCATTTCAAACACGCCAACACTTACCGGCTAACCAACAAATTAATTACGGAGGGGCCGTGTTTTATAAAGTAATCGGTGGATTATTAGTTGTAGACGGAGGGTTAAGCTTGGTACTCCCCCAGGACAAACAATTCTGGTGGCAAGCGGGCCGGATAGTAAGAATTTTCTGTGGAGTAATTTTACTCTTTAGTTAGAAAGGAAGATGCAGTATGCCTTGGATAGAATCTCATACAGTTTTACTTAGACACCGAAAGCTTAAACCTTTAGCTTTTGATTTACGCCTCAAACCCGTTTATGTGTTGGGACACTTGCACGCACTCTGGCACGTTGCCCTTGAACAGGCCGAAGACGGTGATCTTTCTCATTGGACAGATGAGTTTATCGCCGATTCCGCTTGTTACTCTGGCAACCCCCAAGAATTCGTCCGACTGCTCCAAAAACACAAATGGCTTGATGGGCGCATGATCCACGATTGGCTTGACTATGCCGGCAGGTATTTAAAGGCGAAATACGCAACCTCAAATCCCGAGCTACTCAAAGCCATCAAGGAGAAGCACGAAAAGGCTAAGTCCGACTTTAGTCCGACTTTAGTCCGACCACCTAACCAACATAACCAACCTAACCTAACCAATAAAGCTAAAGCAGGCGAAAAGACGCCTGTTCCTGTGGAAAACCCCATCTTAAAAAATCTCTTAAAAGAGGTTTATAAGTCAGGTTTTAACATCTATCAGCTTATTGGAAAGTTTAAGCGCGAGGCTAAGAAGAAAAGGCTGTTGATGTTTGGAGAGGATTACAAGATACCTGATGAGATCTTAATTGAGGTCTCTCAAAGTTATCTAAAAAACAAAGATAAGATAAAAGGCGAGTCTTTCCCTTGGGTGATCTCGGCAATGTCAAAAGCCTCTTCTGCGTGGTGGGTAAGGAAACAAGACGTTGATAATTTAAAGATAAAAATTGATACCGGCGCTTCACGTGGTGGAGAAATAGAGAGCCTCCAAGATATTTTAAAGAAGATGTTACCTGTGAAGGAACTATGAAAAAATCTATTAAATTAAACACGAGCAATATTTATTGTGGAGACGCGCGGGTAATCTTGCAGCGATTGCCTACAGGTTCAATAGACTGCTGTATTACCAGCCCGCCATACTACAACCTACGAGATTACGGAGTGGCGCCGCTGATATGGAAAGACGGCTGGGTTGGCGCCTTGGGCCTTGAACCACATGTTGACCTTTACATATTACATCTTATTGAAGTCTGCATGCAAATATATCGGGTGCTTAAACCACGGGGTGTATTTTGGTTGAATATTGGGGATACCTATTGCAGCGAACGCTCTGGCTCCCGGGACCCGCAACGCTGGCCTAAGCAATCCAGAAATAACCATCGTCCAGGTATCTCAACCTATAACCGGGGAGTAAAACGGAAGGAGCTTTTTCTCGTACCGGCCCGATTATCTTTAGCTCTGCAGGCGGCCGGTTGGTACGTCCGGCAGGATATAATCTGGAACAAGCGTAATCCTATGCCAGAGAGCGTAACTGATAGATGCACAAAGTCTCATGAGTATATCTTTTTACTCACCAAGTCGCCGCAATATTATTCTAACTTTGAGGCCATAAAAGAGCCGATGGTTGAATATGAGCGTTTACGAAGATTAAGAGAAAAATCTAAGGGTTTAAATACAGTTTACAACTTAGGAAGAGATGGCCGGACTGGTTTGCAGGATCAGAGTCAGAGTGGAGCATGTAGGTCGGCCGCCTGCAGGCAGAAATTAGCAGAGAAAGGTTTACGTAATAAGCGGTCTGTTTGGACTACCTCAACCAATAGGTTTAAGGGTAATCATTTTGCTACTTTTCCCGGGGGACTGATAGAGCCAATGATTAAAGCAGGTTGCCCAGAGGGGGGGGGTAATCGTGGATCCGTTTTGCGGTTCCGGAACCACCGGCGAAGAAACAATAAAGCTGGGGCGTAAATTTATAGGCATAGATGTAAAGCCGGAAAATGTAGAAATGTCAATAAAGAGACAAGCAGGAGTTTTAATTAAGGAGGATGGAAAATGTTAGAAGAATTAAAAAAGGAATATGCAACGCAAGATAATCGGTGGACAGCTTACCCGATTTACGTAACTGTTCAGGAATTGTTTTGCGTGGGAGTAATGAGAGACGGCTATACCGCTAATTGCCCACACGGAGATGGAGAAACTAAAACAGAATACAGGATTAATAATGACGGCGATCCCGATGTGTGCGAAACAAGAGAAGAAGCCATAGGTTTACTCAAAGAGCAGTTTAAGGGTAAGGAATTAGAAGAGGCCATAGAAAATATAGAAGAATTTAATGTTGGCTATATTTGGATTGATGTTGAATTTTTCTTAACCATTAAAGGCGCGGAAGAGTATATGAAAGCCAACGCCCATAATCACAATAAGCTTCGGACTTATGTAAAGCACTTTGAGCGCAGGAATTTTGAGATGAATAATTTATTAAAAGAGCTTGGTTTTAAGTCGGAGTGAACCAATGAATTTTCTCTGTAGAATTGGCTTGCATAGGTGGAAGTACAAGACGCTTTCTTGGTTCCCCTTCTTAAGTTACCAGATTACTCGTTACTGTGAAAGATGCGAGCGGATAGAGAGGGATGATTGTTATATACCAAGCTGTTTTCTTCCACCAGTTTATAAAAAAGTTAGCGGAGTAAAGCAACCAGTAAATACGCACGGAGAAAATAAATGAGACGGTTTAACTACCACAACAGAAAATTCGCCGGAGAAGAAAGGATCCCCATTCGTAAGCACGAAGAGCAAACCCTTCAAGAGTGGTATGTGTTTTGGTTAAGCACTTTAGAGGGCGGGGATTTGGCATTCTGCGCTTCTACCCAAGGAATGAAACTGAGCCGGGGTGTAGCAATAAAGCTTAAGCGTATGGGCTATAAAAAAGGCTTCCCTGATGTGTCTATTTTTGAGCCGCGCGGAGGATGGCACGGTATGTTTGTTGAGGCTAAGGTTGGGACTTATCCAAGCAAAGAGCAAAAGGAATGGCAGACTAAGTTATTAAAGCGTGGATACTATTCAATCATTGTACCCGGGAAGTTTGATTTTTATGAAGCCCGTAAATTCTTAGAAGAAGAAACAACGCGATACCTGAAAGGAGAGATAAAGAGACAATGTTAAGCGCTGATGCCAAGATACTCGTTGAAGCAATAAAAAATGCGGAGTATGACCTGAATGATTGGGAGATGGGCTTTATGAGCTCTATAGAAGAGCAGGTTGACAAGGGAAGGCACTTATCAAGAAAGCAGGGAGATTTGCTGCAGGCTATTTATCGGAAGGCCCAGGGCGGAGGGATTTATATGGCCAAGGAGAAAAGGAAATGATAGCCAGGGTATTCCCAACCAAAACAAGCATGTCTCCAATAGATAAACACGCTTATTTTGACACGCCGGATCTGTTCACCCCGAAGTACGAAGAGGCGCATGTCAGCTGCACTTTTACCTGGGATATTCCAAAAGCAAAGAGATTAGCGCAGGATTGGAGCCGCCACGCAAAGGTGGTCAGGCTGGGGGGGGTGGCAATAGATGGTGAGAGCGACAAGCCTTTTCAGGCCGGGTTTTATTTAAAAGAAGGAGTAACTATAACCTCAAGAGGCTGTACAAATAATTGTAGTTTTTGCTTGGTAAGAAGAGGAGTAATTGAGTTTGATAACTTTCCGGAGGGCAACATTATCCAAGACAACAATATCCTTGCGTGTTCAGATAAACATTGGCGGTTAGTTTTAGATATGCTTAAAAAACAAAGGGCTATAGAGTTTAAGGGGGGATTAGAAAAGTATAGGATAACGGAGAAAATTGCGGAGGATTTAAGAGGGTTAAGAATTAAAACATTGTGGCTTGCCTGTGATCAACCAAACGGGATTAAGGCATTAAGAAAAGCGGTAAAGATATTGCATAAAGCCGGATTTACTCAAAACCATATCTATTGTTTTGTGTTGATAGGAGATGACCTTATAGAAAACGAAAGCAGGTTAAGAGAGGTCTATAAAATAGGTGCTATGCCCTTTGCGCAGTTATTCCGCAATAAAGATAATTCTATAAGTTATTCAAAAGAATTTAAGCAGTTCGCGAGGAAGTGGTCAAGGCCAGCAATAATAAAGACAGTAATGGGTCATACGATTAAGGAGAATGAGGATGCTAAAAATATACAAAGACATAAGATTAAATGAGTGCGTTCCCGTTTTTTATTTACCAACAGAGTATCCACAAGACAGGCTTGGTGTTCGTTGCTATTTTTTCTTATTTGCTCCTGCGGTAATGATATGGGGAATTGTATCCAAATGTCTCTGGTTTCTATGGAGAGACTTAATGAGTTTGAATACTTTATTAAAATTAACAAAGAAAGGAGATAATTGATGTCGTTATGCCCTTACTGTAATAAACGGCCAAAGATTAAAAAGACTTGCGGGGATCCGGAATGCCAGTATAAGCACCACAATAAACATCAGTACAAGTATTTTGATAAATTTAATAGAAAGACAGAACGCAAAGTATCGCCCTCGATTTCGAAGGTTAGGCAGCAATCAGAGGAGTTGGTATTAAGATGAGTATTTATGAAACGGGCTTTTGTTGGAAATGCGGTAAGGTTTGCAAGGGTCTATTCTGCGATAAGAAACATCAAGAGCAGTATGAAAAAAAGCAAGCGGCTGGGATAATGGAGGGTAAGCGCGCAGGGTATGGCGCAGCGGGGAGTACGCATTAATGATAAATCCAACTCAGTGGGTATCTGATGCAGTAAAATATATAAATATTTGTAAAGGAGAGAAGATGAAGGAGATGAGAGTTCAGATAGCGAAGTTAATAATTAAAGACGAAACAAACTTGTGTTATGAAACCCCGCCTAAAAGGTGTTTGGTTTTAGCTGACCAAATTCTTGCTCTTTTTCCAAAACCCTTAAGTGAGGAAGGACTAAAGGAATTTATCTCTAATCTTAAATTAGATGTTAAGTTTAGGTTAGAAAAAAATCAGGATGAAAAGACGATTTTAGTTTTATTAAACGAAAAAGTAAGCGAGGCATTAGCCCACGCTCTTTTTGTGAAGATTGCCAAATGACTCACTCTCAGGCATCACCATTATTTAGATTATTTGTTATTTTGTTTTTACCTGTCATTTGTTTTATAGGATTATTTGTCTGTCTATGGGAAGAGGTTGAGGGGAAGATAAACAAAATTATTCCCAATATATAGGGAGTATTTCTTGCATTCAAGTGTACTATGATGCGATAATGTAACTGTAAAAGAGCCTGATCAGCTCCATTAGTTTTTAGCCCGTTTGTGTGCACACACAGGCGGGCTTTTTTTATTATGAGGTTTAAGCGTGAGAAAACAGTCTGCTAACAGACAAAAAACAGATAAAAAGAAAGCTCCTCGTACTGCTTGGAAGCCAGGCCATAGTGGCAATCCTTCTGGCCGTCCCAAACTACCAGCAGAAATTAAAGCCTTAAAAGATGCTTCTCTTCAACAAGCCGTTATTCTCTTACATAAAAAATTATACAGTAAAACATTTGCTAACTATGCTAAGCCGGCGGATTTAATTAAATTCATTGAAACGGCTTTTGATAGATTTGGTCTTCCAAAGGTTACAAAGAATGAGATGGAAGGGGAATTTAAGTTTAGTCAAATGCCAGCAGTTAAAATATCCGGAAAAGGATTGAGCATTGAAATAGGCTAAGGGGTTTATGGATACAGTTAACCTTGATTTAGAGGTACCGGAAATATTGGCGGATATGCCAAAGAAACTTTATCCGCTATTAACAGATATAAATAAGTATCGTTATTTCTTAATTGACGGTGGCAGAGGTGGCGGGAAATCGCAGACAGTAGCGAGAATACTGCTTTATATCGCAGAGATGTTAAATGCTCTGCGTATCGTATGCGGCCGCGAGATACAGAATACAATTCAGGAGTCAGTTTATACACTGATTTCTGATTTAATTAGATCATATAATTTGTTCTTTGACATCCTTGCAAGCAAGATTACCCATAAGCGAACCGGCACAGCTTTTACATTCCGAGGCTTTCGGGAGCAGGGCTCAATAAATATTCAGGGTATGGAAGGCGTTGATATTGTTTGGATAGATGAAGCCCAGGCAATCACCAAGAAAACACTCGATGCTTTAATCCCGACAATCCGTAAAGAAAAAGCCAAGATATTCTTTACGATGAATAGGTTTGAGCGGCACGATCCGGTATACGACTTCTGCATTGGAAGGCCTGATTGCCTGCATATCAAGATTAACTATTATGAAAATCCTAAGTGTCCGCAGTCTTTACTTACCGAAGCCGATGAGTGTAAGCGTAAAGACGAAGCAGACTATAGGCATATCTGGGAAGGTGAGCCTCTTGATCAAACAGAGGACTTCTTGTTTAGTAGCGCCAAGCTTGATGACTCAAGGATAATTAAACCTTTTGGAGATTTATTTATTCCTCAGTCTGTAATGTCGGTTGACTTATCCGGTGCTGGCGGAAACTATTGCGTAGCTTCGTTATTGAGGCGTAAAAGCAATGTTCATTGGGAGCTTGAGACTCAAAGGCCTTGGCAAGATAAAGATACCGATGTTTCAGTGGGCAAGACAATAGCCTTTAGGAGTTTATGGGAGCCGACGCTTTCAATAGTTGATAAAGGCGGCTTAGGATACCCGATGTATGTTTCTATGCAGAAATCAATCACTGGACTTCAGGGGTTCGATGGAGCAGGTGAAGCAAGGGAAAAGAATTCAGGTAATCAGCGCGCCGATGGTTACTTAGCCGTTAAAGAGTTTATAGATAGTGGCTGGTTAATCTTAGGCAAGCATGACCGGGCTATAAAACAGCTTGAAGGCATTAAGCGTAAATACCTAAGAAACGGGCTTGTTTATATCCAGTCAAAGCAGGAAATGAGAGGGGATGGCAGAGAAAGCCCGGACGACGCAGACAGTTTAATGATGGGGGTATACGCAATCAAGTATCTCTTAGGCAAAGTAGGTACAGGCCCAAGCGGAAGCAGTGAGAAGGTACAGCGGAAGAATGAGCGGAGGAAGCGGTGATGTATCAACGGACTTTTATAGTTATCTTTAAGCCGGCAGACAAGCGCGTATGGTGGACAATATTTATTAATAAGAGATTCGCCCATTGTCTTCTGGCCACATACATAGATAGTTTTCGTTCTTTGGTAATTGACCCATCAGAAGGCAGGTCAGAGGTACACATGCTTCACCAGTCTATCGCGGACTTGGCTAAGCATTACGTAAATAAGGGCTGGAAAGTTGTAGATTTTACTACTAAAGGCGATATTTCATTCTCGCCTAACTTAAATTTTAAGTCTTGCGTTGAAGTATGCAAGGATTTCTTAGGTATTAAAAAATGGTGGGTGTTAACACCTAAACAGTTATATCGGGAGGTGTCAAAATGATGAGTTTATTATCAAGATTACTTAGGCCTTGTGTATTGCAGTTTGGCGGTGGCGGCGTTGATACATCAGCATCGGAAACTGCCGTTACTGAGGATGAGAAGAAGGCTAAGGCAATCAGATCAGCTCTATATAAGACTGCCGGCGGAAGCGCGGGCCAGGAGTTATCAGGTGAAGAGGTTAAGAAGAGAGAAACATTATTCGGTAATTAAATATGAGAAGAAACTTTCAGAACTATAAAGACCTGTTTACAGCGGCAAAAACTAATTGGAGTGAGCATCTTCCTCTTTGGCAAGATATAGCCAAGATTGTCGCTATCAATGTGGATCCGCAGTATTCAAATACCCACGTTAACGCAAGTAAGCAGGCTGATGAGTGCATTGACGACCCTACCGCTGCTATCTCAGTTAACCAAGCCGGTGATTATATGTGGGGGATTATCTGGGGAGATGGTAACAATGCCTTTTCCCTCGTGCCAAGTGAGGAAGTAAAAGAAGAAGCTGAATTATCAGGAGAGGATTTAACTAAATATTTTGAATGGCGTACGCGCAGGTTGCTTAACCGGATGAATAACAGCTCTTCTGGGCTGTCCTCTGCCGGCAAAGCATATTGTTATGATCAGTCAGCTTTCGGGACAAGCGGCATTGGAGCGTTTCCTAATCGTGCTTTTAAAGAAGGTATCGAAGATAACATATTTATCTTTCGTGGCTATGGAGTCGATGGGCTTATTATCGACGAGGGTAAGAACGGGCTTATTGAGATTATCTTTGTACCTTACCATTGGAGAGTTAACCGGATTGTAAGCGAGTTTTGTTTTGAAAAAGGCATTGTAAACGAGAAGAGATTAGCCAAGATGCCTCAGGCAATCCAGGACGCTTACAAAAGCAATGAACTTAATAAAGAGTTTGATATTGTCCACGGCATTATCCCAAGAGAAGATTATGATCCTAAATTAATGGGTAAGCGTGGCGCCAGATACCGCGGGATATGGTTCTTAGAGGATGGAGCAGATAAGCCATTCTTTGAGGAAGATTATGTAAAGCTCCCTATCGGCGTATGCAGGGCAATTAAGATTAGAGGCGATGTCTACGGCCGCGCAGGCGGCACAATGCTCTTTAGCGCTATCCGGGGAGTAAATTTTATTGTCGGCAAGGTCTTTGAAATCTTGGAGAAACAAGCAGCCCCGGCTCTTGGGATGTGGGGAGACGCAATCTTGGGGGATAAGGTTTTAGACTCATCCGCAGAGGGCTTGACTATATTTAACCCGGCGTTTCAAAGCGATAAGGGCGGCCAGCCGGTATTCCAGTTGCACGATATTGGAGACCCTTCAAATATCATTAAGTTTCTCATTCCCTATCTTAATGAAAAAATAACCACAGCCTTTAAGATTGATATTCTTTTAGACTTCAACGATAAATCCTCAAAGACAGCTACAGAAATGTTACAGCGCGCGGTGATCAGGGATAGGTCTCTATCCGGTATGCTTCAACAGCAGAGGGATGAGTGTATGAACCCTATCGTCCATCGTTGCGTTTCTATCGAGGATGGCGACGGTACTGGCGAAGTAAACAAAAAACTATTTAAGGATATTGCCAATGCTTTAATACAAAACGGAAAACAGGAAAGAATTATCCCTGAGGTAGTATTAAAGGCTCGGTTAGAAGGCAAGCCCTGGTATCAGATTAAATGGAATAACGCTCTGGATAAGTTAAGCAACACTGAAAAGCTTGAGGCGCTACTTAAGATACTTAATGTTATTCAAGCCTTAGCATTCATCTTCCCGGATATTATCGAAGCCGTTGATTGGTATAAATTCTTGGCAGATTTCAAATCTTGTTTGGCCATCCAGACTACTTTCATGCTTACCGCCGACGAGTTTAAGGCTAAAATTCAAGCTAAAGCTCAAATGCAAGCCCAGATGTTACAGCTGCAAGCGGCTCAAGCAGGTTCACAGATACAAAGGAATATTTCAGGGGCAAAAAAAGACGAAGCTACGGCTAAACAAACATCGGAAGGAGCAGGTTAATGGAAAAGATTAAAAATACCGCTGATAAATTGCTTGATATAGAAACAAAGAAGCGGGAATTAGAGAAGAGGTTTAAAGAAGAACTTGAGGATTTGAAGAAATGCGCTAATAGGCTTTTCTCTACCAAGGACGGTAAGTATTGGGCCAAGCGGGCGTTTATCGGGTTGGATGTTAACAAGAGAGACCCGGTGGTGTATGGCAGTACGGCTTTAATGGCAGCTGAGAAAGCGCGGCGTGATTTCTATTTACAGTTTTTTAAGGAGTTATTGGAACCGGAAGTTTTATTAATAATAGAAAGGGGGCAGTAATGGGGCAAATTGGGTTAGGGATATTAGGAGTTTTGTTGCATTTTATTTTGTTGGGGTTCTTAAATACTATGGGCCTTGGCAATCAAAGAGGGACAGCGGGCGCAGGTGATCCGCCAGCGGGAGATCCTCCTGCCGGTGACCCACCCGCAGGTGACCCTCCAAGTGGTGATCCGCCAGCGGGAGATCCTCCTGCCGGGCAGTTTAGCGTTCCTGAAACCTATAAAGAAAAAGGCTGGGCCAAGAAGGTTAAATCGCAGGATGAATTATTTAAGCTTATCGACAGCCAGGATGCTTTAATTGGCAAGAAAACAGTCGTCCCAGACTTTGAGAAAGGCGATCCGAAAGAGATTGAAGCCTACCTGGCTACTCTCAGAGGTGATGCGAAGTTAGAAGATTATGCCGCATTGCTCCCTAAAGACTTAGATAAAGAAAGCGCCGGAGAAATTTCTCAGTTGTTATTTAGCGGTGGCCTGCCGAAACCGTTGGCAAGCAAGATTATCGCAGGGTATTCCGCGATTGAAGCAAAAGTAATGGCTAAAAGGTTCTCAAAAGACGGAATAGACGGCATGCTTAAAGAGTCTTTTGGTAAAGACGGCGGGGATTATAAGAAGGTTGCCGGAGGAGTTGTTAATTTTACCAAGGAATTATTAAGCGCAGAGGATCAGAATTTTATTGATACCAAACTTCCTAACGATGCGCTTGGTGTGTTCTATCGTTTAGCGCATTCCGTAATGTCGAAGTTTGGCGTTAAGGAAGGATATATCGCCGGAGAAGGCGGAGGAGAAGGCGGCTCAGGTAAAGGGGACATTACAAAGAGGGCTGGTGAGTTGCGTAAGCAGATAGCAGATTTATCTGGCAAACCGCATACAGCCGCGGATAAAAAGAAGCTTGTTGATGAGTTAAACACTCTATACAAGACCAACGAATAAGGAGGGGGCAAATGTTTAAAATTACAGTTAGTGGGGCGTACTACAGCGGGGCAGGTAAAGGTGGTAAAGAGATTGTTGATTTTGAAAACATAACCGGGATTATTCCTGAGATAGAGAATGAGCGCATTCAGCAGGCGGTTATGTGGCGGTTGATACAGATATGGATTTCCAAAAATGAGAAGTTTACTAAGAGGTTTGACCTCTTAAGAAATTGCTACATTGATAAGGTTGAGCAGGTTGCCGGCAAGCCGGGTATTGTGGGTAAGAATATCAAAGAGCTTACCTGGGAAGAGTTACAGGAATTGGCGGTATGGAAGAATCTAAAGAAAATTCCTGAATATAAAAAGACCGATATTCGTTCTGCCCGGGAAAAAGCGTATGTTGAATATGCGCTCCTTCTTGGCAAGGAAATTAATCCGGAGAGTAAAAGCTATAATTATGCTGAGTTGCCTGATTTAGTTATTGCCAATGATGATAAGGTGGCTGGCCCGGATAAACAAAAAAGTAATGAAGAGGTGCTTGCTGAGGCTCAGGAAGATACTTCAGTCAGAGAGGACAAAACATTTACTCTGCCGGAGTTAAAGAAGATTGCCAAGGCTAAGAAGATTAAGCTCCCGGCAAATGTAACTCATGATCAGGCCTATGAGCTGGTAATCGGAGGCAAGAAATGATAAAAGTAAAACCTCTTGAAGATTTTATATTGTTTAAAACCATTACAGTTAAAATATCTTCTGGTATTGTACTGCCTGACGATAGCAAGATGAAAAGTAATCTTGTTAAAAACATTGTCAAGGCAGTCGGCCCAAAGGTTAAGACTGTAAAAAAAGGTAACGAAATAGTTATCTTGCCTGGTGCGCGGCTAAAGCTTGATTATCCTGAAAGGGATTTTGAGCCTGATTTATATATGACCAGGTTAGCGAATGTTTGCGCTGTTTTTGTCTGATAGTTTGACAATTCGCAGGGTAGTGCAGCCCGGTAACACGCCTGCTTCATACGCAGGAGAGCGCTGGTTCAAATCCAGTCCCTGCAATAAATTTTGTAATGCTCGGACACCTTCTGTTTAAGAAGCCCGGAGCGAAAGGTCTTGGATATTCACCTAAGAATATCAAGAGAACCCGCGTAAGCGGATACTTTTCGGCCAGGTTAATAGTAGTTAAACCACTTAAACGGGAGGTAACAAGATGAGCGGAACGTATAGTCCGAGTCTTAGCCAAGGGCAAAAGCAGTTGTTTCAGGACAACTTTCTTTCCTTGGTGCAGCAAAGGAAATCCCTGCTTGAAGGCGCAGGTGTTTTGGTTTATTTGCCCTCAAAAGGTAAAACAAACAATCTTGGCCGTATCGGCAAGATTGAGTTAAGTGAAGTTTCTACCCGTAACCCTGATAAGGTATACGGCGATTACGATTTGGATAATCGTCAGCTTACAAAGAGACGGTTTACCAAAACCATCACCATCGATAAGCTTTATGACATCAATGAGCTTATTGCGGATCCTACCAGCCCCATCCTCGTCGAGTTAGACAATGCTGTACAGAGGTTAAAGGACAGAATCATTGCGGCCGCTGCCGGCGGAGCTGTTTTAGTCGGTGCCCCGGACGCTACTCCTTCCTCAATATCCGCGGCAACCGATGGCGTTATTACCGTCGCGGCAACCGGAGGTTTAACTTCCGCTTCTGTTGATAGCGTTATCCAGACGTTTATCAATAATGATGTACCTGAGGACGTGCGTAGGGGAGCGGTATTCTGCATGACTGGTAAAGAACATGCGGCGTTAATGGCTGACGATACTTTCGTCAACAGCCTTTATGTCGACGACAAGCCGGTGACTGTTGGTAAGTTGCAGGCCGTCGAAGGGTTAAAGGTTGTAACCTTCGCGGGAACGGACAGCGTTATCACGGTTGCTGATCCTATCCTGGAAGAAGCCAGCACGGTAAGGACGAACCTCGTGCTTTGCCCGAAATCAGTCGCAATCTCCCTTGAGTTGGGTGATCTGTCGGTTGATAAAAACCCGAACAAAGTTAATTCCAATGACATCACCATCGATTATTGGATTAACGCAATGAGGGTTGAGGGTGCAAGAGTAATCAAGGTTACGACCACGATATAAGGTTGTGACAGGAAGTATATTATTAAAAACAGCCGGGGATGTGGGTAAAAACCGCATCCTCGGCCAAATCAGGAGGTAAGAAATGGCAGAGAGACAGACAGTTGAGCAGGCGTTTAAAAACTCGGTAGCGTTGTTTTCTACCGGTGTTAAGTTTAGAGTAATTAAAGCTACTTTAAACATTGTTAACGGGACTACTGCTACCGGAGATATTATCCGCATCGCGAAAGGACTGGCTTTAGCTAACAGGATTTTAGGTATATTCGTTCCTAAAACCGGGGATGCTATCGCAGGTTTAACCGATATTGACTTTGGTTTTTATAAGTCAAACGTCGGCGCGGTAATTGATAAGGACATCCTGGTTGATGGCCTTGATCCGCATCTGGGACAAGCCGTGGGAGAGCTTATCGGAGCTAATGCGTATAAGTCCATTGGCGAGCATCTCGTCAAGAACAATGATCAGGAATATGCTGGCGGTGTTGACCTGGCCGTTACGCTGAATGCTACTCCTTCAGCATCCGGGACAGTGCCTCTTTGGATATTCATAGCAGGATAGCATTGCTGCTACATGAAAAAAGGTTAGCCTAAGCTTAGGCAAGGGGGAGTAGGGGTTTTCCGGCTCCTACTCTCCCGCCCCTAAATAAAAGAGAGGGAAAAATGAACGTCCCAGAGCAATTATGCAACATGACTTTAAGTAGGTTAGGAAACAAGAATACTGTCAGCAGTATTAGCGACCCTAAAACACCTGAGGACAGAATTTTCGCTATTTGGTATGACCCCTGCCGGCAGATAGTATTAAAAAAACTTATGCCTAATTTTGCTCTTGGCCGTAAAGTTGTGGCGATGTTAAGTACCGCCCCCGCTTTTGGTTATGCTTACGCTTATCAAGAACCTGTTGATTGCCTTAAGGTCTTGGGGATAGGAGATGTCCAGGATAAAGAGAATAACTATTCCGTAGAAAATAATCAGATACTTACCGACGAGGAATATGCAGACGGTATGAATCTAAGGTATGTCAAAGATGAAACTGATGTAACTAAGTTTACCATAGAATTTATTATGACCTTAGTTTCTGAGATGGCGGATAAGATTTCATTGCAGATTACTCAAAACCCACAGCTTCTAACTGCTATGAACGCTTTAATTAAAATAGATCAACTTATGGCTTCAGCTTTAAACGGCCAAGAGAATACGCCGGTTAGAAAGAATGTATCTAAATTTAAGATGGCAAAGCTGGGAGTTGACAACCCTTCTCTTTACAATAAGAAATGAGAAAGAGAAGAGGTAGTAAAAGATGTATTACTTGCGGTATATGCACTGCGCAAAAAAAGACTAAACACGGCTGGGTGTGCTCGATATGCGGAACTGTTCAACCAAAGAGGGCTGATAAATGAGAAAAGTTATTCTTACAATATTATTATCCATCGGGTTGTTCTTCAGTACTTGTGAAGCCGCCAAAATATCCACTCCTTTTAATAATTTCTCCCGGGGAAAATTAGACCACGATTTAAACGGTAGGTATGACTTGCCTATCTATTCAACCGGAAGCGATATATTTAAAAACTTCTTTTCTAATTTTAAAGGTAATGCTTTCTATCGTCCCGGATTTGAGAACATTCTTAAATTTCAGGATTGCCGATTTGTAGAGTTTAAGTTTTCTGATATTCAGGATTATATTGCTTTAGTCTATAACGGCCACATGAAGTTTTTGAGTTATAACGCCAGCGGAGAGATAGGGCTTGTTCAATCCGGGGGCGCAGACTTAGACGTAACTTCTCCTTATACTCTCGCGGCCGCAAAGGAGATTTCTTATGATCAAAACGCCGATGTAATGTATTTGGTTCATAACAATTACGCCCCGTATCAACTTATCAGGACAAGCGCAAGTAGCTTTACCTTAGGAACTTTTACCCGGACAGCTGATCCATTTGATAACCCCGCAAGCGGTACAGTGGGTTGGCCTGCTTGTGTGCGCTTTTTTAAAGGACGCCTTTGGTATGGCGGCCCAGGACTAAAAAAGACCTATGTTTATGGCAGTGTGGCTGGTTCTTATGATGATTTTACCGTTCCCGCCATTGATATTCAAGATGATGATGCGGTAATATTCTGCGTTGCAGACCTTACAGAAGGTATTAGATGGATCATGGGTGGCTCAAATAGCCTTATTTTAGGCTCTTCGCAGGCACTTGTAGCGGTAAACGGCGGTACAGTAGACGATCCAATCACCCCTACCACAGTTGAAGCCACACTTACTAATACCGATGGGGCTGAAGGAACGCAGCCGATTAGAAAAGACATTTTCTTATTTTATATAAACTCTCTCAAGCGCAACATTAATTATTTTTCTTACGACCTGCTTTCCGAAAGCTTTAAGTCAGAGGACACTAACTTCGCCTCTTTTGATATTACTAAGGGCGGCATAAGCAAACTCGTTTATCTTAAAAACCGCAATGACTTTATTTTCTGTCTTCGTTCAGACGGAGTTTTGCTTGCCCTTAATTTTAATCAGACTGAAAAAATAGTTGGTTGGACTGAGTTGCCTACAGACGGGACAGTTTTAGATATAGGAAAGATGTATAACCCAAACTCTCAGCAAGATGATTTGTTTATCCTTGTCCAGCGTGATAATGGCGTATTTGTTGAAAGGTTGGCCAGTGAGGTTGAATTTCCTCAGAAAGAGGAGTTTTTCAGCAACGAGGCAGGCGAAAGCTTGGACAAAGAAGCCTATTGGAGATATATGGCTGAGCTTATGAAAGACTGCGTCTACCTGGATAATTCTATGCTCTATAAAAATTTATACAGCTCAACAATTACCTTTAATGGCACGGATACGATCACTTCAAGCGCAGCTAATTTTTCTTCGACTGATGTGGGCCGGCAGATACATTATAAAACGGCAACCGGATTAGAGAAGGGCATTTTTGAAATAACTGCATATACCAATACTACAACCGTTAAGGTTAGCGTATTAACTACCCCGACAGCCAATACTTATTCATCTTGGTATAAAAGCTTTAGCACGGTTTCAGGGCTAACAGAATATGCCAGTATGGAAGTTTCTGTTGTTGGAGACGGCGGGTACTTAGGGGAATACACGGTATCTGCCGGCGGAGTGTTAACGCTGGATAGAGAGATCACCGTTGCCTGTATAGGCATAAAATACGAAGGTTTAATTAAAACCTTTAATTTAGGTTTCAGCACGCAAGGAATAAATACGCAGGTTTTAGCAAAGAATATCAATAAAGTAACTTTAAGGTTCATAGCTTCAGCTGGCGGTAAGATAGGCCCTTCATTATATAGAATGGAAGAGGTACAGCAGTTTGACCCTTCCGGATATTATGATCTGCCGCCTTTACCTATGGACGGAGACAGCAGGGAAATAACTTTTGACGATGTATTCAGCGACGAGAAATATCTCTATATTAAACAGGACAAACCCTTGCCTTTGCACATAACGGCTATATTTTGCGATGTTAACTATGGGACTAACCAATGATAAGAGAATTTGCGTTAGATGATTTAGATAAGATTAAGTTAAACGATTTCGGCGACAGTAATCTGGTTAATAAGTTTAAGCCAATATTAAGTATGTATGAGGGTTGGACTTTAGAGAAAGAGGGAGTTATTAAGGCAATTCTTTTCTATCGTAATTACGCTGAGAAAAATTACGAAGGATTTTTAGTGTGTTCAGTATTTATGAATGCTTTTGACGGACAGCAGATAAAGGATTTTATCTATCAGTTAATAAAAAGGCTTGAGATTAAACGTATCGAAACATTAAGTCTTGACTGTGAAGAGATAAACAGATGGCATCAATTCCTGGGGTTTGTCTGCGAAGGTACTAAGATAAATTTTCTTAAAGGTAAGAACTATAGGATGTGGGCGATCATCACCCAGGAGGTATAAAAAATGGGTTTAGAGACATTATTACTTGTGGGCTTAAGTGTAGGGTTAGGAACGGCCGGTATGGTTTCTTCTTACCAAGGCGCCGCTAAACAAACTAAAGCATTAAAAGCTCAAGCAGCGTTAGATGCAAGCGAGCGCGCAAAAGCGACAACAGCTCTTGCCGCAGAACAGAAGGTATCCTTTTTAAACTCAGGCATTGCTTTAACCGGAGAAGATAACACTACTCCAATGGGCGTAATATCTTCTACTTACGTTAAGGGCAAAGAAGATATTAGCCGGATTAAGGAAAACTATAATACAAAAATAGATAACGTATGGTCTGCCGAAAGAAGCAGTTTCTTAACCAGCTTAGGAACTATGGCTTTGGGCTTAGCTACAGCCGGAGTATTGTCCGGGTTAGGTGCTGCAGCCCCCGCGGGTAGTTTATTAGGTCAATCGGGTTCTGTTGGTGCTATTGGAGGACTTACTCCTGCGGTAGGTTCAACAGGAATGGCGGGTTTTGATTTTGTTGCTCCTGCAGTGGCAGTTATATAACGATAAACAAAGGAATATAAAATGGCACAGCGTAAATTAGCAAGAAGAGAAGTAACAAACGTAGAAATTCCTCAAGACAAAACGGCGGAGGGATTTAATAACCTTGCCGATACTGCGATGGGCTTTGTTGACTTGGAAAAGAAAAAAGACCTTGCCAATATGAATGACTTTATGGCAGACGCCAATTTGCAAATGACTAAAACCACAAATGATTGGCGCATTGCTAATGAAGCGGATCCGACAAATAAAGAAGCGTTGGGTAAACTCCACGGCGGTTATAACCAGATACTTAATCAATACACTGATAAGGTTGGCATGCTTTCCCGGGGAACCTGGACACAGGTCAGCAATAAACTCAAGAGCCAGTACCAATTAGACAATCTCCAATGGGGACAGAAGCAGACAGTTGTTAATATGGAGAGTAGAACAAATGACAGCATTGATAAAAACTTACAGATGTTTAGGGAGTCCGGCAAGACTTTTGATTTTAATAAATTCAAAAGCTCTTATCAGACTTCTCGCGAAGCATTGGAAAGTTTTGCTGTAAGTGTTGCTGGCAATACCCAGTCCGATAAATTGCTGAAAGATTACCATAAGGATTCTATGAAGATGTTTATTTACGGAGCTGCCGAAAGCGACCCTGATAAGGCAAGGCTTTTGCTTGATCGCCAAGACGTGCAAAATGATATTGATAGCCCGGAGGATATGCAGACTCTTAGAGGGATAGTTGATAAAAATATACTGTTAAAACAAAAAGGCAGGGTAACGGCGCAGAACGGCGCAGAAGATAAGATCTTGACAGATTACCTGCTTGATAGCTCTAAGGTAGATATTATAACAGTGGATAAGGCGCTTGCGTCCGGACAGATAAGACCGGAGTTTGCTAAATCTATGAGAAATACCATCTTAAGCCCTAAGACTGTGGATGCAGAGACTAAAGATGATACCTTTATAGATTTTACTAATAGATTTGCTGACCTAAATAAGAAAGGTTCAAAGATTTCCTTGGAGGAAGCATCTCAATTCAGAAATGACATTATCAATGCACATGGACAAGGAACATTAGACTCTGGCGATGCACAAAAATTCCTTAAAGACTCAAGCAAGATTTTTGATACAAAACTCAATAACCAAGTAGAAGGCGTTTTAAACAAAACCAATCCTAAAAGTTTCCTGCAGGCGGCAAGCTTTTGGTCTGATGAATACGCTGCCAAAAAGCCAGAAGTAAAAGCAAGGATGTATCGGGGTTTGATGGACAGGTTAAGACAAGGCCAGAATGCGCACGAAGCTTTAGGCGAGGTTATTAAAGAAGAAATTAGCATAGGAAATCCTAATGCTACTCTTTCCGGAGGAACACCCAACAATATTATTTCTGCTAACGATGGAATAAAACAAGGCGTTTATCAAGGGAAAAGCGACTCTAAGGCAGACTATACCATAAAAAACGGTCAGGTTGTGGCTAAAGGATCTGTAGCATCTAAACAGACCAACACTACTAAGGAGCGGAGAGTAGGGGATAGATTTATGTTTAAAGGTAAAGAGCGCATTTTTGTCGGTAAATATCCCGACGGAGAATGGCAATATGAGGATGTAAATGCCAAGACTCAGTGAGTTAACCGCTAATCCAGATGAAATCCAGGTTGCTGAAGAAACGCAACCTACGACTGGTCGTCTTTCTGATCTAACCGGCGGAGACGAAAAGCAGGTTACTTTTATAGATGATAAAGGAATATCTGTTGAGCATTCAGGTTTAGCTTCGGACAGATACATTAAAGAATCAGTAAGAAATTCCGTCTATTCAAAAGACTTTTATCCTTCAGTTCCAGAAGAACACCGACCAAGCTTCATAAAATCATTAGGCCTAAATTTATACGCTGGGGTTATGGATTCAGCGACCTCTGTTAATAAATTACTCGGGTTCGGAGCATTTAAAGGCACAAGGGATTTGTTCATCACCCCCGGAGAAGAAGAAATAAAAAAGATAAGGGAATTAACAGTACAAGATAACCCCATCGGAAAATTTGCGCAGGATTTCTCATACAGCTTAGGAAATATGGGAGCTACCCTTCCCTTGGATATTATGTCCGGAGGGGCTACTAAGATAGCGTTAGTCGGTAAGGTTCTACCTAACATCGCTAAATATATTACTAAAATACCCAACTTTGCCATCGGTATGGGGATCAGGGGATTTGCTCAGAAGGTAGAAGAAGGCAAAACCTTGGAGGCGCCATTAACGGCCGCGGAGAACACAGCCATCGGTACACTCTACGGAGTAGTAGGCGTCGGGTGGAAATCTTTCCCTAAGATGGGCGCATTGGGCTTAGCTGAGGCGCATTATAACGCCCTTAAACAGAATAGGCTCGCTACACCTGAAGAGTCAATAGAGGGTACTGCTAACGGTTTAGCCTTCGCAACTGTTTTTCATACAATCGGAGTTATAGAAAAAGGAATAAATAACGTTCAGGAAAAGAGCATCCTTAAGAATTCATATCGGAACATAAACGGCGCTCTTGAATCCGGAGACATTGACACCATTAAGAATGAATACGATAAACTTATAAAAAATGAAAAGGTTAGTCCGCAAACCAAGGATGCTATTATTAACGCTTTTAACGAGACCAAAGATGCTCATATACAGAGCGAAAGTAAAGACCAACCTATTAATTTAACCAAAGAAGAATCTAAATTGCTTGAATCCGCCATAGCCAAAAGCGCCCCAGGTGATGGCAGGGCTAAGATTATAAGAGATATTATTGAAGGACAATTAGGAAGCACGGTTTTAACCAACACAGAAGCGATAGAGAATACTGATGTCGATAATATTTTAAGTAAAGAAGAACGGGCAAAGTTGCTCAAGGTTCTTGAATCTGTCAAAACATCTGAAGATGAATATTCTCAAGCAGCAATGCAGGAATATAATCCAGAGCAACTTACTGAATTTAAAAGGCAAAAAGGTATTATCGCTAATAAAGCTATAGAAGCCGTATTAGGAAAGAAATTCGCTGAACTTGCTGCGCCATCACGTGAAGCACTTACCCCAGAAGAAGCAGCAGTCATGGAGAAAGTAAGGGGGTTCGGGCAACCATCCAAAGAAGAGGTACAAAACAAACAAACCCTTCCGCCGGACTTCGATGCTGTCAAGGGCAAATTCGCAACCGAAGAAGACAAAATAAACTTTATGGCTCAAAAGATTAAGGATTACAAGCAACTTTCCGACCAGCAACTTCTGGGAATGGCGCTCAGGTGGAAAAATATCGAAAACCTTAACGAAAAAGAAGCTCTCGATATGGAAGCCTGGAATAGAGAGATGAACCGGAGAGAAACAAAATCAGAAGTCCCCAAGATAGGCGAATCGGAGTTACTTCAATTAATAGAAAAAATAAAGCCAAATCTTGAAGGCGTTTTAACAGACGAACAGTTTAATAACCTCAATGACCGGATTAGAGAGATCCTTGCGCAGTCAAAGGCATTCGGCCGAGAAGTAGATGAAAGATATAAAGAGGCAGCCTTAAGAGCGAATAAATTTGAGGATCAAAGAATACAAGGCCCAGGAGAGACAGAATCAAGACCCATTATCTCAACAGAAAGCATTATGCCGGATAAAACCGGAAACACCCCACTTCGCCGTAAAATCGCACAGATGGAAGAACGGAGAGCGCGCGTTGAAATTTCAGAGGATGCCCTTTCGGAGATAGATACAATTCGTCAGAACTTCAAGAGAAGAATAACAAGATATAAAGACGCATATCTTAAAGAAGAATTGCAGGGAATACCTTCTTTTTACGTTATCAAAGAAGGGGGAATTAAACCAGATGAAGCCATGGGGGAACTTAGGGATCGCTTTGGAGTAGACGTACAGAATGAGGTAGAACTTAAGGACTATCTTCAGAATCTTGAAAAAGTAAGAAAAGATTTACTTGCGGATATTAAGGTTAATCGTCCGCAACTCGTAACTAAAAGAGAATCAACCCTACTTAATGATCGTATAAAAGCTACGGAGCAGGGAATAAAAGAAGGTCGCATAAAGACCAAGGACGAAATTACGGAGATTCAAACTGAAATTATAAACGCAATAGAACAAGCCGACCTTCCGCTTGATGAGCGCGGTAAATTCTTAAGGGCTATCAAGAACGTACAAACAGCCGCCGACCTAAAGAGAGAGTTTCCTGATATAGCCAAACGCCTACAGGAAATGAAGAATAAGCAGATACAAACTGAATTAATAGACCAAATACAAAAAGTAGCAGAGCGGGCCAAGAGCTCAAATGTTCTGGCTGTTGAGTACGCTGACCTTATAGATTCTGCGGTTAATGAATTTGAGCTTAAAGGGCATAGAGAAGACACTATTAAAAGTCTTCAGGATACCAGGAAATATATAGAGCAAGCCATTAAAGAAGGTAAAGATGTAGAAATGCCGGAAGAGGAATTAAAGAAACTTGAGATTCTTGGCCGTAAGCCATTAAAAGAAATTACCGTTACTGAGCTTGAGGACTTATTGGATACAGTAGAAAACCTTGAACGGTCTGGTAAAGCAAAATTACACTTACGCCAGATGGCGGATGAACGTAGAAAACAGCAAGCTCTTTTGGAGATAGAAAGAGACTCAAAGCCACTTCTTGAGAAAAATAAATTAAAAGCACCTGTCGGAGAAAAGCTTAATATTGTCGATAATCTTAAGAATAAGTATATAGATGCGCAAAATTTCGCTATGAAGAAGGATTTAGCGATTACTCCTATGGACGTTATTTTTGATACGCTCGACGGAAATAAGCAATACAAAGGGGCAAATTTAAGAATTTTCAAGCAAACATTAAACCGGGAGTTTTCGAAATACCTCGAAACCAAGGATGTCGCTGAGAAAGAAGTCAAAGAGCTTGCTAAGAAACTTAAACTTAATGAGCAGAACTTTGAACGTATCGGAGTCTATGCAGCCAATATGCAAGATGGTGGTTACGATAAACTTATAAATAGTGGTTATTCAGATAAGGAAATTGGGTTAGAGCTTACTCCTAATGAGACACAACTTTATAGTCTTATGCGCGATAAGCTGGAAAGCTTTAAGCCGGCCATCTCTGAAATTATGCGCCTCGTATACAATGAACCATTTTACGCGGTTAAAAATTACTTTCCATTTATGACCGACTTCGAAAAGATGAGCGACGCTGAGATGCGTTCACGTTTCGGAGATAATGTGGAGCAATACGGTCTTGCTCCCAGGAAGAACGTATCCCGGGGATTCACAAGGAAAAGGGTGGGAGGAAACCAGAAGTTAGCAATAAACGCTATGCAGGTATTCTTAAGACACGTAGATAATGCCAGTTATTTTACGACCGTTGGCAAGGAAACAAAGTTTCTCGGAGAATTGGCGGCCAGAGAAGAATATGCCAATTCAGTAGGAGAGTTAGGGCAGGAGTTGGTGAGGGATTGGATAGATTTAGCCGCACGTAAAGGAAAGATTGCCGGAGAAGGGAATAATATATTAGATACTTTAAGAAAAACATCCGGGGCATCTATTTTGGCTTTTCGTCTTTCTTCTGCTCTTATTCAGCCAACATCTATTGGCAATGGTGCGGCATTAATCGGAAACTATGCTTTTGATGGAGCGTATAAAATAGCATCAGACAAGCAATGGCGTTATTTTGTCCGTGATAATATGCCAGAAGTTAAATTCAGGATAGGAGATGATCCGGCCTTTCTCGAATTCGGGAATAAGAGTGTTGTAGAAAAAGCGGAGCAAGCTGGTTTTTGGGCCTTAGAGCATCTTGATCAGATAGCAGCTGCTTCTATTGCCGCAGGTGCGTACGAAAAATACTGTAAAGAAAACAGCATTGAGGTTGATTTTACTAAACCAAACCAAGGGGCTATTGATTACGCGCAACTTATGATGCGGAGGAGTCAATCCAGCTCTTTCTTTATGGATGCGCCCTCAGCCCTAACAAGAGGAAAGTTCACCGGGAATAAATCCGTAGACAAAACGATATTTCAATTTCAATCCTTTATGCTTAATGATTGGAGTATGATCCGCCATGATCTTTGGCGCGCAGGTATTATGGAGAAACGTATTGGACAAGCCTCAAATATCTTCTTTTTCTTAAGTCTTACCTTTACAGCTCAGATGGGGATAAGGGCAGGTACAAAAGCCTTAGTCAATCAACTTTTTAATAGGGAACCTAAGCCGGATGATGAAAGTCTTTTGCATAAGGTTATTGATAATGTTTTCCTACAGCAAATTCCTTTTGTTGGAAGTTTTGCTCAATCACTTGATTACGGAAGCAATCCTATTCCTGTATTAGAATTTTTAAATAAGTCTATGAAGGCTTTTAGCTCGGTATCTAAATCTAAGGAAGCGGACAAAAAGATGATGGCGCTTTTAAGAGGTATTGTGATGTGGTTACCGGGAGGTTCTAATCTGGTACCATTTTTGAAGGTGAATAAGGAAACAGATGAACTGGGAGATTAATGTAAAAAGAACATGATAAAAATAATTAATCCGGAGAGAAATAAGAAGCCAGTCGCAAAGTTACCTAAGAATGCTATAAGAAGCACGCAGGTAGCTACAATGCCGAATGCTCCAAGGATTAAGGTAAAAAATTGGTCTTTGGGAAAAAAGAAGACTGGGCTAATAAGTAAGAAGCAACCAATTAAAGTTACTATAGATTTCCTGATTCTTTCTCCTCTTGGTTTAAACCAAGCTGTTAAAGTAGGATTTATAATGTTTTTCATGGGTAAACCCTTTTAGCTATTTTAAAGAGTATAAAATAATAAGTTTCTTTAAGGATACTGATAACAGAACAAGCGCAACAACTGATAAAAATAACATCAATTAAGTCAAATTTTCTTAGAAAAGTTAATTTAAGCAAAATTGTTAACAAAGAGCAGTGATAAATAAGGAGTAGCATATCATGAAGACGAGATATGCTTCCTGCAAGAATAAGGAATAAAAAAATGCTAATACCTAACGCAGGGTATGTTGGAATAGAAGATAGAAAAACACCTATTAAGAGAGCTATGCAAATAAATATTTTCATCACCCTAAATTTAACCCAAAAATTAACTTTTGTCAACCCAAATCTTAAGGAGGTAATATGAAAAACAAAATCTTCAGAGGTATCGCAAGCTTAGCGCTTTTATTATTGTTCACCGCGGGCCAATTTATCGTTAACCCTGGCCCGGCTTTCGCTACCGTAGCCGACAATTACGAGCCGGTAAAGCTCTTAGGAAACGGCACAACCGTGGATTTTTCTTTCGGTTGGGCCTTGATAGCTCAAACCAATATCCGCGTCTATCTTGAAAGCGTAAGCACTGGCGTCCAGACCTTAAAGACGCTTGGCAGCGATTA
>Ga0172381_10001658_pt1 | contig 25614 bp, 28 predicted proteins | sample Leawel6488metaG_FD_119754 | JGI IMG/M metagenome (GOLD analysis project Ga0172381, IMG submission 119754) | Leachate microbial communities from a municipal landfill in Southern Ontario, Canada - Leachate well 64-88 metaG | ecosystem: Engineered > Solid waste > Landfill > Unclassified | place... | reverse complement strand
TGTTCATCCTTATATTAAAGAAAATAATTTAAAGATTATGACATTGAAACAGATTCGAATGTTATTCTTATAAAAAATAAAAATATATGAAAAAAGATTTTGATTATTTAAGAGTTTATAGAAAATTTTTATGGTTTTTTATAGAAATTGATATTGTTAATTTCACATTTGGTGATGATAGAATGGAAATATTTCGTAGAATTCGAGATACATATGGCAATAAATATGGACCAAAGAATGTTCTAATAGAAATGTGTTGGAATAAAGAATGTTATGATGGCAAAGGTGTAAGATTAATTATGTAATATGAAAACAGTAGCAATAAACGAATTTGCAAAAAGGCAATTAAATAAATCTCAATGGACACATATTCCTTCAATTGAAAAATTTGAAGAAATTAGAAAATTAACAGAAGAAAAAATTAATAATAATGATTTTTCTGATGGTTATGCACCATTCTGTAAATTAATAACATTAGTTGTTTCAGAAATTAATAGTACTATTGCTAAAATATCTGATGATAATAAACATCTTCTTGTTACTAAATTAACAAAAAGAAGAGAAGGTGAAGAAGAATATGAAACAACTTTCTTTCCAGAAGGAACTGTAGAACCTTTACCATCAAAATACATAACTGTTATTGTTTATTCAAAAGAACAAATGGAAAAAGAATATAAAGAATTCCATGGTGATACATTAACTGGATCTGATTGGGACATAGTTTCTGTCAATTCTGAACCATATGAAGGAACAGCACCGATGTCACCTATAACAATGATTAGAAATGCATCTGGTAAAGGTGGTAGTGGACATCAATATACATTGGAAGAACTAGAAATTTCAAAAGATTTTTGGTCAAAACATGCATTAGTTGGTAATATATAATTATATTGACAAATCTTCTAAATCACAATAGAATTCTATTACACCATTATTATCACGTTGTTTAATAATACTATATTTTTTTGTATATTCTTTATATGTTGTAGACATACCAGGTAATATTCGAGTGTCTTTATTTACATCTTTTTCAATATATGGTAATTCAGGACAAATAACATCAATAAATCCTTGTTGATATTCAAATTTTTCATCAGCGTATGAGTAATTACCTGTAAATATTAAACCAGTTCTTATATCAATTATAAATAATGGTTTAGTTGTATAACTTTCTATTTGTTTTGTTACACAACATTAACACCATCTGTTGAACCAGTTGGTGTACCAACATTTATTAACCTTTGATTGTTAATATCAAACGGTGTTGTAACCTCAATACTTTTATTTTTAATCTTTCCCATTATATCTTTTATTATAAATATCCTTAATAGATATTAATGTTTACATTTTTGATCGTAGTTAACATATATAAGCGGTAATTATTGTTCCACCACCACCAGTTGGTACACTATTAATAATTTCCTGTGTTGAATTATAGTTGGATATGTTAGTTGTTCTTGCTAATGTTGTTCCTATACTTTTTAATATCATACCACCTGAAACATCTATATCATTTATAATCATATTATCTATTCTGTATGTACTACCTGCTGTTACATTCAGAATTGCTGCACTTGAAGCTATTGATGAACGTAATGTAGTTACTGCTGTTGAGTTAGAAACAATACTTATGATATTTGTAACGCTATAAATATTACCACTTTTCAAGTTTAGAGTTCCTGTTGATGCTGTAAGTTTTTTCAAGGTATGTGCAGTGAACCCATAATTACCTGCGAATGTTGCACTTGCTTCAATACTAATATAACCACTTACATTCAAATCACTATTTAATGTTATTGTATTATAAATATTTATATTATTTAGACTTATGCCATCTAGGTCTAATGTTACATTAGCATTAATTAACACTATACCTGTACAATTAACTGTGCCTGCTGTGTAGGTGTATACTCCACCTCTCAAAATAATATTTCCAATTGTTAACGTTCCTGAACTATTTATATTAAATCCACTGTAAGTACCACCACTAATAGTACCAGTACCTGTGAATGTTACAAAACCCATTCCTAATTTTGTATCTACAGTAACTGAGCCATTAATTGTAAGAGTTCCTGTCCCTGCTCTATACACTTGATATCCTGTTTGTGTTATAGATAAAAAATTAGCGTTATCACTCAAAACGAAAAAACTTGTGTCATTACCTGAATTAATAAATGTAATAGGAGCAGTTAAAGTTGCACCATTTGAAACTAATGTAACAGTGGCCGAAGAACCATCATACTCAGCGAAAATATATATCTTAAATCCATATGATGATGTATATGAATATGTCATAGTTAAATTTAATGTAAAAAAAGTATCACTATAATTTGAATCTGCTCCAAAATTACTAATATCTGCATTAAATGCAATATTATTAATAAAACCTGTAAAATCAACTTTTAGTACATTTAATTGAGCATCAACAATAGCATTTCCACCACTATTTCCATCAAAATATACAACATCACCAAAAACAGGAACTGATGCACCACCAGAACCACCTGTTGTTGTACTCCAATTTGTAGAATTACTTGTATTGTACGGAGAGCTAAGAGCTCTGAAATATCTATTTGCCATAAATTATGATTTCGTTATATTAATTATTAAACTAACCTTTTTACATGATGTTACTGATGATGCATATATCTGTATTACATCATTTAAAGCCAACGATGCTGAAGTCCATGATGCTACTGTTGCATTATTACTTGCCTGTGTGGTTAATGTTGGCTTATTTCCAGCACCTATAATTGAAGTGCCACTTCTTTTTATATCAACAACTATTGAACCAGATAAATCATTTCCATTATCAACATCAAATGAATGAATTATCCACGCAGTAATAGTTGCGTCATACGGCATTATAACTTCAGTATATTTATTTGGTAATATTACTTCACCATTACCGTCAATAGTTACATATATTGAATTAACACCTAACGTACTTAATAAAATATCTGTTTGTCCTGATGTATAATATGATGACAAATCTGTAGTTATACCAGTTAATAAATTATCTACTTCATTTTTTGTATAACCATTTAATTCACCAATTGTTGTATTACCTGATAAAAAATTATTATCTGTTTGTTGTTTTGTATAAAAAATAGATAAATCTGAACTAGAACCAGATGTTGGTACCCAAATACCATTATCATATGATATATAATTACCTTGTGTTGCACCAGTTAAATTAACATCAGTCAAATTAACTAATTTATGATTATGATTCTTCAAAGAAAAATAATTACTCATTTTCTTAATAAGATCATCATATACATTTTTTACATTTTCGTTAAATACTTTATTAATCATATGATATATATTAAAAAAATATTTTCACATAGTATTTATTTGCAAAAAATAAACTATGAATATTTTTTGTTATATATATTGCATATATCCGACTAAATAAAATAAATAATATATGTCAAAAAAATTTAAAGAAGGTAAATGGTATTTGAAATTAGATGTTAAAGATTTTGTATCATTAAATATAACAACATATAATGGTGATAATGATTTTTTATCAAATCCAACCGAAAGAACTATAAATCTATGGAATAAATGTAAAATCGAATTAGAAATCGAAAGAAAAAATGATGGTTTACATTCGGTAGATACAAATATTATATCAGATTTAACATCATTTGGTCCTGGTTATATAGATAAAGACAATGAAATTATTGTTGGATTACAAACCGATAAATTATTAAAACGTTCTATGAAACCACATGGTGGTTTTAATGTTGTCAAAAGAGCATTGGCTGAATATGGATTAGAACCAAATGAAAAAGTAACAGAAATATTCAAAAAACACACAAAAACACATAATGATGGCGTATTCGCAACATATACTGATGAAATAAAACAATATAGATCTCTTGGAATATTAACTGGCTTACCAGATAATTATGCCAGAGGTAGAATAATTGGTGATTATAGAAGAGTTGCATTATATGGTATAAAAAAACTAATCGAATATAAAAAAATAGATTTGAATAATATAATTGGTCCAATGTCAGATGATATTATTCGTTTACGTGAAGAAGTTTATGAACAAATAAAATCATTATATCAAATGATAGATATGGGTAAAATATATAACTTAGATTTATCTAGACCAGCAGAAAATTCACAAGAAGCTGTACAATGGACATACATGGGATATTTAGCTGCAGTAAAAGAACAAGATGGTGCAGCTATGTCATTAGGTAATGTTTCATCATTTTTAGATATTTATATCGAATATGATTTGAAAAATAATATAATAACCGAAAAAGAAGCACAAGAATATATTGACCAATTCGTAATGAAGTTGCGAATGGTTAGACACCTTAGAATGAAATCATATGATGAAATATTCGCTGGTGATCCTACTTGGGTAACAGAATCAATAGGTGGTATGTTTATAGATGGTAGAAGTAAAGTAACTAAAACATCTTATAGATTTTTACACACATTATATAATCTTGGTTCATCACCAGAACCAAATATAACAATTCTTTGGTCAAAAGAATTACCAGAAAATTTCAAAAAATATTGTGCTAAAGTTTCTATTGAAACATCATCAATACAATATGAAAATGATGATTTAATGAGAAGTATAACAGATTGTGATGATTATGGTATTGCATGTTGTGTTTCTATGCAAGAAATTGGTAAACATATACAATTCTTTGGTGCAAGAACAAATCTAGTTAAAACATTATTATTATCAATAAATAAAGGTAAATGTGAAAATACTGGAACAAAAGTTATTAAAGGTATTCCAAAATTAGAAAATGAATATTTAGATTATGATAAAGTTATGGAAAATTTTAAAATAACTATGAAAGAAGTTGCCAGAGTTTATAATGAATCTATGAATATTATACATTATATGCATGATAAATATTATTATGAAAAATCACAAATGTCTTTAATTGATACTAATCCAAAAATAAATATTGCTTATGGTATTGCAGGATTATCTATTGTCGCAGATTCTTTATCTGCTATAAAATATGCAAAAGTGAAAGCTATTCGTGATGTTGATGGTGTTGCAATAAAATATATTACTGAAGGTGACTTTCCTAAATATGGAAATGATGATGATAGAGTAGATAATATTGCTAAAGAAGTTGTTAAATTATTTAATGATGAATTGAAAAAATTACCAGTATATAAAAATGCAACACCAACCATGTCAGTATTAACAATAACATCAAATGTTATGTATGGATTAAAAACTGGTTCTACACCAGATGGTAGAAAAAAAGGAGAACCTTTTGCACCAGGCGCAAATCCAATGCATGGTAGAGATACAAATGGTATTATCGCATCACTTAATTCTGTTTCTAAAATAGATTATAATGATGCAAGAGATGGTATATCAAATACTATATCATTAGTACCGAATTCATTAGGCAATAATGAAAATGAAAAAATACAAAATCTTATTAATCTTATAGATGGTTATTTTTTCAATAATGCTCAACATCTAAATATTAATGTATTAGATAAAGAAACATTATTAGATGCAATGGAAAATCCAGAAAAATACTCACAATTAACTATTAGAGTTTCTGGATATGCAGTAAATTTTATAAGATTAACTAAAGAACAACAAGAAGAAGTTATTAATAGAACTTTTCATGAAAAATAATTAGGTTTATAAAAAATACTATCGTATATTTGTAATATAAATAAATTAAAAAATATGTGTAAAATATATAATGCAAATGATTGTTATTTCGCAATACAAGAAGGAAATGAGTTCACACCAAATACAGCAGTAATAGTACCTATTGAATTTTGGGATGAAAATCATTTTTGGGATGATAGTATTGGTGGTCACAATGTAAATAATACCGATTTAATTAATGGTGGTTGTTGTGATACCGAAATGATGGAAGGTGTTTTTGAATGTGTTGATGATGATCTAACTATTGACGATTTCAAACAAAAAATGATAGACGCTGGCTTTATCTACAATGAACAATTAATTTCAGAATTTAATTAATTTTTTCGACAATATTTACCATTTCCTTTATTTGGTTTATATTTCGTTAAAGTAAATGGATAACTATAAAAATCTTTTAATAGAATAGTGTGAGATGGAGATCTTTTAGATAATATATTATTATCATCTTTATATTTCATAATATATGATTTAACTGATTCTCTTCCAAATAATTCTATTTTTTCATTATTCTCTTCATTTATGATAGTATATATTACAAATGATGGATTATTTTCGCCTTTCATTTTATTGGACATTTTATTACGATATTCATCTGTTATTGGATTTAATTTATACCATTCTTTGTGAGTTTTTGATGATTTTTCTCTTGATTCAATATTCATATGTTTACCATATCTTGGATGATTATTAATATTTTTATACAAATCTTTAAGTGTTTTTGATATTTTTTCTTTTGTTTCTATTGGTATTTCTTTATTTTTCCAAGGCGATTTACCATTTATCAAAGATTCAGAAATTTTGTTTTTTATACAATTCGATATATTTATACCAAAATACTCATCAAAAGATTTATTTTTCATAGGATGAATATTGTTTTCCCATCTTTTATGATTCAATTGTACTTGTCTTATTTTTTCTTTTGTATCATCTGACAGTTTATAACCAGATGTACCTTCACCACCTTCTGTCAAATTTGTTAATGTTCCTGTTTTGTCAATAATTCTACCGATTTTTTTTATACAATATATTTCATGATTTTTAGCATATTCATCACTCATATTTTCTTTTATTTTTAATATTATTGGTTCTAAATTGGAATCAAATATATTATTCAATTTCTTATAGAATATATTTTTATTTGGTGTTCTAAGTCTTTCTGTCAAATGTTGTAAATATCTTCTACCTTTTCCTTTACCAATGTATATCGGTTCATATTCAAAAAACATATCATCAAATAAATAATTGCCTGGTTTTCTTGTATCTAAATAAACATAAACATAATATTCCATATTTTCTTTTTTATTGTATATATTAAATTATTTTATCCTAAAATAGCGGGTTTATTTATCAAAAATATTTGGTTTATTAAAATTCTTACCGTATATTTGTATATCAAAATAATTAAATAATTAATTAAAAAAAATATTATGAGTAAAAAATATGAGATGACAGGTTCACCAAAACCTTATTTTAAAACAAAAGATGAATTTACAAAAGCTATAACAGACTTTGGTTGGGAACACTCAAAAATGAAAAAACGTGATAATGAATGTCAAGTTTTGATCACTGATGATATGTCTAAAAGTTCTTCTAAGATGATATTGGCTAATGAATTAGGAGTAGAAATTATGACATATGAAGAAATAACAGAATTATTTGGTCTTGAATAAATTAAATATAAAAATATGGATCAAGCACCGTTTGAATTTAATATCACACTAATCGGACCAGATGGTGTTGAAGATTTTGTAAATATGTTGAAAGTAAATGGTTGGTTTCAACAAGCAGAATCAATAGAAGAACAATTTGAAAAACAATTAGAAGATTTATAGTTTTTCCTTGACTTCAGTTTTATTTTGCTGTATATTTGTAATGTAATTAAAATAATAAACTATGGAATCTAAAAAAATATTTATTGAACAAAAATTCATCGAAAATATAACATCAGATAATACATTTTATGATATAGAAAATAAAACAGATTATAATGATGATAATGATGACGAATTAATTATATTAGAAACAGGTGGAATACGTTCAAATGGTCGTCCAATGGAAATCGATAAAATGATAGATTATTTGAATTCATTAAAAATAAATGGTTCATCACACGTTGAAATTATTTATCATGTAGATCATCAAGAATATGAAATGTATGGCTATAATATTTCTGATGCATCTGAAGATTTAATAAATCTTTATGAAAAAGAAAAAGAAGATTTTTTTATCGCTAATAATAAAATTAAAGAATTAGAAAAAGAAATTCTTGAAATAAAAGTAAATCACAATAATAATTATAACCCATCATTAATATAAATAGATATGGTATCAAATGAAACATTAAAAATTATATTAACAACTATTGAAAAAAGTGAAAATACTTATCAAGTTGTTAGAAATTTAGGTTATTTAGAAGGTATTTTACAAGAAAGAAATATTTTAATACCAGGACAAACAATAAATTACAAAGATATAACATATATACAAGTTGGTTGGTTACTTAAAGAAAAAACAAAAACAAGAAAACAAACATATAAAGAATTTATAATCGAAAAAACAAAAGAATTAATAAATGAATAATGATGAAGTATTTTTTATAGTATATCCAAGAGGCGACAAAACAAAATTAAGTGTCGCTAGCTTATCATATGATTGTTTATATGAAAAAAATGAATATTCTGTTGCATCAAGAAAAGAATTTGATGATGAAATAGAAGCAACTGAATATTGTAGAAAATTAGCAAAAGAAAATAATTTGATATTCGAAGGTGATTCGGATGGTAATGTATATTTAGATTAAAAAAATAACGGGAAGTAATAGATATAGTATCATAGACGATTTATAAGTGTAAACTTATTCTGAACGGATTGTCGCAGTAATGTTTTAAGTATGATATGTTTATTCGGTATTAGATTGAAGTCATGTAATCGAGAAAATAGATATATTGTTCAGATATATTGAAAATATTGACGTGTGATGAATGTTATAGGGTCGGCACCTCTCTTCTCGACTAAAAAAATAAAATAATGGAAACAAAATTAGATAAAATAAGAATGAAATGGTTGATCTCTAAAACACGTAGAAGTGAAAACCAAACACAAATTTTATTTGAATTATGTGATTGTAATTTTGAAAAATTGAAACATTTAGAATTACAAATAAAAAATTGTTTAATATCTTATTGTCCAATTGATAAAGAAGGTATTGAAGAAATTTTGAAAATGCATCCAAAGGTTTTCATAATGTTCGATAATATAAAAGGTGATGAATTAATTAGATTAACAAAAAAATATTAAAAATAAATACAAAAACATTTGGAAAAAGATAAACTTTATATTATCTTTGATATATAAATAAAAACAAACAAAAAGTAGAAAAAAGTGACATTTTTTCTTAAATATATATAATAATTAAAAATAGAAAATAAAAACATATAATAAAATAGAAACCATGAAAAATTTATCATTACATAGTAGTTTATCGTACCTGTTGTCGTATCACATGACAATTGAATCGGACTCACTATGTGTTGGTATTAAACTGAAGTTTTAAGTTAAGTTTTAATATTAATAAGAGAAACCCGATTCAATAATTATTGAATCGGGTTTTTTGTTTTATAAAAAATTTGGGTTGTTATACCGTAGGGATAGCGGGATTGGCTGTAAACCAATTAGGTAACTTCGGGTGGTTTGACTCCATCACAGCCCACAAAAAATAGTTCTTTGAAATATTGGTAATAAAAAAATATGGGATAGATGGTAAGTGGATGAAATCAGCGGATTGTAACTCCGTCACTTCGGTTATGTAGTTTTGAATCCTACCTATCCCACAATGGAAGAGTGCTCGAGTGGTTTATGAGGCTGGTCTTGAAAACCAGTGAACGTGTAAAAGCGTTCCGTGGGTTCGAAACCCACTTCTTCCTCTAAAAATTTGGGGTAATCGCATAGCGGCAATTGCAAGGGACTGTAAATCCCTCGGTTAACACCTTCGTAGGTCCGAGTCCTACTTGCCTCACAAAATGGAAGATAAAACTGGAGTCGGTCTGGTCTTCGTCTTGAAAACGAAAGGTACCTTCGGGTATGGTAATCATGCTATCTGTCTTCCGCAAAATTAGAAAAAGTTCGTAATTTTTGTTTAATATATATAATAAAAATTACGAACATGAAAAAAAATTCAACAATTAATAAGATTTTAAGATATGCAAAAAAAATAAAAGGCATAAAATTATTAGGAAATAAATGTGAAATTTGTGGAAATGAAAATATTTATCATTTAATATTTCACCACAATAATAATGATAAAGATTTTGAAATATCAGATAAAAAAAATATGAGATGGAGTTTATTAGAAAAAGAAATAAAAAAATGTAGATTATTGTGTGAAAATTGCCATCGTGAATTACATTATAATGAAACAAATGGTGATAAAAGAAGAAACGATAAAATAATATATTTAGATTATAAAGGCAATAAGTGTGAAAAATGTGGATATGATAATTGTAATGCATCATTAACATTTCATCACAAAGATCCAGAAATTAAAGAATTTACTATTGGTTCTTTATCAGAAAGAATGAATAGTGTAAATGATTTGAATAATATTATAAAAAAAGAATTAGATAAATGTAATTTATTGTGTATGAATTGTCATCGTGAAGAACATTTTGATATAGAATTTTTTGAAAAATATAAATCTGAAATATATGAAAAATCTGAAAAGTTGAAAGAAACAAAACCAAAATTGGATAGAAATATTGTATTTGATATGTTTGAAAATGGTATTAAACAAATAGATATAGCAAAACATTTTGGTTATAGTAAAAGTACAATCAGTGATATTTTAAGAGGAAGAACAGAAAATGATAAAATTTTTATAAAAAATAGAATAGATAAATAAAATTATATGGTGTTGTTATGCAAGTGGCTAAAGCAGAATGTTTGTGGAGCATTTCTAGATATAGTTCAAGGGTTCGAATCCCTTACATCACCCAAATAAAAACATATGGTGTCAATGTTGTATTGGTTAGCATTTCATTCTGTGACAATGAAGGACAGGGTTCGAATCCCGTTGACACACAAATGGTAGATTACTCAAATGGTAAAGAGGACGGTTTGCTAAACCGTTAGATCGTCTAAACAACGATACGTGAGTTCGACCCTCACATCTACCTCTAATGCTCTAGTGGTGAAACTGGTATACACAGCATCTTTAAACGGTGCCGCTAATGCATCCGAGTTCGAATCTCGGCTGGACTACAACAATAAAAACTTTTTTGTATAGACACAGAAAATACATATTTCGACTATAACATTTTTAATATATAGTAAAAAAAAGAAATATTATATGATAGAAATAAGTTATAATGATTTAAAATTAATTATTGACAATAGTAATTCCATGTCGGATGCTGCAAGAAAACTTAACATTAGTTATAAAACATTAAAGAAAAAAACTAAAGAAGTAGGTTTATTTAATCCAAATCAAAGTAGAAAGGGCATAAAAAGAGAATTCTATGAATATGAAAAAAATACAATATCAATAAATGATATATTAGATGGAAAATTCCCATATTATGGTACAAGTAAATTAAGAAAACGATTAATAAATGAAGGAATAAAAGAAAATAAATGTGAAATATGCGGTTTAATTGAATGGAATGGTAAAGACATATCATTACATTTAGATCATATTGATGGTGATCACACAAATCATAAATTGGAAAATTTAAGAATATTATGTCCAAATTGTCATAGTCAAACTGATACATATTGTTCGAAAAATAAAAGAAATGTAAAATACACAAAAACCGAAATATTAAATGCTATCAAAGAATCTAATAATTATACAGATGTAAAGAAAAAATTAGGTATAGGTATAAGTGGTACAAATTCTACTATTAAAAATATAATGACAACATATGGTATAAACTTCAAAGATTCAAAAATTGATGATATACTTAAAATGGAAAATAAAAAAGAAAATATTATAATATCGTTATTAACAAAAACAAAAAAACAAAATATTATAAAACAAATCAAAAATTATTGCTCTTGTGGAAAAGAAATTAATCGTAATTCAAAAACATGTGAAAGTTGTTTTAGATTAAAACAAAGAAAAGTAGAAAGACCATTATATGAAATATTAAAAAAAGAAGTTGAAGAAAATGGTTATTCTGCAACTGGAAGAAAATATAATGTTAGTGATAATTGTATAAGAAAATGGTTAAAAAATAATTTACCGAATTAGACCAACTGGTAGAGTCATACGTTTTAGAAGCGTAAAAGTGTCGGTTCGAATCCGACATTCGGTACAAAAATGCACTAATAGACCAACTGGTAGAGTCAATATTTTCAAAAGATATTCAGTGACAGTTCGAATCTGTTTTAGTGTACAATTTAGCCAATATTTTAAAAATCGAAATGCTGATGGTAGCGAATCATCAGCATTTCTAATAGCCGAAACTATATACGGTCCTAAAACGTATTTTTTATTAAAATAATTCTTTTTGAATTATTTTCATTGCTTCTAAAACAGCGAATTTTGTTCCTTTTATAACACAATCATATAAACTGAATATGTTTTTTGATTTTGGTGATTCATCAAAATAATTTTTATCATTACATAATTTATCAGTATCTGCCATAGTTTTCAAGTAAAAATCAAATATGTCAGCATCATCAACTAAACCTATTAGTGTTGATTTTTCAGGATTTTCAATATAGGTATTTATAAAATTTTGAACATTAATTAATTCTGTTGTATCTTTTATAGAATTATCTAAAAGTAATAATATATTAGTTTTAAGTGAATTATAATCTTGTGTAAGTTTATTACCAACTTTATCATTAAGACTTTCAAACATAAAGTCTTTATATTCTTGTGTGAATTTTTTCATATACTATATATTAAAATATTTTTATGCTTTTTTATTAGTATCTTTATTTGGATCATATTCCCAATGCCAAGATTCATTTCCGCCATCATCTTTTGCTTTTTTAGTTGCCCAATTTGGATGAAACCAACCAAATTGTTGATTACTAGATAGCCATTTATATAATGGTTCATTTTCCCAATTTGATTTATTTAATTTTATATCAATTGCCAATCCCCATCCATGATTAGATGTACCTGGTTTTGCTGCATTACCTGGTTTACCTTTTGCTGCCCATTTATTTCTTTGATATACTTGTCCATCAAAATCTCTATAATGTGAACCAAGAGGAATAGATTTTCCACCGTGTTCTTTTTTATATTTTTCATTCATTCTATTAAATGAATCTGCGGCATCATCTCTAAAATAATAATTGAATATTTTTACTAAATCTGAACCTTCTAATAATCCATTTTTTATTATTTTTCCTTTATATTTTCTTTCTTTTGGTGTCCAATCATTTGATTTCTTTTTAGATGATGATTTTGAAGGCTTATCAGTACTTTCTGTATAAGAACCATATTCTGGTGATTCTTCAATTTCTTCATCAGGTCCTTCAACATCTGGATTACTAGAACTTACCCAATAATCAGAATATGGATCTTCGCTATCTGGTACATCAACATTTTGTTGAATTCCTAGTGAATTTTCCATTTTTCTTTCTTCTATAGTATTATTATTATCTAATAATAATGATTCATCAGAACTTAATTCAAAATTTTCTACTCTTGGATCATCTTCTATGCCTGGATCATCTTGTAAACTATCATAATAATTACCATCATCTATTATTTCATCAACAGGATTTGGTTTTAATTCTTCAGTTTTTGTTGCATCTTTATTTCTATTATCTTTTACAGATTCTTTTACATTATTTGGTATAGATTTACTATTTAGAAATTTTTCATTACCAAATTCATCTGAAATATCAAATAAATCATCTGATGTTGGTGTTGTTTCTCTATTTTTATCTGTTATTTTGCAAGCACCATTATCAACAATCTTTACATGTTTTGAAAGAAATGTTTTTCTTAATTTTTGATATTTTAATATTACTTGATCTATTTGTGGTTTCAATATTGGAGCACCCATATTACCTAACATAGATGCAGGATTCAATAAAGTGTTCATAAATTCATCAAACCATTCCATCCAATGATCACCTAAAATTGCACTTTGGTCACCGTAATCGTGTCCTAAATGTAATTCTTGGTCATTATCTTTTAAGTGTATATTTATACCATCTTTTTTTATTTTTATATTATTATACATATAATCTAATCTTAGTTCTGTATCATCAGAATAAACTTGTGTTCTATGATCAAATAATAATGCTATAAAATTTTTATATTCATCATCTGATAAACTACCTAATTTATTTTCTAAGTTTATATTATAATGTTCAGCACATATATATTCTGGTGAATATATGCTACCATTATCAAACACAACATTAACTATTTTTCCTACTGCTGGTACACTAAATGTTTTACCAACTAAATCTTTATATGGGAAAGCCCAAGGCAAATCTTCTGTTGCTATTTCATTACCATCAAATAAACATTGTACACGAACTTTGATTCTACCTAGTCTTCGAGGATCAATATTATCTTCTACTATACCCAAATAAATTTTATTCTTTAAACTGGCTTTTATTGCAATTAAATTATCCATATCTTAAAATCCTTGATTTAATATATCTTTCAATGATTTTTCTGTATCATTGAATAAATCTGTTGCTAATCCTTTTGCAACATTTTCTAATGTGAAATCATAGAAATCTGGTGCATATACATTATCTGGATATATATTAGGTATTTTTAATGAACCTCGTATATCAGATGTGAGTTTATTTATCATATATCCTCTTGCATTTCTTAATTCCATAACACCTCTATTAATAGTTTGTCTTGCAGAATTTTCTAAATCATCTATTATTTCTTTTTTATAATTTTTTGCAATATCTATTGTACCATCTTTTATACCTTTTAGATAATTTTTAGGGTCATTATTTACAACAAAATCTAATTCAGTAGATTGAAGGAATTCTTTGAATGCTGATTTTTTAGGATCTGAACCTCTTCTAATATTACCATCAGGTGTTAATCCATTTATAATATCATTTTTTGTTAATTTGCCATGTTCTTTTGACAATTCACTTATCAATTTACTATCACCAATATTATCACTTAAAACACCAGCATTATCTTGTGAGAAAACATCACCAAGTGGTGTTTTTATTTTTTCATATTCTTTATTATCTGGAAATTTTTGTTTTTCATATTCTGGAATATTATTATCGGCATATTCTTGTCCAGATTTATAGAAAACATTTTTTTTATTTTCCATTCTATGTGAATCTTTTATTAATGAACTTTTGAATACTCTTTCAACAGATTTATATTTTATTTTTAATGTTAAATCGGCTGGTGTTTGTTCTAAACCAGCAAATCCAGCAATTGTTATTGCATCTTTTGTGTTTTTTGATTCTGTAAAATCAAAATTACAATCATATAATTTGTATACTATATATGGAACATTTGTTATTTTATATTCACCACCTATTTTATAATTTCGCATATCAGCAATCTTTATCATTAAACCAAATCTCAAACAATTTTCAGGAATCATTTGTTTACCATCTTTATAACTATATACCAAATTATTATATAATTCAGCTAAATATTGAACTCTCATAGAAACATCTTCAGTTAATGTCACAGATATTATATCTTTTTCATATTCAACCATTTTAGTATTCAATTTATCTAAACCACTTATTGATGATATATAATATTGTTTTGGTCCTTTATGATTAGAATCATTTGTTGAAAATATTTTCAATATATTATTTACGAATTCATTATATACAGGTTTTCTTTTTGCAATAGCTGATATCGTTGAATATTTATTTATGAAATTTATAGCAGAATTATTATTATGTATTGTTTCAATTTTATCACCATAATTAAATAATGGTGAATCATCTAATAAAATATACATACTAAAACCTAAATAAGTTGGATCTTCATACATAAAATCTGTTTCTGATTTACTATATAAAAAATTATCTTGTTCATCAGTAAACATATCATTCTTTTTAGGTGATGATATAATTCTTTTTGTTGGGTCTTCTACTTTTACCCATCTATCTTTTTTGCCATTTACATAATTTATTTTTTCTTTATATGTATATCCATCAATATAACCAAGTACTTCTTGTTTTTTTGGTATATCATTATTTGAATTATCATCAGTAAATATTTTTATATCGTTTGCCATTATTTATTATTTTTATTTTTAAATATATATTTTGATGTCAATTCTCTTTTTATAAGAGTTATTTCTTGTTTATTTCCATCTTTATTACTAAATGTATAATTTATAGATGTTATTAACCATTCACCAGATAATTTATTTATTATTTTATTTTCATATTGATCAACTGTTTTATTTGGATCATCTATTCTTTGATCACCTGTACTTTGACTTTTTTGGTCAGATTTACCAAAATTATATAACTCAACATTTACTTTTTGAAATCTATATAAATTAAAATTTGGTTTATCTAATACAATTATCATTTTTAATTTTTGTAAAAATAATAAATTCTGAAAATTTGTATATTCTGCATATAAATAATTTTTATGTACATTATCTACATCAAACTTCGCTGACCAATCATGTTGTACTTGTTCTTTTAATAAAAAATCATCTACGCCATTACCCTTCAATATTATTTTATCATCTGTACCAGTATCAGATATAGTATCAACCATATAATCGTTATATTTTTTATTAACCATATCATACACACCTATGAATTTATTATATTGTTGTTCAATATTTGTTCTAGTTGTCTTATTATCAATTGTATATTTTGATATATACATACCAGTTGATTTTTTATCAGGATGATTTGATAATGTTAATGGTAAAATATCTTCTTTACCATCTTTAAGTACTTTTGTTCTATCAGTAACCATTGTTTGTTCTGATATATCGTCTTGTAATGCCTTTTCAATATCAATATAATTATAATTATAATAAAAATCAACATAACCAAATAAGAATGTGTCATCATTTATATATGAATGTGATACAATTTGATTTATGAAATTTATTATATAATCTGAACCATTAACCCATGTCATCGAATCTTCTGTTTTATCGATATTTGATGCGAATCCTAATTTTACATCTTTTGATATTCCTTTCAATACATCAAAACTAGAACCTTTATATGCCTTGAAATTTATTAATAATAATTCATTCACATTCAAATATGCCTTTATTCTATAAAATAATGAATCATTATTCACATTTCCTTTTATTATATAAAAATCGTATATCTTGAAATCCATTCTAATAGGCATAAGATTTTCATTATTCGCATTTATAAATAATGATAAAATAGAACCATCGATTGGAAAATTTTCATCAACAATTCTACCTGTTTTATCAGTGAATTCCATTTCAACACTTGGTGTAACACTATTATTATATAGTTTCATAATTCTTATTGCATCTGACTCAATTTGAACACCATCTATGTATGTATTTGGATATTTACCTAAATTTTCTGCATGAAAATCCACTGTTGGTTTATCATTAACATTTTTATCATAATCAATAACAATTGGTATCAATTCTATTGTTGGTCTATTTAATACTGTTATCATTGAAATTTATTCATAATTTTTATTTTATTATTATCATAATCAACATCAATAACTTTTAACGTTTTTGGTTTAACTATCGGTGATAAATTTTCACTTCTATTTGGATCCTTTTTCGTATTTTTACTTGGATTAGTTAATGATGTTCTTACTTTTTCTGAATCCTTTGTGTCATCATATTCTCTCATATATTCCACACTACTAAAACATAATATTTCATCACCTACATTTATATTCCATTCACATAAAATATTATTCAAAACCATTAATTCTTCTGTTAATTCTGTATCACCATATAATCTTTCACAAATCTTATCCATTCTCATTTCTTCACCAGGTTGTACAATTGTTGTAAAAGTAGATTGTAATTTATTATCTACAACCGTTTTTTCGAATATGTTATATACATTATCGAAACTATCAAAACCTATGTTTTCTAAAGAATATGTTTTCATATATTATTATTGTTTTTATGCTTTTGGTGGCGTATATTTACGTTCTACTTGATTATTGAATGCCATTAATATTTCATTACCACCTAAATTTCTACCTTGTTCAACTTTTAATGAAACTTTAATTCTAGTTGGCATATCATTGAATGAAAATTCATTTGCAAATTCAACATCACATGTTTTAACTATCATATTACCAATAGAAAAGAATGGTGAGTTTGGATTACCAATAGTTAAATGCCATGGTGCAGTATTTACACCAGTCGATGCACCTATACTACCTTGTAAAGGCCATCTCCATTTTCTAACCGTACTTGCTAATATCGTGGACATAACATCTCCTGTTAATGCACCAGCGGCTTTTGAAAATGCTGCACCAGCAATAGTTGCTGCTGCTGTCGAAGATTCTTCTTTTGGTGGATTATCTTTAGCATCTTCTTTTGCTTGTTCTTCTTTTTCTTCTCTTACTTTCTTTTGGTCTTCTGTTTCACCAGCAGGTGATTGTGTACCACCTTGTCCCATTTCTGTCGCATATGTTATAGCGGATGTTACTACATCAGTAACTGCAATAACAAATTTATCAATAACTGTTGTACAGAATTCTACCCATTTTGTTGATATTTCAGCACCTTCACTTCTATTTGCTGCAATCAATTTTTTGATTATATCACTATCAGCACTAAAAATATATTTTATATCACTAGTTGCCATTTTTTTAACATTTGATAAAATATCTAACATAGCAGAACCTGGATCAACATCACCTATAAATTTTTGTTCATATGTAGTCACTAAATCAAATGATATATTAGATTTCAAATTTTGTTCACTTGTACTCGCATCTGTTAAACGTGTAGCACCTTCTGTTAATAAATTTGGATCACCTAAAGGTATATCAAATAAACCATATTCTTTTCCTGTAACACCCATTTGTTTCAAAAATGAAAATAATAACCCTTGTGTAAATCCTGGCAAAGAAACCATTGCTGACATATCAATACCAAATTCTTTTTGCATTATTTCAAATAATACTTCATCAACTCTTTTATTTATTGTTGTCCAACCTTCGTTCATTCCAAAATTAAAAAATTTTTCATCACTTGGTCTTATCCAACCAACCATAGTAGATATTGGATTATCACCACATTCAGTAAGATTATTTGGAACAATTGCACCTTCAGGAAATCTTCTTAAAATCCACATTCTATTTATAGGATATAATCCTAATTCTATTAAGTAAACAAAATCTGATGCAACAAGTTTCATAGATGGAATAGTATTGAAAATACTATTTTTATTAGCAATTAAATCAAAATATGGATTTGCATCATTATTCTTATTGGTATTTGTATTGTAATAATTTTTTATATTATTTGTTCCTTTATTACCACTAATCTTAAATACTACTTTTTCATCAGAACCATCATTTTTAAATATACTAGCAGTATTATCGCCATTTTTAATATTGGCATTAGTAAGAAAATCTAATTCATTATATCCACCAAATGCTTGAGGTCTCGATGTCATTTTTATTATTTTTATTTTTATTTATATATAAAATATGAATACACGAAATAAGAAATAAAAATTAATAATCCTTTATGATTTGACTAGAATCGAAATTATTTATATTATTGAAAACTTCATCTAATAATTCTTTATCATTAATAAATTCATCATAAAATATTAATATATTAAATTTTATATCAAAATTCAATATTTCTTTTAATTTTAATATTTCACTAACTATAACATTATTACCTCTAAAATTTGGTATATAATATATATCTTTAGATTTCTTTAAGGAATGAACAATCTTTGTATAAACAGTTAAATTGAAATAATCTCTATGTGATTCAACATCAATATCTTCCTGTTCTATAAGTTCTCTTATATCAACGATTACTTTATTTCTTATTCGATTAATCTTGATATACTTATCAAATTTTCTCCTTGTTTTACAATAGACTATATAAAAATTCAATTCTTTTTAATTATTTTTTAAGTACCAATGATACTTTTGTTTAATTTTAATTTATATATATTACAAGTATAGTCCAAATTACCTATAAAATAAAAAAATAATAATAAAAAACTAAACTTTTTTGTTTTATTTTATTATAAATGTAAATACTTAAAAAATAATTAATTATGAATGGCAAAATCAACACAACAACAAAAGTCTAATGGATTAAGTTTCAAAGACATAACAGGCTACTTAGAAACAGTTTCTAAAAAAACATCTATCCAGATAGAAACTGACTCGACTAAAAAAAGAACATATATAGATACTGGAGTTTATATATTGAATGCACTTCTTTCAAAATCCATATTACATGGTGGAATATCAAAAAACAGAATTAGTATATTTGCTGGTCCTACTAGTGTAGGTAAATCTTATCTTTGTTATAATATTGCAAAAAATGCACAAAAAGAAGGTTATAACATAATTTTCATAGATACAGAATTTTCAACAGAATTAGAAGATTTTGAATCATTTGGTGTAAATACAGTTGAAAATTTTGCATTATTAAGATCAAATAAAGTTGAAGATTTGAAAATGTCTTTAACTATGTTACTTGATAAATTGAAAGCAGAAAAAATTGCTGGAAAAGATATTGGAAAAATATTAATATTTATGGATTCAATTGGACAATTAGCTTCAAATAAAGAAGTTGAAGATGCACTTGAAGGAAAAAATAAAGTAGATATGTCTAGAGCAAAAGCAATAAAATCTTTATTTAGAATCATAAGTTCTGATTTAGGTTTCTTAGATATTGCACTGGTTTGTACAAATCATATTTATATGTCTCAAGATTTATTTCCAAAACCAATAATGTCTGGTGGTGAAGGTGCTAATTATTCAGCATCAACTGTTGTATATTTAAGTAATGCTAAATTAAAAACGGGTGAAGAAGATGATATGGACTTAGGTCAAAGTGGTATTATTGTAACAGCACAAGCAAAGAAAAATAGACTTGCTAAACCTAAAAAAGTAAAATTCGAAATAAATCACACAACAGGTATGAATAGATTCAAAGGTTTAGATTTATTTTGTACACCAGAAAATTTTGATAAAGTTGGTATAGCACAAGTAAAACCAGAAATAGATAAAAAAACAGGTGAAATAACATATAAGCCAGGTTCAAAATGGTATGTAAGACATCTTGATAAAACATTTTATGATAAACAACTATACAATTCTAAAGTATTCACACAAGAAGTATTAGAAGCATTAGAACCTATTATCGAAAAATACTTTTCATATGCATCAACAGAAGAAATGGAAGAAATCAATAACGCATTCGATGAAGAATTGGATCAAGATTTTGATATCGATAATATGAATGATGATAAATTATTCGAATAATAAAATAATATTTCTTATTAATAAATTAAAAACCAATATCATTATGATATTGGTTTTTTTTATTAAAATGAAAACCTTTAATATTTTTAATTATATAAATATAAAAATAACAAATATTTAATGGCTGAAAAAGTAAATACGGGATTAGAAAAAATATTTTTCTTACATATTTTAGAAAATCCTCAACAATTCGAAAAAGTGGATTCACATTTTTTCAAAAATGAAGACATACAATTTATTTATAATATAATTAGAGAAGATTTTCTTGTAAGCAAAAATAAGATATCTCCTACACCTCAACAAATTCTTGCAATGATTAAATTGCATGATACAAAAATTTCAAATGAATTTATAAAAACATTATTAAAAGGTGATAATAGTTCATACGAAAAAGAATGGATGGAATCACGATTCAAAGCATGGAAAATATCAAATTCATGTAAAGATAATGTGATGAAATCAATTGAGTATATTAGAGGATTAAATGAAATTGATTATGATAATGTTTTAGATGTTACTAACAAAATAAAAAATATGTTTGGTGACTTATCATTAATAGATAGTGATGATAATGATTTAGGTGAAGATTTTGATGATCCAGATTCACACAAAATAACATCATCTACTAGAAAAATGGCAACTGGTTGGTCTTGTGTTGACAAAATATTAAGTGGTGGTTGGGATCAAGCATCGATGTCTGTTTTGATGGGAGAAACAAATGTTGGTAAATCTATGTGGATGCAAAACATTGGAGTAAAAGCTGCGGACCAAGGAGCAAATGTTGTATATATAACATTAGAAATGGGTTCACAAAAATGTATGAAACGTATGGGTTCAATGCGACTTAAAATACCAATTGATGACTATGATGAAAAATCTAAAGATACTATATTTATGAAAAATAGAATTAATAATCTTAAATCTATGAATAGTGGTATGTTTAGTGAAAAACCAGGAAAAATATTCGTTAAAAAATATAATACTGGTTCTTGTACAATTACTGAAATAGATAATTATATCACAAAATTAGAAGAAGTTAAAAAAATTAAAGTAAATATGGTATTGATTGATTATATCAGTCTTATGGGTATTGAAAAAGGATTAGATTTTTCTTCTATGTTATTCTTAAAAGGAAAACACTTAGCTGAAGGTATACGATTTATTGCAGATAAACACAATTGTGCTCTTATAACAGCAACACAGACTGACAAAGCTGTATGGGGTGCCAATGATATTGATTTGAAAAATATGCCAGAATCTAAAGCAATTGCCGAAACAGCAGATTCAGTATGGGCAATTATTCGTAATCCTGAAATGAAAAAAAATAATACATACAGATTAAAAATCTTGAAACTAAGAGATGGTGAACATAAAGGTGAACAAATAAGATTCAAATTTAATACAACATATCTATGCATGGAAGATGATGAATTTGTTGGAAATGCATAAAAAATAATAATAATAACATGAATGATAAAATTGATGACGAAGAAGAAAATTTAGAAGAATTTGATTTTTTAGATGATGATATAGAAGAACAGATAGATATATCTGATATTGATGATGATATAGAAGAAGATTCAAATGATGAACAAAAAACTGAATCTGATGATGATTCAAAGACTGATACTAATGATTTTGATATATTTTTCAAAAATAGTACTAATAAACACAAACTTGAAGGTAAACATTCTCTTGAAAGAGATACTATATTTAAGGGTAAATTAGATGATCCAGATTCAGAAATGGAAAGTTCAACATTTGATAATTATGATATATCAAATACTATGTTTGAAATTGAAGAAAAACAAGATGATAATTATTTATATAAAAAATGTCTTACTGAAGATATAAATGAAGTATTAAGTAATAAAACATCATTAGATTTCAAACAGAATAGAAAAAAACCTAATAGACAAACATTTAACGATTATTATAGTTTATGTTATGATGAATTACATCTGAAATATACTAGATCTGAAATTTTTGTAGAATTGTCTTATTATTTTACGGATAATATTTTCAACATGTTCAAATTGTTAAACAAAAAACATGCAACAAGTATAATAAAAGAATTACGTGAAAAAGGCTTTCTAAATAATATAGGAAATATAAACTTTATTTAATTTTGTAAATATAATTGAAATGAATATCAATAAAAATAATAAATAAAAAATGAACAGTAGAAATGATGTGTTTGCAAAAACACTAGAATATTTTAAGAATGACGAATTGGCATCTAATGTTTGGATTAATAAATATGCTCTAAAAGATTCTTATGGTAATATTTATGAAATGTCACCAGAAGATATGCATAAAAGAATTTCAAAAGAACTTGCTAGAATAGAATTGAATTATGAAAATCCTATTTCAGAAGAAGAATTTTATAATGTCATAAAAGATTTCAAGTACATTATTCCACAAGGTGGACCAATGTCAGGTATTGGTAATACAAAACAAATCGTATCTTTATCAAATTGTTTCGTTATAGGAAGAGAACAAGATTCTTATGGTTCTATAATGAAAACAGATGAAGAACAAGTACAATTAATGAAAAGAAGAGGTGGTGTTGGTCATGATATGTCACATCTTAGACCTAAAAAAACACCAGTAAAAAATTCAGCATTAACATCAACTGGATTAGTATCTTTTATGGAAAGATATTCAAATTCAACTCGTGAAGTAGGACAAGATGGTAGAAGAGGTGCATTAATGCTTAGTTGTTCTATTAAACATCCTGATGCAGAAGGTTTTATGGATGCTAAAATGGAACAAGGTAAAGTAACAGGTGCTAATATTTCATTGAAAATAACAGATGAATTTATGAATAGTCTTATCAAAGGCAAAAAATTCATACAACAATTTCCAATAGATAGTGAAACACCTATTTTCAAACAAGAAGTTGAACCAAAAAAACTATTTGATAAAATAATTCATAATGCTTGGAAATCAGCTGAACCAGGATGTTTATTTTGGGACACAATTATTAGAGAATCAGTACCTGATTGCTATTCTGAATTTGGATTTAAAACAACATCAACCAACCCATGTATCGTTGGTGATAGTATGATTGCAACAGCAGATGGTAGAAATGCGGTAAGTATTTTACAATTAACTAATGAAGGAAAAGATATACCAGTATATTCTAAAAATTCAGAAGGTAAAATAGAAATAAAAATGGGAAGAAACCCTAGAAAAACTGGTGAAAAAAGAGAAGTTTGGAAATTAACAATGGATGATGATTCTACATTCAAAGCAACACCAGAACATACTATGTTTTTAAGTAATAATACTAAAATAGAATTAAAAGACTTAAAACCAGGTGATTCATTATCATCATTTTATTCTTTTGTTTCTAATATTAGATATAGACAAATATCAAATTGTGGCAGTAAAATGAAAGGTGGTATATTTAGAAATAGAAGACAATATAGATTAGTATATGAATTTTTCAAAGGATTATCTGTTGATTATAAAAATTTTGTAATACATCATAAAGATTTCGATAGTTATAATGATAATATTGATAATTTAGAATTATTACCAGCAATTGAACATACTAGATTACATTCAGATAGAATAAAAGGTGAAAATAATCCATATCACAATTTTACAGATGAACAAAAATTTGCATTTGCTTCACATCCAGGCGAAAAAAATCCAAAATTTATAAATGTATCAAATGATGAATTAGTTAAACATGGTCAAAAAATATATAATGATAATGGTGTTTTAACTAAAAAAATGTGGTTGAAATATGCTAAAGAAAATAATTTACCTCAACATTTAGCAAATGAATTTAGATTCAAATCTTTCACAAATTTCAAAAACCAAATAGTTGATAACCACAAAGTTGTTAGTGTTGAATTTGATGGTTATGAAGATGTATATAATATTACGGTTGATGATAATCACAATTATATAGTATTAACATCAAATGATGATGAAAAATATATTACTAGTGGTGGCATATGTGTAAAAAATTGTGGCGAAATACCATTATGTCCTTATGATTCATGTAGATTATTGGCAATAAACCTTTATTCTTATGTTATAAATCCATTCAAAACTGATGCTAAATTTGATTTTGAATTATTCAAAAAACATTCATATTTAGCACAAAGAATGATGGATGATATTATTGATTTAGAACTTGAAAAAATTGATCAAATTTTAGAAAAAATCAATACTGATATAGAAGATTCAGAAATTAAAAAAACTGAAAGAGAATTATGGGAAAATATCAAAATGATGGCAATAAAAGGTAGAAGAACTGGTATTGGTATCACAGCAGAAGGCGATATGTTAGCAGCAATGAATTTAAGATATGGTACACCTGAAGCTACAGATTTTTCTGAAAATATACATAAAAATCTTGCAATAAATGTATACAAATCATCTTGTCTTATGGCTAAAGAAAGAGGTTCATTTGAAGTATTTGATGCTGAATTAGAAAAAAATAATCCACTTATTCAAAGATTATCTGAATCAG
>Ga0172381_10001657_pt1 | contig 25632 bp, 15 predicted proteins | sample Leawel6488metaG_FD_119754 | JGI IMG/M metagenome (GOLD analysis project Ga0172381, IMG submission 119754) | Leachate microbial communities from a municipal landfill in Southern Ontario, Canada - Leachate well 64-88 metaG | ecosystem: Engineered > Solid waste > Landfill > Unclassified | place... | reverse complement strand
GCCTGGTTAAACATATCCATTTCTGGCTGGAAGTCCTTATATTTTTCTGGCATTACCTCACCACCAATAATAATATTTTCCTCACCAATCATTTTAGAAGGAGTAACATCTAATGTAATATTGGTAAAAGGAGTTTGAAAACCAACCCGAGTCGGAACATTAACATTAAAAACAAATTCCTGGATGCATTGCTTGGCTTCCTTAAAATTCAACTTATCATAACGAATAAAGGGAGCTAAATAGGTATCAAAATTAGCAAAAGCTTGAGCTCCAGCAGCCTCACCTTGCATAGTATAGAAAAAATTAACCACCTGACCAAGAGCTGTTCTAAAATGTTTTGGGGCCTTACTTTGAGTTTTTTCCTCTACTCCGCCAAATCCCCTCATTAACAAGTCCTTTAAATCCCAACCGCAACAGTATGGAGCCAAAAGGCCAAGATCATGAATATGAAAATCACCGTTAACATGAGCATCGCGAATATTAGCTGGATACATCTTATTCAACCAATATTTAGCTGAAATAGCTGAAGCTAAATAATTGTTTAAGCCTTGAACTGAAAAGCTCATATTGCTATTTTCCTTCAGACGCCAGTCAGCTCGACCCAAATAACTTTCCATTAATTTTTCTTCATTACTAGTGCCAGTAATATCACGCAATTGACGATGTTGATCACGATATAAAATATAAGATTTAGCCATCTTAATCTGGCGATTGATAATCAGGGTTTCTTCTACTATATCCTGGATCTCTTCCACGGCCGGAATACTGTGATAATGAAACTTCTTACTAATCCGTTGCAAGACTTCTTCCGTCAACTTATTAGCTAATTTTTCTGGGTGCTCCAAGCCAACGGCCTCAGCTGCCTTAAAAATAGCCTCAGTAATTTTAGTTTGATCAAAGTCAGCGATTTCGCCTGATCTCTTGATAATTTTAGTAATCATCTCTTTTGTAGGGCTCATAAAGATATAAATAATGATTTATAGTAATTTATTTTTGATTATTTTTTTCCACCTAGGAGCTTATTCAACTCTCTTTTAAACTCTTGCACATTTTTGAAAGACTCATAAACAGAGGCGTAACGAATATAGGCAATCTGATCAACTTTCTTTAAATTTTTCATTACGATCTTCCCGACATCTTGGGAACTAACTTCGTTAGTTCTTAAAGCCTGGATGTCACGCTCAATCATGTGAATCAATTTTTTAAATTTATCGTCACTAATTCGTTTTTCACTAGCCTTCTTTAATCCAGAAACAAGCTTATCTCGACTATAGGCCTCACGCCGGCCATCTCGCTTAATCAAAGAAACATCTAAAATTTCTAATTCTTCATAAGTTGAAAAACGAAAAGCACATTTTAAGCATTCGCGACGACGACGAATAGACAAGCCGTCAGTGGCCACGCGGGAATCTAAAACCTTAGTGTCGGGATGATAGCAAATAGGACATTTCATAAAGATTTTTTATTTGCAAAGACTATAATTAAAAGCTTTTTAAACTATTTTACAAATTTTACTAAATATGTTGATTTTACTACATCTAGTGGACCAACATAATAACCAACCACAACATATTGTATAATAATTATTATAGCAAAAAAAATAAAGAGCGACAACGCTCTATATTTTCTCTAATTTTAGGCCTCTTTTTAAAGTTTAAAAGGTTATCCACAAGGCTCTTTATTTTACCGGATATTTAATATTAATTTTTAGTATTTCAAAACAAAAAAAAACAGCCCTCGATTGGACTGTCTTTAGATTTAAATAATTTTACATCATCTTCTTCCGAATAAACGCTGGGACACTCAATTCTTCATCTTCATCATCATCAGTCTTTTTTGATTGTGGCTTGATTATCGGTTTAGGGAGTGGCTTAGGCTCGGGATCTTTTTCCTTTTTTTCAAACCAAGAAAAATTTAAATTAGGTGCTTTGCTTTCTTTAACCTCCTCTTCTTTTTTCTCTTCTATCTTTTCTCGTTCATCATTTCTTCTTGTAAAATCATTAGAGGAATAAGTCTTAGTTTTAGGCTCAATCGATGAAAAATCATTAGCTGGAGCACCCTTATCACTGAATCCGGTCGCCACAATAGTCACTTTTAATTCATCCTTGAGGCGCTCGTCAATGACAGCTCCAAAAATAATCTTAGCATCTTCATCGGCCAAAGAATTAATAATCCGAGCTGCTTCTGAGACCTCCATCATACTTAAATCAGAGCCACCAGTGATAGTAAAGACAATACCTTTAGCGCCATTAATAGAAGTTTCTAATAAATTGGAATTAACTGCAGAACGAACGGCCTCCTCAGCTTTATTTTCACCTCTAGCTTGACCAATACCCATCAAGGCTGATCCGGTGTTAGCCATAATCGCCCTAACATCATTGAAGTCAGCATTAACAATACCAGGGACAGTAATAATTTCGGCAATACCTTGAACGCCTTGGCGTAAAATATTATCAGCGACAACAAAGGCATCAAGAAGCGACGTTTTTTTATCAATAATAGTTAATAATTTTTCATTGGCGACAGTAATAATAGTATCAACCTGAGCTGATAAATCATCATAACCACGATCAGCGATTCGCTTTCTCTGACCACCTTCAAAAGAAAAAGGCTTAGTAACAACAGCAATAGTTAAAGCTCCTAAATCTTTAGCAATTTCAGCAATTAAAGGAGCAGCTCCAGTCCCAGTTCCGCCACCCAAACCACAAGTAATAAAAACCATATCAGAGCCTTTTAACAAGTCCCTAATCTCAGATTGTGATTCTTCGGCTGCCTGACGACCCAAGTCGGGGTTCATACCGGCCCCAAGGCCTCTGGTAACAGTTTTGCCAATATGTAACTTAATATCAGCCTTATTATTATGTAAAGCTTGGACATCAGTATTAATAGCAATGAATTCAACACCTTGAATGCCCTCTTCCACCATCCGATTAACGGCATTGCCGCCGGCACCGCCGACACCAACCACTTTAATCTTGGCAAAAGTTTCGGCTATTGGTTTAACTTCTGGCATATATATCTTGATTAATAATTATTTAATATCACCACCATCTTATCTTAATAAAATAAAAAATTCAAATTTACTGAGGCATCATTTTGCCAATAAATCCTTTGACCTTACTAAAAGCGCTACTTAAATTCTTTTTAAAATGATTAGGCGCTAGACTCGGAGAAGAATGTCCGCCCCAAGCTACCAAACCTAATGCTGTCAAAAATTCTGGGTTACGAGCCTTGTCAATCGCAATCTTCACATTTTTAGCCTCACCCAAAGAAACTGGCAAACGTAATTTACGCTTAGCTGTTTCAGTGATCCCCTGAAGTAGCGATCCGCCACCAACTAAAACGGCGCCGGCTGGCAACATTCCAGAACGATCAATTTTTTTAAGCTCTTCGTCTACTTTTTCAAAAATCTCCTCAACCCGAGCTTCAATAATTTCAGCTACATATTTCAAAGAGATAGTGCTAATATTATCACTAACCTTTTCTTCCTTCACTAATTGACTAATATCCACCTCATCCTTTTTGGTAAAAACCTCAGATTCCGAATGACCATATTCAACCTTAATTCTCTCGGCTAAATTAATTGGGCAACGTAATCCAATAGCGATATCATTAGTAATATGATCGGAACCGATTGGCAAAATAGCAGTATGAAGTAAATTGCCCTCTTCGTAAACTGACAAACTGGTAGTAGTTGCTCCCATATTAATTAAAGCAGCACCCAAGTCTTTTTGACGATTATCAAAAACAGTTTCAGCTACAGCCAAGGAAGACAATACCAAGCCTTCAATATCCAAACCAGTGCGATAAATCGCCTTGGTTAAATTTTTAATTTGGTTACTTAACCCTAAAATAATTAAAGTTTCAACTTCCAAACGAACACCGCTCATTCCAATTGGATCTTTAATATCCTCTTGATTGTCAATAGTAAATTTAATTGGGATAACATGTAAAATCTCATAATTATTTGGTACTACCATTGAACGAGCAGCTTCAATTGCTCTTTCCACGTCATGCTCGTCAATCTCACCATCACTCTTGGAGACAACCACAACGCCCTTACTCTTCTCACATTTAATCTTCGGGCTATTAATACTCACCCAGACACTTTCCAGGGGAACACCAACCAGACGTTCAGCCTTTTCCAAACAAGCCGAAATAGAAGAAGTAGCATCTTCAATACTATTAACATTTCCTTTAGAAACTCCCATGGTTAAAGACGAAACAGCACCAATGATCTGAATCTCTTCAGCTTCAAAACCTTGAACTTTTTGGCCGATAACCAAACGGATATTGGTTGAGCCAATATCAAGACCAGCGATTATTTCTTCCTTCATAAATCGAAGTAATTTAATTTAATTGTATATCCTAATTATACTAGAAAAATAGAAAAATGCCAACTATTTTAGAGCCCCAATAACCCCAAATACCAGTCGATTAGGGATTGGCCAAAAAATAAGGCAATAATGGACCCTAATGCTAGAAAAACTCCTAAAGGCAACTTAGTTTTCAGCTTTTTTCCCCAAGCCATCATCATAATTATCCCTGTCACACCGCCTAACATATAGGAAATAAAAATGGCGGCTAGAAGTAAATGCCAATCAGGAAAGATTAGGCCCAACAAACCTCCGAGCCAAATATCTCCTTCTCCAATCCCCCGGCCTCTAGTTAACAAGAATTGGATGCCAAAAAAACCAGCACCAATTAATACACAAAATAATATGTTTAATAAACTGTAACCTAAAATCAAATCTAAAATAAAAATAAAGGCAGCACTCCATAAAATAGCCGGAAGTGAAATTAAGAGCCAGCGGATATCGAAGATAAAAACAATAACTAGCGCTGAAATTGACAGCCAATTAACCAATAGCCACAGGAACTTAAAATCAGTAAAAATCCAAAAATAAAAATCATAATTAGGATAAGAAAATCCAGCACCATAAAATTTAATAAAAACTAAGGCGAACAAAACTCCGACAATAAACTCCACTAGTGGATATTGAATAGCTATTGATTTTCGACAATGGCGACATTTTCCTTTTAACAATAACCAACTGATAATTGGGATATTATCATACCAGGCGATCACTTTTTTACATTTAGGGCACATTGACCGCCCCATCAGGCTTTCTTCTTTATAAAGTCGCCAAACAAGGCAATTAAGAAAACTGCCAATAATTAAACCGAGGATTAAAGCAAAAAGAGAAAAAAGATAAAACATACATGTTAAAAATTAATTTGATAAATATTATTTAATATTATTCCTAATACTTTTAATCATTGTCGGGGAAATAACCTTGTTACTATCCAAACTAAGAGCTAAATCTAGATACTTAATAGCATTTACGTCATCGCCTTTTTGATGATACAAAACCGCCAAAGAAAAAGGCCAAACATAATCAGTCGGATACCTTTCACTGGCCCGAAGATTATACCAGATAGCGGTTTCTATATCTCCGCCCATGAAATAAGAGTCAGCAATTCTCTTGTAAGTAACTAAGTCACTCATATTAAGTAAATAGGAAAGACGGTAATTGGCTCCAGCTAAATCATATTTTAGCTCTCGTGAATAAAGATCTCCTAGCTCCTTGAATATTAGGCTCTGATAATAAGCCACGGACTTTTCTGAGGTGCTCAAAGACTCCGGATTATTCTCGGGTTTCGGCAATAACTCTAAAACCTTTTTTAAATCCAATAAAGCCAAATCATCTCGACCAGAAACAACATAAAACTTGGCTCGAGCAAAATAGTTTTTTGGTAAATCAGGACTTAACTCAATCATTTTTTGATAAGACTCAAGGGCGCGAGGATAATCCTTTAGAAGCGTTTGAATTTTAGCGCGAAGATAATAATAATCATAATTATCCTTAGTTAATTTCGGCAAAAGATCAATTAGTTCTTTCTGAAATAACTTAATAATCACTGGATTAATTGTGGTCTCCAGGTCATAAGGCAAAGAGTCGACAAAATTATAATTATAATAAAAATCATTCACATTTTGAGCCTTGATCTTTTGATAATAGAACAAAGCGCGAGGATAATCATTTTGATTTAAAACTTGTCGCATTTCCAAAAAATAATTATCAGCCACCAAGGATTTAAGCTCAAAAGAAATTTGTCGACCAGAAAAAAATAATGCCAAGGCAATAATGATAATTTTAATCGGCCACCCCAAATTAAACTTGGAATCAATCTCTGTTCCGCCACTTAACCTAGCGTTCTGAGTAGCAACAATTGCTAAATAAGAAAAGAAATAAATTTCAGTGACAACTATGGAAAAACCGAAAAGTAGTGAAATTAAATAGGCGAAGACGGCAGCGATCAAAGACTCCGACCAAAATCGATACAGGTGGTCAGATCGATTCTGGTTAGCCCATTTAAAGAAGCTAAAATAAACAAAAGTATAGACAGCTAAACCAATAATGCCAACCGTCAAAAGCAAATCTAATATTAAATTATGAGCTCGATTAGTACCAGCATTTACAAAACCAGTTTGCGCCCAATTAACCTGATAATATTTAATAAACTCTCTCCCCTGGTTTTCCAAGCCATAGCCCAACAGAGGTCGATGAGAAATTGACTGAATAGCACCCGACCAGAAATTGAAACGCGCTGAAACACTCCCATGACTAAAATCCAAAGAGGTTTTAAGGCGCTGGGATATATAAGGATTTTGAAACAATGAAATGATCGCCACCAGACCCAAAAGAAATGATATCAATATCACTCCCCTTCTCTGAGGCCTCTGAAGGCTAGGCCAAGGACGAGATAGATTCCAATAAGCCAACAAAACTAAGGCTCCCAATAAACCCAACCAGGCTGAGCGACTTCCAGTAGCAAATAAAGTTGCTAATTGAAAAACTAATAAGACAGCTAAAATTAAACGAGGCCAAAATTTCCGATACTTAATTAATCCATAGAGCAAAAGGGGCATAATTAAGACTAAATACGATCCTAAAAAATTCGGCTGACCCAAAGTAGAAAAAGTCCGATGAGTAATAAAAGGCGGTTCTGTCCAAGAGATAAAATCAATTCCTAGAATCTGTAAAAGACCATAAAGACTAACAAAAAAAGAGGAACCCATTATCACCCAGAATATTCGATGAATCTTTTTATCTAGATCGTTGCTAGTTACCAAATTATAAAGCAACAGAAAAAACCACCAACCATAAAATAATAAACTCCGATAACCCTGTTGACGATCAGCGAGACCATAATAACTATTGGCTGGATCGATAGAAAAGAAGAGAGAAATAGCACCAAAAATAATCAATATTAAAACCGGGAGCAAATAACGTCGAGAAAATTTTTGTCGACTAGAAAAAAAGAAAGCCTTAATCAAGGTTAAAATAAATAAAACATAAACTAAGGAGCGGAACAAGACAATCTTATTTAACTCGAAAACATTATCAGTCTTTAAGAAAAAGGCCAAAGCCAAAGGAACGGCAAAAAATACCAGTAAATAAGTAAATTCTACTAGTATTTCTAAGACTTTTTGCCAACTAAATTTACCTAAAACAATTGCTTTCATAGATTATTATTATACCATAAAAATCCAACAAAAAACCACCAGGACTACTGATGGTTTTTATAACTAGCAACAATAAGTTACTGGGATCTCTTCTTCATATTATTCCAAACTACCAGAAGCGGTGAAGCTAAAAAGATTGAGCTGTAAGTTCCGAAGAAGATGCCAACAAATAAAGCTAAGGCAAAATATTTAATTGATGGTCCACCAAAAACAACAATGGACAACAAAACAAACATTACAGTCATCGAGGTATTAATGGAACGGGTTAAAGTTTGGTTAACGCTTCGGTTAATAGTGTCTTCGAAGTTCTCAGCCGACTTCGGTAAATTCTCTCTAATCCGATCAAAAACCACAATAGTATCATGAACGCTGAAACCTAGAACCGTTAAAACAGCAGCTACAAAAGAGGTATTAACTTCTATTCCCCAAAATTTTCCAAGTAAGGCAAAGAAACCGATAACGATAATGGTATCATGAAACAAGGCAATCAAAGTAGCAACACCATACTTCCAAGAAGAAATTGGTTTAGATACTTTGCGGAAAGCATAAGAAATATACAAACTAATTGCGATTAAAACCAGAATGATAGAATAGACGGCCTTTTTCTGCAATTCTTGCCCAACGGATGGACCAATAGCTGTAAAATTAAGCTCACTGAAGCCATTATCAGCACTTAAATTAGCAACGGCACTAGTTCCCTTCTTTTCTAAGCTAACTGGATTTTTACTGTCATTTAATTTCTTTAAAGCATCCAAAACTTTTTGATGAACCTCTTCACTGTCATCTTGAAAACGAAGGATAAAAGAATTTTCTGATGGTTGGACGGACAAACTACTTAAGTTCAAGTCTTTAACAGCCTCTGAAACTTCAACCACCTTAGGCTTATTATCTCCGAACTTAACCTCTAAAAAACTACCACCGGTAAAATCAATGCCCAACTTTAATCCCCAAGCAAAAATGAAGTAAAGCGCGGTCACAAACAAAACGATAGAGATACCAATCCAAATTTTTCTTTTTTGTATAATTTTATACATAATATTAGGAGAAAGTGAGACGGCCGCTCATTATTTGAGCTCAGTAGCCGGCAAAACTTCTTTTTTGTTTTTTACGCTAGTAATCAACCAATGATATTTAGTTAACCACTTATTAGACATTAATTTTAAGAAATTTCTAGTTACAAAAATAGCAGTAAACATGGAGATGATAACACCCAGAAGCAGAGTAATAGCAAAACCTTTAATCACGCTGGCTGAGAATTCAATCAAAACAAAACAAACAATCATGGTAGTAAAATTACTATCCCGAATTGATGGCCAAGCACGACTGAAACCATCTTCAATTGATTTACCCAAATCCTTGCCATTTCGAAGTTCTTCTTTCAAGCGCTCAAAAATAAGGATATTAGCATCAACCGCCATACCAATTGAGAGAATAAAACCAGCAATACCAGCTAAGGTCATGGTCACTGGCCAAAGCTTGAAAATAGCTAGTGAAATAAAACCATAAATTACTAAGGCAAAAACTGAAAGTAAACCAGGCAAACGGTAAAACAAGATCATAAACAAGGCAACGACAGCCAGACCAATTAAACCAGCCTTGACGCTATTATCAACTGATTGTTGACCTAAAGTGGCTCCAACAGTTTGTTGCCCAACTAAAGTAATTGGGACCGGCAAAGCACCAGTATTTAATCTCTGGGCTAATAACTTGGCTTCCTGAGCAGTAAAAGTACCACTGACTGAAGCCTTGCCACCAGTTATCTTTTCATTAACTGTTGGGATACTGATTGGGTAACCATCTAAAAAGATAGCCACCTGCTTACCAATATTTCTTCCAGTGATATCTTCAAATAATTTAGATCCCTCATCATTAAATTCTAAAGAAACTTCTGGAGCACCATCATTCGGATTAAAGTTAACAACTGCTCGTTTCAAATGTTTACCAGTTAATTCTGTATTTTTCCATTTAACATCAGTTCCATCAGAACTGGCAGCCGCAGCCAAATCGGCCGCAGTATAAATTGGGAAACTAATATCGCGCAAATGATATTCCATAGTCTTCTTGTCATCACGCAATCTCTTATCTTCTAGTTTTACAATATGATATGAACTCTTAGTAGTAATTATATTTTTGAAAACTTGACCCTTAGCCAAAAACTTAACCGGCTTAACTAACTCTGGGTTAACATCTTCAGTAATCCAGCCGAGATCGCCATCATTTTCTGAGGTGACAGTTAGAGCATCAGAGCTCACACCAACATTTTGGGCAGGATTATTAACTTTAGCCAGAGCTACAAAATCTTCTCCCTTTAAAGCTTGGGCTAAGACTTTCTTGGCTTGATCATTAGAAACTTTATTGAGATCAGCTAACTTTTTAGAATCAACATCAGAAGCTACAACAGCACTGTCATCCCTTTCTCTAAATTCCAAGAGTGGAGTTTCGCCAATCATCTTGATTGCCTCCTTGATATCCTTGATACCAGCTAATTCAGCAATAATTCGATAGTCACCAGTAATAGTTTTGTTGATTTGAACCACTGGCTCAGAAACACCAAAAATATTAATTCGACGTTCAATAACCTCGCGAACACCTTCTAAGGCAGTGTCCTTGTCAGCTCCCTCTAAAGACTTCACATCAGCCTCATAAGTTAATTGGCTACCACCTTGAAGATCAAGACCAAGACGAAAAGGAATATCTTTGACCTTGGGCAGAGTCACAAAATTCTTGGTGGCTCCAGAGATGGAATCACTCATCTTGTTATAATAATTACCACCGCTAACCAAGAAGGCTGAAACGGTAATAACAATAATGATGGCAAAGATCCACCAAGTTCGACGACGAGGACTAGAATTAAACACTCTTTGAAATAAGTTCTTTTTCATATAATATTTATAATAAAAGGTCGAACACTGATGTCAGACATGAGATATTTGACCAAGATTTTATAGAACAATCTTAAAATAAAAAGAAATAAAAATCAAGGGGAAAAAGTGTGTAAACCATAAAAAAAGCCAAAAATTGACAGGGTATCATTTTTCTTTTATAATCTAATTGACACTTATAAAATAAACTATTAATAATATGCCACTAATACCGACAGTTATCGAAAAAGAAGGCCATATCGAAAGAGCCTATGACATCTACTCCCGCCTGCTTAAAGACCGAATTATCTTTTTGGGCGAACCAATAGACGATCACACTGCCAATATCATTATCGCTCAATTTCTTTTTTTAGACGCCGAAGACAAAGATAAAGATATTAAATTCTATATTAATTCTCCCGGTGGATCAGTAACCGCTGGCATGGCCATTTACGACACCATGCAATATATCAAATCTGACGTCTCTACTATTTGTTTAGGCATGGCTGCTTCTATGGCCTCCTTCCTGTTAGCCGCTGGAGCTCCCGGAAAAAGATTAGCGCTACCCAATAGTGAAATTATGATTCATCAAGTGATGGGTGGAACTGAAGGCCAAGCTTCTGATATCAAGATTAGGACTGAACACATCCTTAAAACCAAAGAAAAAATGAATCGAATTTTTGCTGAACATACTGGACAAAAGACAGCCACCATTGAAAGAGACACCGATCGCGATAATTATATGACCGCCGAAGAAGCCAAGAAGTATGGAATTATTGATAAGATTATTAAGAAACAGATATAAGGCCAAATAAAAAAGACTATCAATAGATAGTCTTTTTTCTTTTATCTAAATTTTTTCTATTATTTAACAATCGTAAACGATTTGATCATCGCCCCAAAGATATTATTATAAGATAAGGTCTGATCGGAAACTGGGGTGTAGGAAACAATATAAATATTATTTGAAGTTTGATTAGTCAAATAAACAATCAAACCATCAACACTCTTAATCCCCTCCCAATTATTAAAAGTTACTGTCTGACTATCTAAAGCAGTTGTACTAAATTCAGTTTCATACCACTTCTTGATACTCAGCTTATTAGTGTTGGCCTGAGTGACAACCTGCACAAATGATTGATCCTCTGCGGTAAAGATTACAGAAGCACCCTTATCAACTAAATATAATTGCCAAGCGTTAGGGTATAAAATATTATATTTATAACTGGCATTACTATATTTTTTAATATTAGTATTATCAATTAATTTTCCACTTCCGGCCGGATTATAACCACCGACTAACTCTGTCAAATCATTATATTTATCACCATCAGAATCAATAGAGCTAGCATTAGTCCCAAGATCAGCTTCTTCTAAATCACTCAGCCCATCAATGTCTGTATCAACAATGGCCGTAGAAACAACAATCTCGGGAGTGCTAGTGGTGGTAACCGGGGTGCTGGTGGCTGTAGTCGTTGCCACTATCTCTGGAGTAGTAGTAGGAACAATGGTTGGAGTGGTAACAACTGGTCTAATTGGAACAACATCCTCAGAAACAGTATCTTTACTTGGGAAAAGGAAGCTAAAATTAAATTGATCTGGATTTTTTAAATAAGCAAAAGCACCATAGGCCAACAATCCAATAACTATTACTCCAACAACAATAATTATAAGCCCAGTCTTTTTACCCTTAACATGGGCATCGGATGATTGATCAGTCTCACCAGCTTTTTTTTCAAAATTATTACCGAAATAATCATCATAACTAAAAGTCCCAGCCTTATAATGTTTAGGCATTTTATGGACAACAATATTTTGAGAAATTGTTGCTTCTAATTGAGTAGACTTATCTTGAGCTAATTTTTTATCATCACTCGATTGGGCTTCTTTTTTTCTAAACATAAATTCAATAAAATTATTTTATTGGCTTGGTTAAAGGGTCATAGCCGGCTGTAACTTCAGCTCCATCTTTATAAGTATCACCATCAGTATCAGCATTATTAGGATCAGTCTTGTGAGTATTAACTTCAGCTCCGTCAGTTAAACCATCATTGTCAGTATCTTTTAGAATTGGGCTAGTTAAATATTGTTTGACCTCATCGCCATCGGTTAAACCATCGCCGTCAGTATCGGTATTATTAATGTCAGTGCTCAAAACCTGCTCTTCAGTATCGCTCAAACCATCTTTATCAGTATCTAAAACTGTCGAGGTAGCAACAACGGTTGTGGTAGCTGGAGTGATAGGGGTGGTCGTTACAATCGGAGTAATCGGAGTCTCGACAACTGGAACAATCGGAACATTATCCGATGAATCAGAAACGGCGTTGATTAAAAACTTAGCGTAAATGAAATAAGCGACAACTCCAACTAGAGCTAAAATAGCAATAAATATAAAAATCTTTCTTAAAACCTTCACCATTTTTGATCTGGTATCAGCTTCCTCCGGCTCTAAGTTAGAAGCTACAGCAGAAACATTGACAGCCGAAGGCATCGGACTAGCATCCGAACGAGGGATAATAGGGGCAGACGGAGTTGTAGCTGGAGCGCTATCAGTATCAGCGAAGATATCATCGATATCCTTGTTTTTAGGGTCTAAGTTATTAAACATAATTTTATTGTTTTATTTAAAATAAATAACTCGTTATTCTAAATAAAAATTTTAAGTATTTTTCGATTTAATTATTATTTCCGTGGCCATTTACCTGACAAAGATTTCCATTATTAGAACAAACGCTGCTACCAGGGCAAGTTCCACAAGAGCCACCGCAACCATCAGGACCGCAAACCTTATTATTACAATCAGGAGTACAAAGATTGATTGATGCCTGGCAAAAAGATCCATTAAGAGCACAGATGTCATTGCCACTACAAGTCCCGCAGGAGCCACCGCAACCATTAGGACCGCAAACTTTACCAACACAACTTGGCGTACAACCACAAATATTGGCGTTACCATTGGCACCACAAGTATTAGGCGAAACACAAGCAATAGTTCCTGTGGCCACTCTAGTCAGACCGCAATTATCAGTCTGGATAAAGCTACCGCATTTAGTGTTAAGGGCTGGGGACCAAGAAGCGGAATCACAACATGCGCCCATAGTGCTACAAGTATCGCAAGATGATGGGCAGAGCTTGTCCTGAACGCAACGGAGAGAATAATATTGGGTAGTATCAGCTCCCTGGTCCTCTTCGAATGATGACCCAGAACTTAAACGACGATACCATGTCCCAGCATTTTCTAAAGTCGAGCTCCAAAAATTACCTAAAGTATTTCGATTAGCAAAAGCAAAGGTGGTTGTATTTACTGCTTTACTAGCCGTTCCAGATAAATATCCTTCAAAACCACTATCACCATCAATTTTTAATTTGTCACCAGCAGAAGCACCAACGACAGCAGCTAAGCTACTAAACTCAGCCTTACTAGGAATATGGTAACCTGGAGGACAAATGCCTCGGACCGATTCAGAAGTGGCCCCAGCTGTCGCTTCAGAAGCTCTATATAGTCGTCCTTCAGCTTCACAATAAGCATTATTACTATTATAACAAGTACCAATAGTAACTTGATTGAGAGCCTGGATAGTAGTTTGGGCCAAAGCATTATATGGTCTAAATAATAATGACAAAATATTCTTCCACCAAGAAGTTGCCGGAATAGCCTTAGCAGAACCACCACCGGAATAATCAAGAACGGCAGAAACTGGGACATTTAAATTATCCGCCATCCAACATTGATTATCAATCAAAACAGTCTTATAATAACCACCCTGATTTTTGATCTCACCCGTCTGATTCCATGGGCCACCAGAATATTTCACTAATTCTTTGCCGCAAGAACTCTCAACAGTCAGACCATATTCTTTCTTGGTCGAAACACCATACTCATTTTTAGCTTCAATCATAAAAATATAACTGCCAATATTTGTTGGTGTTCCAGAGATTAAACCAGTTTGAGCATTTCCCACAAAACCACTCGGCAAACCGACTGATCCGAGCGAACTACCAGGGGTACGATAACCATAAAGGTAGGTAGTGTTATTATTTTTAGGATTAAGATTATTAATTTGACAACTATAATTTTGATATAGACCAGCCTTTTTATTACAACTAAAATCTATCCGCGGTGGATTAGACTTAAGCTTAATAGTAAAAGCCTTCTCGGTTGTCTTTCCAAAAAGATTATGAACTTTAATCTTATAATTTAAATTAGCATCCTGATTGAAAGCCGAGGTGTCAACGGTTCCGGTAATATTTAACTTATACCGACCACTAGCTTCAGCAGAAAGAACGCCATTGAGACCATTATTTAATTTAAAACAACCAACTTGAGTTTTGAGAATCTTCCAAGATCCACCGCTAAAAGGAATAGTTGCGCAAGAAGGATTTATTGGAGCAGCCAAAGTAGGGTTAACAAACAAAGATGACAAATTATTAAACCAGCCCTTAATAGTCGAGGCCAAAGAAGAGGAAAAATATAAATTTAGATAATCAAAAGCGGGATCATCAAAATATAGATTATAATCTAAAATATTATTAGGATCAGAACTTAGATCATACTCAGCATCGGAGGCGGTAATCGTTGGCTCTCCGGCAGAGATATTAATAACAGTTGAGGTGCTACTAGCTCCGCTACGACCGTCCATAACCTTAACGGTAATATTATAAGGCTTGTCGTCTCCAGCTTTCTGCGCCCAAAGTTTTTTCTGATTAGGATCAGATGTTGGTAGAAAAATTGGTTTTGCGCTCCAACCAAACCCAGTCCAATCAATATTATCATCGATCAGAACAAAGCTAACTGGATCGCCATCTGGATCTTCTGCCTTGATATACCCATTAAATTCTTTGCCGATAACTCCATTAAGATTCACCGCTACAATCTTCGGATCATTATTAGCAGTTCCGCCATATCCCGAAGAAGCGGTAGTATGACAATTTAAATTAGCTAAATTAACCGGAGATGAAGTGGATGACATGAAGGTATAATTAGTCTCCATGTTGGCACACAAATTATAACTAGAACCACCAAGATTTGCGGAATAAGCTAAGGCATAACTATCAGCTGGTAACTCTAAGTTAACGCTATTGGAGCCATTATAATACTTCTTAGTATTCCCATTCCAACAAGTAGTATTATCAAAGCCGGTCATGGTGGTAGTGGCATTAGAAGCGGTATTACAGATACCTAACTTGTTAACCGGATCGGCTAAAACTGAACTGCCAATCTGAGAAGCAAAAACATTTTGCCAACTAGGCCAAGTGGAGATTACGGCTTGAGGTAAAAATGTTCCAGCCGTTAAAATTGGATACTTACCATGAAGATTCTTGTAATCCTTCAATGACTGATTAATCTTATTTAAAGATTGTAATCTTTGAACATCACGCACTAAACTAGCCTTAGAACTATTACATAAAGATCCGTTTTGACAATCAGCATCAATTAAGCATTTTTGCTTACTGATACATTTAGAACTAGTACTGGGGTCGCAGACCTCATAATCATCGGGATTACCACAATCGCTGGTAGCGCTACAATTCTTGGGTGGGAATGAACAAGTACCCAAGTTACTACTTAAATTATTATTGAATTTCCAATTGGCCAAAATCTTACCAAAAACATCAGAAGTCTGAGTAGTAGCTCCTTGATTATAGGTGATAATATAAATATTAAAATAAAGTTTAGACAAATTACAAACTCCAGCTCCATCAGAACAATCATCAGGAATGGAACATGGATCGCCCTCTAAACAAGTTCCCTTAATATTAGTGGCCGCAACATAAACCGTTCTGTTGTCCCGAATAGCATCATAGCCATCAACCTTGATCTTCGAAGGTGAACCGGTAAATCTCTGCTTAGCATACCAATCATCAATACTATATTGAGCCGGATTAGCCACAATTCGAACCGCAATAGCATCAGTCGTCGTACTGTTTAAAGTATTAACGCTTTGAGCCACTACCGAGTTAACGGTTAAATAAACCGACAAGGACAGGACTAAACTAATAAATACATACCAGGCGTTTCGATTAGCCAATTTATGATTATTCATCTTGTTTATGAATATTAAAGTTAATTATTGTTGAAAAAAATATGATTCTTTTAAGATATCAGGAATACAAAATCCACCGACAGTACAATCATTGTTACTGGTACACTCAAGATCACGATTATTACTACAAACATTGCGATCAGACAAACCGAGATTAATAATATCGCTACCAGAAGAAATGGCTGGTAAATCATCAGCGGTAGTATTTGGGTCGCCGGCATCACGACAATAATAGAATTCATAACTATAATTGCCATAATTATTTCCAGCTAAATCTTTAGAGGGCTCCCAATAATAATTATTAATAACCGATGGCCAAGGATTAGCGCAAACAAAAATTCGGGAAGGAACCTCTTTTTCCTTAGAAGCAGTAGAATAAACATTATTGGCGTTCATTACTGTCTTTGCGCTAACAGCAACCTGAGCATCTAAAATTCCCGGTTGAACACTTAATAAACGTCGATTACCATTGGCTGGCAAATCATTAACAGAGGCAAAATTAATTTTACCGGTGTCATTAATGGTCCAGTTCCAACTCCAATCATAAATTGGCAATGGTCGTAATTCTTGACCATTGCTACTTAAAGCTCTAGCAGTATATAACTTATCGCGATCAGAAGCGGTATCAAATGTTGGATCACTAGAAACACCATCATTTTCATTAATATCATCGCTGGTATTTTTTTGGAAAAGATATGAAGCTGGAGTTAAATCAACCTTGTCAATCAGACACAAACCAGAAGTGGCCCCATTATCATCCATAGTCTTAAATGACCAAATAGAAGAATTTAAAAACATTCCTTCTTCATAAGTATGGCCAAACCCAAAAGGACCATAATAACCACCGCCATTAAACGGACTTGATCCTGCCATGCCAATTTTATAAGAATTTAAAACCCCTTCTTTACCTATAGCAGTAGAACTAGCCATACTATCTAGATAAAACTGTCCCCTAACAATCGCAATATAATCCGTATTAGGCTCAAGCACATTAGCCGGGGTAAACTTCAAGACAGTATTAGAACCAGTGGTTTCATAAGTGACAGTTCCAGGAGCAGTACAATAAGTTGCAGTAATATCAACATCGTAAGCCGTTGCCTGATTAGGATTAAGAATCCGAGCAACTCGATCATAAACTCTCTCAAACAGTCTAACAATCCGATTGTAGACGCGAGCAAAAATATTTAACTGACTATTCTCTTTTCCTAAATCTGAATGGGGAAAGGACCCAGCCGGGCAAGTACCGGGAGAATTAGACTGAAATAATAAAACAAAATTATCAGTTAAAGAAGTATTGTCCATTTTTTCATTAAAAGTAACTGAGATAACAGAATTGCGACAAACATTTTGTTGATCATAAGAAGGGTTTGTAGCAGTTACTTCTGGCCGAGCATGACAGCAAGAATCAGATGAACAACCCAAGGTATTAACATCACCACATTGATTGTCAGAAGAACAACCACAGCATAAACCTCGACCAGCGCCGGTACAATTTCCCTTATCTTTATAGCAACTTAAGACCGGACTAATCTGGCCACAGGTATCATTATTTGGATCACAACAACAAGTACCGCAACCACCAGAAGCTGAAGAAGTGGAATAAATTGTTTGGAATGAATTAGTTAAACAGGAGAACGGACCGCCACAAATTGATACATTACAGGTCCCAGTTCCCGATCCGGTACTAGTAGAATTACAAGAAGCACCCAGAGATGGAGTACCACAACCAGCTGAACAGGCAGACAAAGATGAATAAACACCAGTTGCTGAAGGAACAGAAGAATCGCATTGATCAGAATTCAATCCACCCTGACAATTGTAATAAGCACAAGCGCCAGTATCGCTTCCGGAAGTAATTTTATTATTACCGGAAATACATTTCATCAGACCGGTTAACTTCATATTCCAGCAACAACTACTATTACTTTTACAAGCGCCTTCAGTTAATGTGGAACAAGCGGCGTTAGGATCAGACGTCGTACAGCCAGTACATTGATTATTATTTTTAAAGATAAAATTAGCTAAAATATTAGTAGAAGAAGCATTATATAGACCAGGAGTTGAAGCGCATTGGTTACTAGCGCTCGAAGCACAAGCATAAAAAGCACAGCGACCATAAAAAGGCGAAGTCGAAGTCGGAGTTAAAGGATCTAATTGTCGATACATAGCTAATCCATCTCCACCCCGACAAATATTATCCTTGCCATCCCAACAACAAGAAGTAGCATGAGTGCTACAATCGCCTTGAGAAAGATTAGTACAATCAACACAAGTATTATCTTTACAAAATCGACCGCTTGATTGTTCACAATTACAAGCAGCATCATTTTCCTCTTGAGTATTACCAACCACAGAACAACCTGAGCAAAGACCAAGATTAGCGGCTCCGCTACCGCAGGTTCCTTCACAAGTTAAGGGAGCACAACAATCACGAGCATCTTGTCCCTTCTCACAACAACAAGCACAAGAAGCAACATCTTCCTTGGTACATTTATCCCCCTGACAAGTAGAACCAACCGGGCAAATAACTGAATTATTAACACATTGATGTTCACTGTTACAATCAAAACCAGCATCACAATTAACACAGCTTTCAATTGACCGACACTTATTACGTCCAATATTAACCCAACCAGCCGGACAACTAGAACTAACAGTCATAACCCAAGATCCAGCGACACAAGATCTTTGAGCAGTATAAGAACTAGACCCTAGGGTATAAGAATAAGACTCGGGAAGACTACAAGCAGTATTATTGTTTTTAACACACTTATTTATTCTGGGGTCATAATTACAACGGCCACCAGCACAAGCTAAAATATTACCACAATCCTCTTGACAAGTTCCCACCACCTGAGAAACACCACCAGCATAAGGCGAACATTGACCGGGAGAATTAGGACAAAAACCAGTTGGGCAAGAATCACCACCGCCCTTTTGGGCGCAGCTATAAAAAGATTCTTCGCCACATTGAGGATCATCCTCTGGGCAAGGCTCACAAGTACAAGAACTAGTATTACAACGAAGATTAATATCATTACAAATTGAATCATCAGCATTACAGGACGCATCACCTTCATTATTATCACAAGACAGCGCTAAGGAAGTTCCAAACTTCCATTCAAAAACTGAAGTGGCAATACTATTATAACAACCATTAGTAGAGCTCATTAAAGAAATAGCACATTGACCTTGTTTAGGACTACCAAAAGGACAACAGTATGGAGTGCCACTGCTACATTCGCTATTTTTTGTGCAAGAGCCAACGAGAAAATTTAAACCATTACCCGTTCCATAGGGAACTGTAACTCTCACTGGTCCAGTAATAGCTTCCTGCGGGACATTAACCACTAACTTATTAGCATTATTATCAGAGGTATTAATAGTCACCGGTCCTGAAGCACTACGCTCTTTATAAAATTTAGCAACACCAGTACCGGCCCCATGGGAAGGCGTAAAATACTCACCATAAAGACTGACCTGGGAACTGGCCGGGCCACGATTTGGTTCAGCCTTACATAAGCTTGGCAGAAGTGATGAGTTAGGATTAAATTTAAAATTTTCAATTGAACTAATCGGATCCCAAGCTCCAATCTTCATACTAATTTTGAAACCAACATTTGGCACCCTCTCACCAGTAATCGGATTATTAGGATTAGGCGGAGTTGATGGAAGTTGCGGAATTTTGATAATCACTTGGTTGTCTTGCCAGACAGAATTTAAACAAGCAGCCGGAAAACTATAACTAGCCTCAGTCGTATCTAAAAATACTTGGCTAATTCCACGGGAATTACCAAAGCCACTACCATGGATAGTAACATATTGTCCGACATTACCTTCTACCGGCTCAAAACTAGAGATGGAAGGCGGAGCTGGCGGTTCTTGATTTTTACGAAAACCGACATAATTACTCTTTTGATTATCATAACTAACCACAAAGGTACTCATATAACCAGCGCCAACATTTGGCACTAAAACTACACCAGAAGTTTGATCAGAACCAAAATTGGAGTTAATGCCTTTAAAACTATTAGTCTGATTACCAAAATAACCTTCACCATTTAAGTTATTACCAAAATAATTAACCTCAGAGCCCAAGGTACCAGAGACTGGAGTAATCCGACAAATTCCAGGGCGAGTGATGGCATTAGAAACAAAATTAGGAATCTGAGTTCCGATGTCATTATTAGTAATATCAAAATCAATTAGATTACTATTTAAATTCCCATTAACAACCTTAATCGGACCGGAAACAACGTCGGATGGAATAGCCACAATAATTTCATTATTAGTCCAGGAGTCAATACAAGCCGGATTAATAACAGAGGGGCTCACAGCCACCTTGTCATCAGTCGGATCATTTTCATCACCTAAGAAAATTACCTGACTCAGACCAGCAGCTTCGGTTTTGGAAACTTTAAAATTAAAAAATTGTTTAATTCGAGCAATCAAGCCAACTGACTTATTATTTAAGACAGTTGTAGTGCTAAGACTACCAAAATTATAACCATGAATTGAAATAATATTATTAGCTGATCCATTAGGAGCATCAACATTACAGACGCCACCATCGCAGTCACCATCGACAGAACAGGTCTGATCAACATTATCCTCACAAAAACCACCCAAAGGACTAACGTCAGTAATTACTGGCGATCCCAAACAAGTACAAGAATTAACATCACAAGTTAAACCCTGAGCGGAATTACATAAATTATTATCAGCGTCACAAGTAGTATTGGTTAAATCACTATCACAAGCATCGCCAAAATTACCGCCAGAATCAGTAGCACAATTAGGATCAGAGACTGGGCAAGGTTTGCAAGTACAAGAGTCTTCAGCACAAGCTAATCCAACCTGGCAACTAGAGGAACTATAATTACAACCAGGGACCAAGGGTAAGTCATCACAAGCCATTCCTTCACAACCAGCACCACTGCAAGGAGGCAAAATCCCACCGCCCCCAGTATCATCACCGCCATTACCACCATTCCCCGTTGCTCCCAAAAGACGATTAAGAATAAAAGCAGCGATACCCCAAGAAGCTAGAACAATGACTAAACCGATAACACCAGCTTTCAAAATCTTTTTAGCAGCTTCAATATTTTCTTCATTGCCATTGGAGGTCATCCATTTAAACCCAGCAAAAATAACAATGCCCACTGCAATAATTCCTAAAAACATCATGGCGACATTGATAATTCGAGCCGCAATACTAATTGGACTGTCACTAGACAACTGGATAACATTAGTAATTTCATTAGTACCGACATCTAAAGCCAAAACGTTTTTAGCTAATAAAAATCCACCTATCACAAAAGCTAGGAGGATAAAAAAACGACTAATTTTATTCTGAGATGACATGATAAAAAGATTAAATCACCAGCCGACCACAGGACTCTAGAATGGTCCGATAATCGCTTTACTTGCTGGCTATTTTGTAATAGAATTATATCATAATAATAAAAGACTGACAACTATTTTATGACGATTGAAAGAGTAATAAAAAAATTCACCGACAACAATCCCAAGGCTGATACAGATATGATCAGACTGGCCTATGAGTTTGCCGAAAAAGCTCACAATGGACAGGAAAGAAAAAGCGGTGAACCATATATTCAACACCCTCTCCACACGGCTTTTGTCTTGGCTGAAATCAAATCCGACCTACCAACTGTCGTGGCCGGTATTTTGCATGATGTTCCAGAAGATACTGATATTACTTTAGAGGATATTCAAAAGAATTTTGGTGATGAAGTTTGCAATCTAGTGGCCGGCATCACTAAACTAGGAAAAATCAAATATCGCGGCGTCGAAAGGTACCGCGAAAACCTACGTAAAATGTTTGTGGCTATGGCTGATGACTTGCGCATTATTTATATTAAGTTTGCCGATAGATTACATAATCTCAGAACCCTAGAATCATTACCAGAAAATAAGCGAGAACGAATAGCCAAGGAAACCTTGGAAATTTATGCTCCAATCGCTGGGCTTCTGGGTGTTTGGCGTCTAAAATGGCAGATGGAGGATATCTGTTTTAAGTATCTCTACCCTGATGACTTTAAAAAATTAGAATTCAAATACGAAGTGGAAAAGAAAGCAGAACGTAATCAATTTTTTCAAAGAGTTAAAAAAATTATCGGTCAAGAGCTTTCTAAAAGCCGTATCAATGATTATCAAATTGAATATCGTTTCAAACATCTCTATAGTATTTGGCAAAAAATGCAGATGAAGGATCGTAAATTTGATGAAATCTATGATGTGTTTGCCCTCAGAATAATTGTAGCTGATGTTCCGACTTGTTATAAAGTGCTTGGAATACTACATACCATTTGGAAGCCAAAAATTAATCGCTTTAAAGATTATATCGCCGTCCCCAAACCAAATGGCTATCGCTCGTTACACACCACTGTTTTTGGTTTAGACGGCAAGGCCGTTGAGTTTCAAATTAGAACACCAGAAATGAACGAAGAATCTCTCTATGGTATTGCAGCTCATTGGCATTACAAACATAATTCCAAAAATAACAAAAAAGGCGATGTTGAAGATCAGCCAAAATGGGTCAAAGAAATTTTAGAAATCAAACGAGACAATAAAGATGCTCGACATTTTGTCCAAGAAATAAAATCATCCAATATCTTTCAAAATAGAATTTTCGTTTTTTCTCCCAAAGGTGACGTCTTTGAACTACCAGAGCAATCAACCCCAATTGATTTCGCCTATGCTGTTCATACTGATATTGGAAACAAGGTAACCGGAGCCCTAATCAACGATAAAATCGGAGCCCTAGACCAGGAATTAAAGAATGGCGATTTAGTGGAGATTGTAATTGATAAAAAAAGACCCGGCCCTAGCAGTAATTGGCTGAAATCTGTCAAAACTAAACATGCCAAAGAGATGATTAAGAAGAATATTAAGAGTCCAATATTTGATCGCATTAAGAATTATTTTGCCAAAGAATAAATACTATCAACAAAAAGAAGACCAAAATTTTGGTCTTCTTTTTTATATCTATTGATTATCTTCTACCTCGAGTTTCTTCCTTTAATTTTCCAGTCTTACGTAGATATTCTCGCTCCTTATGCATATCCAAACCAATCAATGCTCTTTTCTTCAAAATTCTTTTAGTGCGTTTTGGTTCAATATGTTGCTTGCGACGGGAAACTTCTAAAATACGATTGTTTTTCAAACCAGTCTTAAAGCGGCGCAAAAAGCTTTCAAAACTTTCGCCCGGCTTTTTCTTAAAATCAGCCATACACGACCCCCTTTCTATTTTGATTATTTTTATAATTCATAATTTATGATTTTTTATTAAACCTTTTTTGCAAACGATCCTTCAGATCTTTTTGCGTAATAACTTCTTGGACTCCCAGTTCCACATCACGATACAAAATAGTCTCTGAACTGATTTCTTTCTTACCCAAGATCAAAATAATTTTAGCATTCAATTTTTTAGCTTCTTCTAATTGATCTCTTAGATTATCAATAGAAAATGCCTGACGGACACAGAATCCGAGTTTGTATAACTCTTCAAAAAGAGCCATACCTCTAATTCGAGCCTGGTCACTCACTTGAGCCAAAAATATTATATTCTCTTCTTTCTTAAAAATCAAGTTCTTTTCCTTAATCTTAGCCACGGTCCGCTCTAAACCACCGGCAAAACCGACCAGTGAAGTCGCTTTACCCCCTAATTGCTCAACAAAATGGTTATAACGACCGCCACGACCAAGGGACAATTTACCATCCAGCTCTCCCTGCTCGTTAACTGGCCAGATCTCAAAAATGGTCTCAGTATAATAATTCAGGCCCTTAATTAAATAAGGGTTGAAATTATAATTAATATTCAATTCATCCAAATACTCCAGAACCCGAGTGAAATAATTATTACTTTCATCAGACAAGAAATTAGTAATTGGCGGAGCCTCTTTTCTAATCTCAACACAATTAGGATCTTCGCAGTCTAAAAGCAAAATTGGATTCTTCAATAAATTCTTTTTACATTCCGGACAAAGCTTAATCTTCTTGGAACGATCTTTATAGAATTTAACAAACTTATTTAAGAACTCCTTCTGACATTCAAAAGATCCGACACTATTAATCTGAACTTGGACATTGATCTGGAGCTCTTTAAAAATACTATAAATAATATCAATTAATAAAGCTTCACCAATCGGCTTAGACTCATTGAACAACTCTAAAACAAATTGATTAAATTGGCGATAACAACCAGTCTGAACCCGAGCCTCATGACGAAATACTGGACCAATAGCGAAAAGCTTAACTGGCTGAGGATTAACTCCTAAATCTTGCTCCAAATAAAAACGAGTCAAGCCATGAGTTAGGTCCGGTCTTAATCCTACCTTGTCAGTCTTTCCAATTTGATAATAATAAATATCTTTAAGTCGTGGTGATTTTTTGAATAAACTGAAATTCTCTACAATTGGAGTTTCAGCGCGACTAAAACCATAAAGATTGGCTGTTTCCACCACTTTATTAACAACTGAATTCCAATATTTATAATCCGAAGAAGTAATATCCTTGGTTCCCAAAATACGAGCTACAGCATCCTTTCGACTTCGGGTCTCTACACTCTTAACTGGAGCCGGTCTTTTAACAAATTTTTTAGGTCGTGACATAAATTTAAAAATTAATATTTATATTCCGGAGTGGCAAAAACCGTGATTTGATTAAATGGCCAACCACGGAACATAACTCGTCCAGTTAAAAAACTTTTATTAACAGCTCCGAAGCTACGGGAATCCTTTGAAGCATTACGATTATCACCTAAAACAAAATATTCATCAGATTGAAGAGTAACTATTTCTTCACTTAAATCATAGGTCTTAACACTGTCAGCTAAATAAACATTTTCATCAAGCACAAAACCTTCTGGGTATTTGTCATTATAAACGTAGACACTGCCATCCCTGACCTCAACTCGTTCTCCTGGTAAAGCAATAATTCTTTTAATAAAATATTCCTGCGGATTTTGTGGATAACGAAAAACAACAATATCACCTCGAGCCGGTTCATGAAAACGATAACTGATTTCATCAATAATTAAATATTGGTGATCATGAAAAGTCGGTTCCATTGAGGCTCCTTTAACATAGAAAGGTTGAACTATGAAATAACGAATTGGCAGAATAATAACCAAAGAGATTATCACTATCTTAAAAAATTCTAAAATCTTTCT
>Ga0172381_10001656_pt1 | contig 25642 bp, 28 predicted proteins | sample Leawel6488metaG_FD_119754 | JGI IMG/M metagenome (GOLD analysis project Ga0172381, IMG submission 119754) | Leachate microbial communities from a municipal landfill in Southern Ontario, Canada - Leachate well 64-88 metaG | ecosystem: Engineered > Solid waste > Landfill > Unclassified | place... | reverse complement strand
AGAATGTATCCTGAAACAGACTTGCCTTTACTTAAGATTTCAAGAGATATGATTAATGAGGTAAAGAAAAATCTTCCTGAATTAAGGGAAGACATTGAAAGAAATCTTGGGAAAATGGGGCTTACTGAAGAGATGATAAAGATTCTTATGAAACAAAATAAGATTGATGAGTTCAAAGAATTGCTTGATTTGTTTAATGAACCTATGCTTATTGCAAAGATTTTGCTTGTCTTTCCTAAAGAACTTGCAAGCCACGAGAAGAAAACAGCAGAAGAAATTGGAGAAATTCTGAATAAAGATATCCTTACATTTGTTGTTGAAATGCTTAGAATAGGAAAGATATCAAAAGAACAGGTTAAAACTGTTTTGGAAAGAATTGTCAAGGGAGAAAATAGAGAGAAAGCAATTGAGTTTAAGAAAGAGGAAGGAAATATTGAAGAAGTTATATTAAAATTAATTAAAGAAAAACCAGGACTTTCTGAAAATGCATATATGGGGCTTGTTATGAAAGAAATGAAAGGAAAAGTTAATGCGGGGGAAGTAATGGGGATTATAAGGAAGCTGAAATAATCTCCTTTATTGTAGTTCCTTATAAATAGTAACATTTATAAAAAGCCTTTTTCTCCAGATAATTATGAATAAAATAGGTATAGAATATGTTAAATTTCCTAATGGGAAAGAGTATAATTTAATCCCCGAAGAGAATACTATTTGGAAATCGGGAATAGAGTTTCCTGCGGAAGTTGAAGAAAAAACATTATTTGTTACAGGACTTTCGGGTACAGGAAAATCAACTCTTGTTTCTAAACTTAGCGAAGGCAAAGAAAGAATGTATTCTGGGCAAGTTTTTTTACCCTTTCCAAAATTAAAAAGTCCCGCTGTTAAAAGAGTAGAAGGAGTTGATAATTTAGCGGACTTATCAAAATTAGGTTTAATTGATGGACATTTCATTTTTGAAATTCCAAAAGTTAAAGATATCCCTTTTTTTGCTCATGAAGATTCTGTTTGTGATGCAGATTATTGTTCTTTAAACGTAGGGAAAAGATTGAGATTTCCTAATGAGCTTAAAAGAAATTTTATTTTTGAGATTAGACAACCTTCAGCAAGGGTAATTAATGATAATAGAAAAAGGAGATATGAAGAACAGATTAGTAAAGGAATTCCATCCGGTAGTCGACATAGCTATTTTCCCAGAACTGATGAAGAGACACAAAAAGGAATTTATCTTTACTATCAAGCAGCACATCAACTTTATAAAAAGGGAGTTAGTGTTTATATTAGAACAAGCTTAGATGGGAAGCCATTAAGATTTGCTGAATAATTTTTCTCCACCAAAAACCTAATAAATCCTTTTAATATCAGTTTTATCATGGAAACAATGTCTTATGAGAAAAGAACTCTTATTGAAGAAGCATTTAAAGGAAATCATAAAAAGGTAGAGCTAGCTGGCTGGGTAAAGAATACACGTGCTTTAGGTAAAATCAAATTCATTGTTCTTGGAGATTGTTCTGGTGAAATTCAGGTAACAGGAGTTGAAAAGGAAATTGACAAGAAAGTTTTTGAGCAAATGGATAAGCTTCCAAAAGAATCTGTTATTTATGTTAAAGGAGAACTTAAAGATGCAAAGCAGGCACCTGGAGGAAAAGAGCTTGTTCCTGAAGAAATAATTGTCTTGAATAAATCAGAAGAGCTTCTTCCTTTGGATATTTCTGAAAGTTCAAAGACAGAATTTCCAAAGAGGCTGGATTATAGATTTTTAGATTTTCATAGGAAGAAAACTCAAGCAATTTTCAAAATACAAAGCGTTATTACTAATACATTCAGAAATCATTTTTATAATAAGGGATATATGGAACTTCAGGCACCTTGTATTATTTCTGCAGCAAGTGAAGGAGGAACAGAATTATTCCCTGTCCAGTATTTTGAAAAGAAAGCTTACTTAGCTCAAAGTCCTCAATTGTATAAACAAATGCTTGCCTGCTCTGTTGAAAAAACATTTACAATAACTCCTGTATGGAGAGCGGAAAAGCATAATACTACAAGACATATCAATGAAATCAGACAGATGGATATTGAAGCTGCTTTCAAAAATCAGTTTGAGATTATGAAAGAAGAGGAAGAAGTCGTTATTGATATTGTTAAAACTGTTTTGGAGAATTGCAAAGAAGAATTGAAAATTTTAGAAGTTAAAGATTTGAAAGTTCCTAAAGGGGTTTATCTTAGTTATGAAGAAGCTAAGTTAAAATCTGGTGGAAAAATGGGAGAAGATTTTAACCCTGAAGAGGAAATTAAACTTTGTGAATTGTATGGAGACCTTGTATTTGTTTACTCATGGCCTATTTCATTGAAACCATTTTATATTATGCCTAAAGATGGAAAATCAGATGCAAAGATGAGCGAAGGATTTGATGCTTTATATAAGGGAGTTGAGATAACTTCTGGAGGGCAAAGAATCCATCTCCCTGAATTGCTTACAGAAAGAATAAAGGCTAAAGGACTTAATCCAACAAGTTTCAAAAGTTATATTGATTCATTCAGATACGGCGCTCCTCCTCATTCTGGCTGGAGCATTGGTCTTGAAAGAATAACACAAAAGATTTGTCATCTTGACAATGTTAAGGAAGCAACTATGTTTCCAAGAGACCGTGATAGATTAACACCATAATTTAGTATATTTAATATATCCAATATAGTGTTGTTATCATTATATAATAGTAATCTTTAAATAGAAATGAGAATTATGTAAGATATGAATGACTTAACTGTTAAAACAAAATACTGGCATGAACTAACAGACGCAGAGAAAAAAGTGATAAAAGAAAAAGACTGGGCGAGACTTTCTATTATTAAAGGCCTACCTCCAGAGAGTAGGACAAGAATCTATAAATTATTATATTCCCTTCCTTCTCACGAAATGTACGGGACAGAGCAGAAAGTTTGGTTGAAAAAAGAGATATATTTTGCAAATAAAACGGCATGTAAAGACCTCTCTCATGACGGTGATTTTTTGGTTTCACTAACAAAAGGTCCTCTTGCAGAAGAATTTAGAATAGATTATGCTTTAAGACATTTAGATCAGATTGAAGAACCTTGGAATGAAGAATTTGCAGAACTTGTTTCTCAATATCAAGAATTGCAATAACTAACTTTTTATATCCCCTCTTCTTCAAATTTCTATGGATTTTTTATTTCATAAGATAGATGAAAGTGAAAGAGAAGAAATAAGGAAACAGATTAATTCTATAATTGAATCTTTCTCTAAAAAACTTTCACAGATAAAAGAAAATATCAAAGAAGCAGATATTGAAAGGCCTGAATGTGCAAGGAATGAAGGAGGGAAACAGGCAGAGATATCAAGAGAAATTATGTTTAAGAATGCTCCTGATAAAAATGAAGATTTTATAATCGCGGAGAAAAAGAAATGGTAGATTCAATAATTGTATCTGGGCCTGTTATTATGAAGAATGGGAAACTTTTAGTTATCAAAGATAATAAAGATGATTTTTATAAGATTCCAGGAGGAAGGCAAGAAGGAGAAGAAGATTTAGAAACGACTTGCATAAGAGAGATTAAAGAAGAGCTTAATGCAGAGATTATTCTTGGAAAAAAATTACCTTCTTTAGTTTTAAGTGAAGACCCCAGAACCCGCAAAAAAATGAGAATTGAATTAAATCATTATTCTGCAGAATTAATAAATGAAAAAGAGCTAAAACCTATTCCACCTATAAAAGAATTCTATTGGTTAAGTTTAAATGATATTAAAAGGAAGAAATATCCTATTGCTCCAAATATAAGTTATCTTTTTGAACAAGGGGCGTTAATATGACAACATTATCAAAACTGCAGGAATATCTGAAAGAAATTGAAAAAAATGACAAGAAAGGAAATAAGATAAATGCAATTTTGGAATTGAACAAAAATGCAATTGAAGAAGCAAAGAAAATTGATGAGAAAATAAAAAAAGGCAAGGCTGGAAAGCTTGCAGGAAAAATAATTGCTGTTAAGGCAGTTATGAATGTTTTGGGAATGAATGCTTCGTGTGCAAGCAAAACTTTGGAAAATTATGAAAGCACCTATGATGCTACTGTTATCAAGAAAATAAAAGAAGAAGACGGGCTGATTTTAGGTATGGCAAATATGGACGAATTTGCGTGCGGATGGAGCGGAGAAACAAGTGCATTTGGAGCTACTAATAATCCAAAAGCTTTAGGATATGTCGCTGGAGGAAGTTCAAGTGGAAGCTGTGCAGCAGTTGCTGCAAATTTCTGTGATATGGCTCTGGGAAGCGATACAGGAGGAAGTATAAGGGTTCCTTCAAGCCATTGCGGGGTTGTTGGGTTAAAACCCAGTTACGCTTCTGTTTCAAGATATGGATTAATTGATATGAGTATGAGTTTTGACCAAATCGGACCTATAGCAAAAAATGTTTATGATACTGCTTTACTTTTTGATGTTATTGCTGGAAAAGATGAGAGAGATGCAATTTCAATTGGAAGCAAAATAAATTTAAAAGAAATTGAAAAAGTGCCTGAAAATATCAGGGTTGGAATTTTAGATTTTAAGATTAGCGATTCAAGAATTCAAAAATTGCTTGATGAAAAAATTGAGGAAGCAACAAAGAAGTACAAATGGAAATTTGAGAAGATTAAGTTAAATTATATTGATTTTGCTGTTGCAACTTACTTTCCTATTGTTTATACTGAATTTTTTTCTGCAACAAGAAAATTTGATGGAAGAAGATTTGGAAAGAAAATAGAAGATGTTTGCGGACCCGAAGTTTTGAGAAGAATAATCGGAGGAAGTGAGATAAGCAAGGCAGAACACGCAGGTAGATATTACCATCTTGCCCTTAAATCAAGAAAATTAATTGAAGAAGATTTCAAAAAGGCATTTCAGAAATATGACTGCATTATTTGCCCTACTGTTCCAAGACTTCCGCATAAAATAGGAGAAAAAGTTCCTATTGAAGTAATGTTCCAATATGATGCTCTTACCTGCCCTATTAATCTCTCTGGAGACTGTGCAATAAGCATTCCAATGGGAGAGGTTGAAAAAATACCTGTGGGAATGGAAATAATTTGCAATAAATTTAATGAGCAGAAGTTGTTTCAGATAGCAAGGAGTTTTGAGAAGCTATAATAATATGGAATTTATTTCTGGAGAACAAAAGTATTTTTTTGAATTTTTAAATAATTTAAAGAAGAAAGACAGGGTAGGAATTGTAAGCCATACTGATTTAGATGGTATAAGTTCGGCTATTATTGCAGAAAAAGTTTTAAAAGATAAAAAAATAAAACCCAAATCTTTCGCATTTATTAATTATGAAAAAGGAGTATTTCAAAAGGTAAAAAAGAAATTTTCTGCTAAAAAAATAAAAAAAATATTAATTTTTGATATTAATATTGAGTCAGATTATGAAAATTTTAAAGAATTAGATCAGGCTTTTGATGTTTTTGTTGTTGATCATCATCCTTCAAGCATTGCTTCTCAGACAAATATCCTCAAAACAGGAAGCTTTGACTGCACAACTTTCACTCTTTTTGAGCTTTTAAAAAAAGATTTTAATCTAAATCAATTAAAAGAGCTTGTTTGTGCCACGATGCTAGTGGAGTATTCTTTTAAGAGTGATTCTAATTTTAGTTTTATGAAAGAGAACTATCCGGATTTAATTCTTGAAGATATATTTAATTCAACTCTTGGGAAAATTTCCAGCCTTTTTTCTTCTCCTATTACTTATTTTGGAGGAAAAGCGATGAAAGCTTTTTTAGTTATAAAAAAAATAATCAAAAAAAGAAATGTTAATCTTCTTTTAAAATACAAAAAGATAATTGAAAAAGAAATTGCTTCTACTTCGGAAAAATTTGTTAAAGAAGCCGAATATTATCCTGAAAAAAATCTTTATTTCTATTATTCCCCTTTGAAATTTGGCGTAAGTTCAATTATTGTTTCGGAATTATCTTCTAAACAGCCTGAAAAAACATTTATTTTTGTTTCGGACATAACTAATAAGCCCGATTTTGTTAAAGTGAGCTCAAGAAATAATTCTGGAAAAATAGATTTAAATACATTAATGAAAAAAGGAGTTGAAGGTTTGAAAGAAGCTATGGGCGGGGGGCATGTTGCTGCTTCGGGAGCAAGTTTTATGAAAAAAGACCTTGATAAATTCAAACAGAATATTCTTAATGCTTTATAGATAAATATTTAAAGAAATTTTCTTTTTTATCCTTAAGAAAAATGAAGAGGCAAAGATTTTTTCATGAGTTTGCAATAATCTTTTTATTAGTTATAACCGTTGGAGTTATTGCCTTTCAGACTAACTTAAATTTTACAGGAAATGCCGTTCTTGAACTTAATTATACAACAGAGGCAGAATGCTTTGCTAATAATGGAACATGGACTAATCTAACTGAATTACAGAACATAACTTCCCAGATTGAAGTAGTTACTGGAGGAAATTGTACTAACCTAACTTACTTAAATGAGCCTGATTGCCTTGTTAATAATGTTACTTGGACTAATCTAACTGAATTACAGAACATAACTTCCCAGATTGAAGTAGTTACTGGAGGAAATTGTACTGGTGAAGAAACAAATACAACTTCTTGCACAGAAAGCTGGGATTGTGAAAGCTGGAGTGAATGTGATGATGAAAGCCAGACAAGAACATGCACAGATTCAAATTCATGCGGAACAGAGGAAAATAAACCGACAACTTCGAGATCTTGCGAAATGCCTGATGAAGAGGAAGAATCTGTGTCTCTTTCAACTACAACTACCAATCTAGAAACAACAACTACCTCTGTTGATACTCAAACAATTCCAACTTGCACTTCTAATATGCAATGCGGGGACTGGCAGGAATGTATTAATGGAACTCAAATAAGAATTTGCACAGATATCAATAAATGCAATCCAGAAGAAATTGCCTCATCTGAATCTCAAGCATGTGTTGAAGAAATTAAGGAAACATGTTTTGATAAGATAAAAAATCAAGATGAAACTGGAATTGATTGCGGTGGAAAATGCAAGCAATGCGGATTTTTTACTATTGTTGGAAATGCAGTAAGCGGGACAGTTGGTTCTGTATTTGGGAACCAGACAAGAATAATCATCTTTTCAGGAACTTTATTAGTAATAATTGCAGGATTTTTTGTATTTAGGTTTTTTTCAAAAAAGAGAAGATTAAGAAATAAATCCAAATAATGGTTTCTATAAACTTTTGAGTACCAAAGATTTTATGGTTTACGAAGGTTCCTCCTAAAACTTTATTACCATAAATTTTAAAAGCAATTTTTTATTCCTTATCCCATGAATATAGGGGAAATAACAATTGAATGGCTTGGACATTCAGGATTTCTTATAAAAAATCATAAGGTAATCTATATAGACCCCTTTAATCTAAAAGAAGACTCTGAAAAAGCCGACTTTATTCTTATAACTCACAGCCATTATGATCATTGCAGTATTGCAGATATTAAAAAAATAATTAAGGAAGGGACAAAAATTCTTCTTACTGCAGATTCTCAAAGCAAGATAACCCGCTTTCAGATTCCTATAAATATCCAGATTGTTGAACCAAATCAGGAATTGGCTTTTGGAGATATGAAAATTGCAACAATGCCTGCCTATAATCTTGATAATCCTGCTCATCCAAAAGATGAAGGATGGGTTGGATATGTTGTTAAAATAAATGGAGTAACGATTTATCATGCAGGAGATACTGATTTAATTCCTGAAATGCAAAAGCTTACAGGACATAACCAGCCAGATAAAAAATTTATTGCTCTTCTTCCTGTTGGGGGGAGATTTACTATGAATGTTGAAGAGGCAGTAGAAGCAGCTAAACTGATAAAACCATTTATGGCAATTCCTATCCACTATGGAAGCGTTATTGGAGAGAAGAAAGATGCAGAGGATTTTGTAGAACTATGCAAGAAAGAGGGAGTTAATGCAGTTCTTCTTGAAAAGAAATAACATGTCAGACAGATTTTCCCAAAGAAAAAAGGATGTTTTATCTAAAATTGATAAATCTTCAATAGGAGAATGGGACGCAAAGATTGCCCCATTATGCAAAAAAATTAATCTAAAACCAAATTATTATACTACCTCTTCATGTTCAGGTAGAGTTATTTTGATGGTAGATCAGGACAAAAAAGGAAAAGGTTTGTTTCTTTTTGTTTCTCATGACAAAATTTCTTTTAATCAGCTTAAAAAAGAATTGGACTTGGCTTTAAAAAAAGGAAAAAATATCAAATTTAAGGAAGAACCGTGTATTCTTCATATTTCATGCAAAACTCTTGAAGATGCTGAAATTTTATATGAAAAAGGAAAACTTGCAGGATGGAAGAGGCTTGGAATTATTGGAACAAGAAATGGATTTACTTTTGAGCTGAATAGCACAGAAAAACTGGAATTTCCTATAATCCAAAATGGGAAAATTCTTGTTGATGATATCTTTCTAAAAATCATAACTGAAGACTCAAATAACAAACTTGAAAAAAACTGGATGAAGATTAAAAAACTTGAAAAAATAATTTAATTTTTTATAAAAAAACACAAAAAATAAAAAAAATTTACGCAGAATTTTTCATTTTCAATTTTCCGACGACAAATTTTAATTCTAAAAAAAATATTTTTTGAAAAAAAGATAAACTTTAAATACTTCTTTCATTTATTTTCTGTATGATGAAGGAGGTGATTAGTCATGGCAGCTAAAAAGAAGGCAGCAAAGAAAAAAAAGAAAAAGTAAGATTTTTCTTTTAATTCACTTCTAATTTTATTTTTATTTTAAATTATGGGGAATTTATCCCCACAATCTCTTTCTTTTTCCTTTTCAATAAATCTTTTGAACAGAACAAAAAAACTTATATAGTTTTGTTGACTTATTTCTTTTAGAACAATGGAGGTGAGTTAAATATGCCAACTAAAAAGAAAAAAAAGAAAAAGTAAGACTTTTCTTTTAGTTAAGTTATAATTTTTATTTTTTCTTTAATTTCGCTGATTATTTCAGCGAAAACATATTTTTTTACTGTTAAAACCATTCTCTAAGCAACTTTTGCTCTTTTTTGTCTTTTAGGAAGATACTTTTTTCAAGAATAGGAGAAATATCAAACTTATATTTTATATTTCCCACTTTTTTTGCACTTTCAATCATCTCTTTATCGTCGTTAAAATGCATTTTATGCTCCAGAGCCTTCCTTACACTTTCCCTTACAACCCAGACTCCTAACGCCGCCCAGTAACTGGGAGTTTCAATTCTTACAACAAGAACAGAAGCCTGCTTTTTTATGCTGTTAAGATATTCTACAATTGGAAGCCTTGAAGCATAATAACCTCCAACAGTATTAGAAGCATAGTCTTTTCTTCCGTGATAATTCTCATAATCGGTTGAAGCTTTAATTTCTTTTGAAGGATTCCATGAACTGCCTGGAATGTAAAGTTCAAAGAGTTCATATGTCCATACTCCCGGAAAAAGCATTATTAAATAGCAATTTCCCAGAAATTCTCCATAAAATAACTCGGGATTCTCAATTACAGGATAATTTCTTACATTATTTAACAATAATTTGGTAAGGGTATCATCTGTTGCTGTGATGCTCCATCTTGTAGGAACAAGTTTTTTATTTTTTCTAAGTCCTAAAACTCCTACGCTTAGTATTTTGCTTAAGGTGTATTCAGTAAATCCGCGTTTGTATAAATGATTAAGCCCCTCAACAGATTTTATCTCATCATTAATTACTTTATCTACCTGCTGATGAACTTTTACATTGCTGGTTATTTTTGCTTTTTTTAGTCCTGCTCTCATACCATGTGGAGCCATTACTTTATCTCTTGTTCTTCCTAAGTTAAGTCTGTTTTTTAATTCAATTTCAATATCAACTGGTTTTGAAGCAATGGCAATCTCCTGCGCAATCTCAACAAATTTTTTTCCTGTTCTTGAGTCATGAACTGTTGATTGAAACCTGGAATTAAGTAGATTATCTCTCAATTTCAACACTTCTCCTATCTGAAAATTATTTTGCGCCCAGTATTTTGCATCGTCATAAACCCACGCATTATCTTCTCTTTCTAAAGGGCTAAGAATTCCTACATTAACAAGAGGATATTTTAATTTGCTCCCAATAAAGACGCTTGGGGGGGAATTGCTGTCAAGCTTTGAAATATTTCTAAGATTTCTGTTTCTAAATCCAACTTCACTTATCTTCTTTATAACCTCAAATTTTATGTCTGACATTTTATCCCCTTAAAATATTCCTTTCTTAATTATTCCTTCGTTCTTTATTTCAAAACCAAATTCTTTTTCTGGCAGGCTTCTATGCTTGATTAATATGGCTTTTCTTTTTCCTTTATCATTTCTTAATTGGATTATACATTTGCTCCAATATTGGAATAAATCTCCCCCGACAATGTTCATTTCTCTTTCAACACCATTTTTCCAATCCTCTTCTGACTGGAATCCAGCATAAACTTGATTAGTAATTATTACCGGAATGTTTTGTTTTCTTGAAATTTCTGCAAGAATCTTCATCTGCTTTGCAACTTCCCGATTTATATTTTTTACATCTTCATTTCCTTCTTTTCTTGCATCTCCTAATTCTAATCTGTAAAGCATTGCCATACTATCAATAACTATAAGGCTAATCTGTTCTTTTCTTAATTGATTGTTTAATGTAAGGAAATTCTTTTTTTGTTCTTCAAAGTCTAAAGGTTCTATTAATAAAATATTTTTTAGAACTTCTTCTGTGTCTTCTTTTACAATTTGTTTAACTCTTTCTGTAGAGAAACCGCGTTCTGTATCCATAAATATCACTTTATTCCCCTTTTTTGCCTGACTGCATGCTGCAAGAAGAGCCATATTTGTTTTTCCAGAACCAGGAGGACCTGCAATCATAGTAATAATTCCTTTCTCATATCCCCCATAAAGCCATTTGTTTAAGTCATAACTTCCTGCAGAAATCTTTTCATTTCTTTCAAAGTCCATGCGACAACACCTCCGGTTTCGTTAACTCGCTATCCCGCTCATTACGAGTTAAGCATTTTGTGGTATTCGCAAAATAGCTCGGCTTCAACTTCCCACTAAAATAGTGCATTGTCATGCAAAATATGGTACGTTTTAATTAATAAGGATTATTGTGGAGAAATAAAATTAATTACTATCAAGGTAGTTCTTTATAGCAGTATATTTTACTGATTGAGAATAAGGTTGGTTTTGATATTTTAATGCTCCCCAACATCCATATTCAGAACAATCTGTTACATAATTATACAACATATTTACCCCATCTCCAGCGTATTGAACCCATGCATTAAGGTATTGTGTATAAAGTTGTCCCATTCTCGGATCATCATTTGCCTGTTGAACTATATTACTCATGCTAGAACTGCCTGGAATTAATCCTTGTCCCCCTTCATAAGCTAAGAGAGTCATATCATGTTCTTCAGCAATCTGTCTGTTTGCAATCATCCATTGTATTACTCCTTGACCAGGATCCCATGGATTATTGTTGAACCAATCAAATGCACTATCCAAAGCTTGACTTACTGTTCCACTGTTAACATAATTTCCAAGATAGGGTGCAATTGCCAAAGCATCTGCTTGAATATTCGTTGGATTTACCCGTGAATCTTCAAAATATCCTATAACTCCAGTAGCTACTCCATAATTTGCACCTTGGCTTGCTAGAACCTTTACAAGTCTTGAATCATCAGAGAATTCTTCTTCAAAGATTCTAAATACGTCTACTGAACGCTTAGCTTGATAAAGCATTACATGGGCAAAGTCAAAATTATATTCAGAACCGAGATCTGAAGTTCCGTCGTATGGAACAATTCCCATTGCTTTTCCCATTGCTCCACACCAATCAAATGCATCATATCCTCCATTCCAAATTTCATTGGCATATTCAACATAGACTTTTAAGTTTGAATTAAGATTATTATTCATCATTCTTGCTAATTGTCTTATATAATTATCATCTGCTCTTGCTGGGATGTTAATCCATGCATCTTCATTTAATCTATTTGAAAGAAGATAAACATATTCAGGGGCAAATCCTGTATCTTTAGTTTGGGTATATGTTGTAAGAGTTGTTCTATTACTCCATGAAGTCAAATAATTAATTCCTCCAGAGGGATTCATTTTCATGGTATTCATATATCTGATTGCTGAAAAGTTTTGTAATCCTGCCAAGAAAGGAGGGTAAAATATCTGTGTTGCATAAGTATTTTCAAAGCCAGGCATTATAACTCTTATATTTCTTATATGATCACTTGAACTGGAGCTTCTTATTGTCATTAAAATTCCTTCATTTGGTGTTACACTAATTACTATCCTTCCTGCTGATGAGGAAACTACGCTTGCATCCCAACCAAATTCAAGAGTTCCTGTTCCATCATAAAGAACAACATAATTCCCTGAAGGATAATATCCTCCATTTCTTAAAATTAAAGTTGAGAAATACAATTGATTTGAACCAACAGTATAAGGAATCTGCAAGGGATATCCATCACTATCTGCCGGAACTAAATTTCTTTGTCCAGTATCCCATTCATAATTTTGATTTGGAGTAAACCATTCTGAAGAGTATTTCATTACATTTACAAACATAATCTGGGTTTCCCAGTAATTAATTTCAGCAAGATTCATTCCAACTTGCTTATTATTTGTAGGAGTATAGGTTACACATCTTCCTGTTGCATTGCATGTTTGTCCACCAGAACATGTTCCGCAATTCAAGGTTCCTGCACAAGTTCCATTAGCCCATGTTCCGCAAACATATCCTTGAGCAGAACAGGTTGTTGGAATACAAGTAGTAGTATTTGTTCTGCATCTCGTTGCATTAGCAATACAGATTTGTGTTGAAGTGCATGTGATATTCTGTGTGCTGCCGCAATTGTCTAATCTTATACTCTTATTTCCTAAACATGAATATGTGTAATTTGAAGGGATACATGTAGTGTTTGCTACACACCTTGTCGCATTAGCAACGCAAATTTGATTTGTAGTACAGGTAATATTTTGCCAATTTCCACAATCATCTAATCTGAAATTAACTTTTCCAGAACAAGAATAGGTATATACTGTTGGGGAACATGTTTGATTTTGAGATTCAAACCGAGCTCCCTTTTTGACATCATAAGTATCTGCAACATTTCCAAGATTATCTTTTCCATCTTTGCTGTTAAAAATAGGGACTATTGAAACTTTACTTAAATCTAAAAAAGACATGTCAAGATTAAATAAAAATTTTTTTGATGCAAGTTCTGTTAAAGTAAAATATTCTGTTTTAATCTCAGCATCAGTACTATTATAAAAATAAAATTTCATTCCTTTAATGTCCCCTGCACCGACATTCCTTTGAACGGTTATAGAAGCGCTATTGGTTGCATTATTAAGTGCTAGTCCAGTAATCTCTGCATCAAAAGTTATCCTATCAAGAGCAACTTGATTAGATTGCCCCTTTAACAAGTTGCTTACAACAATCCAAACAGCTCCAACAGCAACTAAAGAAATTACTATAAGTATTAAGGTGGTAACAACGGTGGATAATCCCCTGCGATTTTTGGAAAAAATTGCACAGGAGAAATTTCCTGTTTTCACCCTTTTTTGCATAAAGAATCTAAGGAAATATTGTTTTTAAATTCTATTTCCCAATTAACTAAAACTGCTGATTCTTTCCATCTTTGAAAAAGGGAATGGGCGCTTATTTGATACGAATGTAAGATATCTTGTATACTTATATAATTCAGTATTCCAGTATTCACAGAACCATGCTAAATCCCTGTTTCTTTTTCCTGTAAATACAACAATAAACCAGTTAATAATTGCTAAAGCACAAATAAGATATCTCCAGACTCCAAGAATAATTCCGCTTATTATTGCAACTATAATTCTAAACCATGCTTCTTTTCTTTCTCCCCTTTTTGCCATACTAATCTATATTTTTGGGATTTATAAATTTATTTTAATATAATAAAAGAACGATTAGGTAAAAGGAGCTGTAATGTCTGAATTATTTTAATTTCTTGAACTCTGCTTCAAGAGAATCTAAATCTTTTGTTATTGCAGATACTGCTTCATCAATTGCTTTTTTTGCATTCTTTCCCTTTGTTTTAACTAAAAGAACAGGTTTTTTTGTAGGATGTTCTCTTTTCCAAGCAGCAAAAACAACGTCTGAATCTTTATTAAGATAAACCCTTAAAATTTCTGCGATTGTTAAACTGTCCAGTTCAACTTCAATTTCGTCCTTTTCATTTTTAAGAATGTTAAGTTCCATAATAACAAGTCTTAAATTAGATTTATAAAAGTTGCGTTTGGTAAAAATAAGGGGTTTTAACCTTTATTTTCTTCATCATAATCATAAAATTCTTCAGGATTATCTAAATATTTTTCATCATCTTCTGCATATTCTTCTTCCCAAGTATCTACAGGTTCTTTTTTTAGCTCTTCTTTCTTAGATTCTTTTTTTATATAGGCAGGAATTTCTGAATTGTATCTTTCTCTTGTTTTTTTTATTTCATATGCTTCAGAGTCTTTTGAAGTATTGATGTTAAAGCTAATTTTTTTAGCAGGAATTTCTTTTTCTTCTTTTGCAATAAGTGAATTGTCAAGGATATATTTTTTTGTGTCTGGAAATCCAGAAGTTGGTTTTCTAAGGCTTATTCCTAAAAAGCTTTCAATTTTAGTTATAATCCTATAATCATTATTTGGAAGAAATCCCTGTTCAATTAGCTTCATTGTTTCATCTGATTCTCCAATCCCCTTTGCAAATTCTTCTCTAGTCATTTTTTTTATTCTTTTTGCCCTTTGTATCTCCCAATGGAAATTTGGAATTAAATCAGAAGGGAGTTGAGAAGAAGCTGTTTTTTGTGACTGGAATTTTTTGTCAATAAGCTGTCTTAAAGTGACATCTCTGTTTGCCATCCTACTGCTTCGAATATCTCCTCTCATTGCATTCAGTCTTTCCTGAATAGATTTTGACCTTGGGCTTTTTGACTGAAGAATCTGCTCATCAGTAGGTTTTTTCATAATTGGAAACTGTTCTATTTTATTGCATTCTGCACAAACTTTCACAATTCCTTTCCCAGAAATTGCATGGAAAATTTCTGTTTTATCTTCAGAAATACCACATCTAAAACACTCTTTCATGAAAAAATACTGTTATCTCTCTTTTTTAATATTTCTGTGGTAAAATACACCTAATTCAGATACTTTTCTATTTCAGAACTGCTGTTTATTTCAGTAATTAATACCTTTTCATCTATAAGTACAGACGGAAATTCTGTAATATTATATTTACTGATAAGAAGGTTTATTGAAGTAATATCATTATCTGCAGAAATAGGAATTAACATCATATTGCTTCCCTGTGCTTCTTTAATTTCAGCTAGGATATTTGAAAAAAATGCCTGCTTTGATTTTTGTTCTATTGAAGGGCTGTTATACTGATAAAAATAAATTACATTATGATAATCAGAATTGCATTTCTGTTTTATTTCTATGCTGTTCATCCAGAATAAAGCTCTTAGCAAATCAAATCTTTTATGCTGGGTAATGATTTCTTTTCCCAATTCATTTGCTTCTTCATATTTTGAAATTTGCTGTGCTTCTCTAAATATCTTATCTCCAAATTTAGTATTTTCTTCTATCAATGTTTTGCAATCGGGATTAAGCAGGTTTATTGCATTTTTTTGGGTCATTTGATCAAGGAGTTCCATTTGAGAATCTAAGGATAGCTGATTAATCTTTGCTACTCTTGAATTTTCGAGCATGTATCCCATAAAAATTCCAAGATTAAACACCAATAAAGTTATAATTAGTGCAAATAAAAAGAAATATTTCTGATTCATCTTATTATCTCCATTTATTATTCCTTTTAAAATAATTGTATATTGCACTTATAGTAATTAGAGGATATACTGCCATGTAAAAAATGGTGAAGAATATTAGATTATGAATTTTTGTTTTTTTAGGGGATATTTTTTTAATTATATTCAAGCAGATTAAAGTGAATATTACACTAACTACCAAAAGAATTACCCCCAAGTAATCCAAAAAGCTTGGAGTAATAAATAAATCATTCATGGTCAGCAAAGGAGAACCTGCCGGCACAGAATACTTAACAAAAATATATTTTGAGATTAGGTTTGTTATTGTAACATAAAGAAATACTGTCAGTCCTAAAAGTCCAAGAAAAAACTGTATAATAAAAAAAGGAAGAACAAACATTCCAAGAACGCCTTTTTTTAGAATTTCTTTTCTATACTTTGATATACATTGAATTCCTCCCATAGTCCATCTTCTTCTCTGTTTATACCATTCTTTTATATTATCGGGGGCAGTAGTTGAAACTTCTGTTGAAAGGCACATTTCCCTTTTCCAGCCCTTTGCAGTAAGATTCCAGGTAATTTCAATATCCTCTGTCATATTCTCTCCATCAAAACCCTTAGTTTCCAGAATTGCTTCTCTCCTATAAAGGGCTAAAGGGCCAGGAGTTACATAAATAGAATCAACATAACCCAAAAGCTTTCTTGTAAGGGCAATTATCCTGTATTCTATTCCCTGCATTTTTTCAATAAAAGTATTTCCCTCTCTTACTAAAATAGGGCATGTAACTGCACCGACTTTTTCATCTTCAAAGAATCCTATCATTTTCTTAAGAGAATCTTTTGCAGGATAACTATCTGCATCAACAAAAGCAATAATTTCCCCTGTTGCATATTTTAAGCCGGCGTTTTTTGATCTTCCTGCATTCCCAAGATTTTTTGGGTTATTTATTAGAACAATTTTTGAATATTTCTTCTGAAGCTTTTCAACTATCTCCTTTGTATTATCTGTTGAACAATCATTAACCACAATAACTTGGGAAATATTCTTGTAGTCTATTGCAAAGATATGTTCTATTGTTTCAGTTATTGTTTTTGCTTCATTATATGCTGGAATTATAAAAGAAATATTTGGTTTTCTTTTTAATTCGGGGTAATCAAACACCTTTTTTTTATTATAAGCATATAAAAGAAAGAAAAATGCCAGAAAGTAAATTGAAAAAAACATGTAAAAAAGGTACACTATTGACAAAATTTTCATCTCACTTTTCGGGGTTCATTATTTTTAAAGATTCTTGTGTTGAACGACACCTACGGTTTCTTTACAGTCATTTTCCCTTTAAAAGTGTGCTCAAAGCTGAATCATTTTCCCCCTGTAAGGTAAAATAATCATAAAAATCATCAGAAAGTGATAGTTCTTCTGTGTGCCCTATTTTCTTCTTTTTTATAAGGCCGACATCTTCAAATTTTTTAATATGGTCATAGGCTTTATTCCCTCTTATCTTTATTATCACAGATTGTTTTATCGGCTGTTTGAAAGCAATAATTCCTAGGGTTTCCTGCTCTGCTTTTGTAAACTCTGATTTTCCCCCTGCAAGTTTGTTTATTATGTTATAATACTGCGGACGGACATCCATTTTCCACATTCTGTTTTTTTCAATCACTTCAACTGCAGAATCCTGCTTGTCATATTTTTCCTGAAGTTTTTCAATTAACTCGGATAAAATAATTGGGTTTATGTCTGTGAGTGAAATTAATTCCTGCATATTAAGAAATCTGGCGCTTACAAAGAAAACTGCCTCTAATTTCTTTAAATCTTCTTTTTCTCTTGCTTCATCGATCTCTTTTAGTGTCTGACTTGTTGAATCCATTTAATTAAATTCCTCCTTAGTTAAATGTAAAATTTACATTTTATCTAAAATGAGAAGTGAAATGAATATTTTAAAGGTTATTGAGAATTAAATCTTAAATCTTAATGTTGCTCCGATTCCTGAAAGGTTGTTAAACTGCTCTCCTTCTGTTGTTTCAGTAGAAACAACTTCGACCTTTGAGTCGATATCTCCAGCAAGCCTCATTAACTCTCTTGCTATTCCCTTGTCATAATTTTTTGAGATAATTAAAGTGTCTACTGCTCCATATTCAAGTGCTTTTCTTATATCTGCTTCTTTATAATAGGCTAAGTCTGGTTTTTCTCCGAGAGTTTCAAAGAATTTTTCAAGGACTTTTTTTTCATAAATAATTTCCTGATCTGCAAGAATATCTTTTGATTTCTCAACAAGTTCTTTTAATCCTGATTCATCGCTTCCTCCAATATCCACTCTTCCTATAACTTTTCCTTGTAGTTTTGTAGCAAGATACTCTCCATCAATAAATTCGTCTTTTGTTGGAATAGGTCCGCCTATAATTATTCCCTTTAGTTTTGGCATTTCAAAAAATACTTTTTTTATTTCTTCTGCAATTCTTTTGTAAAAGTCTCTTGTTAATCCTTCTGTAATTCTATGAAATCTTTGAGAGGATTGACCCCCGGCCCTTATCTTGCTTGGGATTCCCGATGACATCTTCTGAAGAATTTCAATTCTTTTTCCTTCTAACATTCCAATAGTAGCTTCTTTCCTGTCCATTACAAGAAGACCGAATACTTCTGTTATTTCGAGCATTGTTTTTAACGGTTCAAGAACAAAGTCTTTATCACAGCGATACATTCTTATTTTCAATGGTTGAGGAGGTTCAACAACCCAAATTTGCAAATCTGTCTGTCCTTCTACTTTTGAAACATTCCCTGAAAATAAAGCAAGGCCATTTGGAGGAGTCTGTTTTAATGTTTTAAGATGCCTTATTATTTTATCAAGCGCATCATTTACATTATTTCTTGTTGTTGTTGATTTGATATTTTTTGCAGTTGACTTTTCTCCTTCAAGCTGCCTCTGAACAGCATTAACATCATAATCTGCAGGAATGTAAACTGAAATAAATTCTGTATGCCTTCCTTTATGACTTTCTATGTCAAGGATAGTTTCTTCAAGTTCTGGTTTGGTTATTATTGCCATATTTGAAAAACATAAAACGAGTTTATAAAATTAGGCATTCTCTTCTGTAAATTTCATATTGAAGTTTCCTTCTTCTATTGCAGAAGAATTAGTAACCGCCTTCAAATCTCCAAGTAATTCTTTTAGTAATTTAGAATCCTTTTTTTCAATTGTGAGGATAATTGGGGTTTTCATTGATACTTTTGCTTCTGATTTTTTTTGTCTTACTAAACTGATTATTTTAAGAAGCGAGTCATAAACTTCATCATCATTTTTTTTATTCTCAATTTTTATTTCTTCAGGCCAAGAAGAGATATGGATGCTATTCTCTTTTTCATATTTTTTATAATGGTTTTGATAAATCTCTTCTGTTATAAATGGGATTAATGGAGCAAATAATTTTAACAAGGTAAAAAAGGAAATATACAAAGTGTATAATGCAGAATCTTTTTCATTTCCCTCTTCCCCATAAACCCTTCTTTTTACAATTTCAATATAATTATCTGCAAAATCTTTCCAGAAAAAGTTTTCAACATCTGATTTTACTCTGGAATATTCATAATTTTCAAAGCTCGAAGTTGCATTTTTTATAAGATTGTTTAATCTTCCGATAAAAATTCTGTCTGTTTCAGCTAATTTTTTTGGCTTTTTTGGCTGTTCATTTATCTGCATAAACATAAATTTTGATGCATTAAATAATTTATTTACCAGTTTTTTTCCAGTAAGCAAATCTTTTTCCTGATAATCAAAATCATCCCCCAGTTTTGACGAAGCTGCCCAATATCTTAAAGCATCAACCCCATATTTTTCAGCAACTTCTTGAGGAGAAATTGAATTTCCCTTGCTTTTTGACATCTTCTCTCCTTTTAGAGTCACAAATCCGGAAATTGCTGTATCTTTCCAAGGATTTTTTCCAAAATGAAGTCTTGACTTAACTACAGTATTAAATAACCAGAAAGAAATAATTTCATGTGCTTGAAGACGAAGGTTCATAGGAAATAATTTTTTCTTTAATTCGCTGTCTTTTATTGAACGTGTTGCAAGTTGAGGAGATAGAGAAGAAGTGAACCATGTGTTGAGAATATCTGTTTCGGGAATAATTTTTTCCGAATTACATTTTGGGCATTTTTTTATAGGGGGTGTGTCTTTCATAGGATCTACGGGAAGCTGGTTTTCTTTTGCTAAAATAACTTCACCGCAATCTTTGCAATACCATACAGGAAAAGGAACTCCAAAATATCTTTGATTTGAAATAAGCCAGTCCCATTGCAATCCTTTAACCCAATTATCATATCTATGACGCATGAACTCTGGATGCCAATTCAATTCTTTTCCCCATTTCAATAAATCTTCCTTTAAATCAAGATATTTTACAAACCATTGTTTGCTTTTTACAAATTCAATTTCTGTTCCGCATCTTTCATGAACATTTACAAAATGTTTGATTGGTATTTGATTTACTAAAAGTCCTGCTTCTTTCAAATCTTTAATAATTTCTTTTCTTGCAGCTTTTATTTTAAGATGCTCATATTTTCCTGCAATAGAAGACATTTCTCCTCCTTCAGTAATTGCTATTTTAATTGGGAGATTGTAAGCCTTCTGCCATTCCATATCTGTCTGATCTCCGAATGTACAACACATAACAATTCCAGTTCCTTTTTTCATATCTACTCTTTTATCTTCCATAATTGGAACTTCAAAATTCATTAAAGGAACTTTTGCCATTTTTCCCTTGTATTTCTTGTATCTTCCATCATCTGGGTGATAGAAAACTGCAACACATGCAGGCAATAATTCTGGACGTGTTGTTGCGATTTTCAAATCTTCTTTTTCTATTTTGAAAAGGATATCATTAAAATAAGAATCAATTTCTTTATCCTGCACTTCTACCTGAGCAACTCCTGTTCTGCATTCAGGACACCACATTGCAGGAGCATCCTTTTGATATGCTCTTCTTTTTTTATATAAATCTATGAAAGACCATTGGGCTATTTTTCTTGACTCTTCATCAATTGTTGAATATTTTATATCCCAGTCACAGCTAATTCCCATATTTTTCCAATCTTGAACAAAAGCAGGAAGTTCTTCTTTAAGAAAACCCATACAGAGTTTTATAAAATCTGCCCGAGGCATATCTTTTGCCTTTACTCCTTTGCTTTTTTCAACAAGTCTTTCTGTGGGCAAGCCATTATCATCTGTGCCAAAGGGGTAAAATACATTATATCCCTTCATCCTCTTAAATCTCGCAATAAAATCTCCCTGACTATATGAAAAAGCATGACCTATATGCATTCTTCCTGAAACAGTTGGGGGAGGCGTATCAATAGAATAAATTTTCTTTCTCCCATCATGCTTAAAGGAATATACCTTTTCTTTCTCCCACAATCTTTTGCAATTTTCTTCAATTTTTTTAATATCCATTAAATCTTCAGCCATGTGATTATATGTCAAGAAACTTTTAAATACCTTATCGTTCTTTCTTAACCATGGCAGACAGCGGAGTAAATATCCCTTCAGGAATGGGCGGATTAACAAGATTTAAAGAAGAATACAAAAGTAAATTTAATCTAAAACCGACTCATGTTGTTGCTTTTATTATTTCTTTAGTGGTTTTTAGGATTGTTCTTCAATTTTTGATAAAATGATGGGAATTAATCCTAAACAAATGCAGGCTATGATGAAGCAGATGGGAATTAACCAGACAGAAATTCCTTCATCAAGAGTAATAATTGAAAAGGAAGATGGCGGGAAGATTGTCATCAATAATCCTTCTGTTTTGAAAGTGAAAATGCAAGGGCAAGAAAGCTTTCAGATTTCAGGAGATATCTCTGAAAATGAAGAAAAGTTTTCAGAAGAAGATGTGAAAGTTGTAATGGAAAAAACAAACTGCAGCAGGGAAGAAGCTTTGAATACCCTTGAAAAAACAGGGGATTTGGCAGAAGCAATTCTTGAATTAAGCTAAGCAAAAGAGGAAAGTGTGTGAGAGAAAACCTTGGTTGTCTTCATTTTAAAGAAACATATAAATACTTGTGAGTGTTTTGAAATTATACTTCTAAGAGGGGGGTTTTGTATGGAAGAAATAATTCAAGAAAAAATAAGTGCAGACCATCTGCTGTATGTGAGCTTAAAATACACAAAGACATGCGATGTAATTATGAATCTCATTCTTAGATGGAGAAAGATGATTGAAACCAGTATGGAAAAAATACTGGAGTATGCTAAAAAGAAAAAGAAGATTTCTTCAATTCCCTCAAATCCTGTAGGACAAATAAAAGAGATTAGAGAACTTTTCAAAAAAGACAAGGAATTTTTAGAGGTAATAGACCTTTATGAAATGTTTAGAAAAATAAGAGAGTTAAGAACAGAAAGAATAGGAGAATTCAGGAAAAACGTAACTCTCAAGATTTTTTATCAAGGCAAGGAAATAGATGTCAACCTTGAGAAGCTTAAGGAATATGCAGAGAAGTTAGAAAAATTTATAAGCAAAGTAAAGCAATTTCTCATATCGTAGAACTTAATTCTGCGTTTTCACATGAAAAAAATAATAGTTATAACTTCAGGAAAGGGAGGAGTTGGAAAGACAACCACGACGATTAATTTAGGAGCAGCTATAAATTATTTTGGCGGTGATGTTCTTATTATTGATGGTAACCTTACTACCCCCAATGTTGGAATTCATTTAAATTCTCCAGAAGTTCCTGTAAGTCTAAATCACGTTTTATTGGGAAAAGCAGATGTTTTTGAAGCAGTATATGAACATGAATCAGGCGTTAAGATTATGCCTTCTTCTCTTTCAATTAAAGAGCTCCAAAAAATAAAGCTTGATAAGCTTAAAGATTACAAAGAGGATTTTAAGAAACTTTCAGAATATGTTATTATTGATAGTTCTGCAGGACTTGGAAACGAAGCAATGTCTCTTATAAGTTTAGCTGATGAACTAATTATTGTTACAAATCCAGAAATGCCTGCAATAACTGATGCTTTGAAAACTATTAAAATTGCTGAACAGATGAAGAAGACTATTTTGGGTGTTATTGTTACAAGAGTAAAGAAAAATGATATTGAAATGCAGCCGGATTCTGTAAAAGAACTTTTAGAAATTCCTATCCTTGGAATGATTCCCGAAGATATCAATGTTCAGAAAGCAATTAGCATGAAAGATGCAGTAATGCATACTCATCCAAAAAGCAATGCGTCAAGAGCTTACAAGGAAATTGCTGCAAAACTTATGAATGTCAACTATGATTCTAAGAAAGACAAGGAAAAACTTTGGGAAAAATTATTCAGGAAGAAAAAGAGAAAATATTTCCTTATTTCATTTCAATGAAGAAATAAAGAAATGGAATGAAGTTTTAACAAATTATTCTGAAGAAGATGAAAAGGATTATTACTATAATTCAACAGTTAATTCTTTTAGCTATTTTTATATTGGGGAAAGCTTAGTTGGCAAGCCTGTCGGAGTAATCAAGTTTTTTACAAAGGTATGGAATTTTGTTAAAAATAACAGCTTTGGGTTTATTGTTGGATTAATTGTTCTTGTTCTTATCGTTGTTATTGAAAGGCTTGTATTTTATATGAAAAGAAGAATCTCTTATTAATTTATCCAATTCTCATTCCAGGTTCTGCACTTTCATTTTCAGGAGAAATTAATATAACTTTTGAATGATCTTCATTTGAAGCTGCTAAAAGCATTCCTTGTGATTCAATTCCTTTAAGCATTCTTGGCTTTAGATTTGAGAAGTAAATTATCTTTTTCCCGATAAGTTTTTCTTTTGGATAAAAGGCTTTAATTCCTGCACAGATTGTTCTTTCTCCAAGCTCTCCTACTGTTATTGTTAATTTCCAAAGCTTGTCTGCATTTGGAATTTCTTCTACATTAATTATTTCTGCAACTCACAAATCAATTTTTTCCCAGTCTGAAAATTCAGCTATGTTTTGTATTCCTTCCATTTTATTCTATTCTTTTGAAAAGAATTTCTCCCTTTTTAATATTATTCTCTTTTAATGGCTTGTTTATGTTTTCATATTTTATTTCAAATCCAAATTGCTTTGCAATCTTTTCGCAGGATTCTGGTATGAAAGGCCAGAGAAGAATTGCTGCTGCTTTTATACTGTCTGCAATTTCATAAAGAATTTTCTTATCATGAGTTTCCCATGGCTTTTTATTCTGAATATATTCATTGCAAGCATCAATAAAAGAAAATATCAAAATTAATGCTTTGTCAATTTCATAACTTTCAAAATATTTTTCAATTTCTTTAATTTTTAATTTTTTTATTAATTTATTTTGACTATCTTCACGATGCGTATGTGTAATCGCTTTCTCAATTCCATATTTTTCTGCCAAAGTTGAAACTCTGGAAATTAGGTTTCCAAGCTTGTTTGCAAGTTCATTATTGTATCTTTCTACAAGTGCTTTTTCAGAAACATCACCATCACTTCCAAAAGGGATATTTCTCATTAAATAATATCTTACACTTTCAGAACCATATTTTTCAGCCAAATAAATTGGAGAAATAACATTACCTAAACTTTTACTCATCTTTTGTCCGTCAATTGTGAAATATCCATGTACAAATAATGTTTTTGGAAGTTTGTATCCTGCGCCCAAAAGCAAGGCAGGCCATATGGTTGCATGTACTCTTAAAATATCCTTTGCCATTAACTGGATATTTGCTGGCCAGAATTTGTTAAATTTCTCTTCTCCCTTTTGCTTTAATCCGGAAACATAATTCCAAAATGCATCTGGCCAAACCCAAACAGTATGATTTTTATCAAAGGGCAGTTCTATTCCCCAAGAAATTTTTTCTTTTAGTCTTGAAATGGAAACATCTTGCAATCCTGATTCTATAAACGTCAAAATTTCTTTCCTTCTACTTTCTGGGAGAATACAATAATCTCCGCTTTTTATTAATTTTAATAATTTATTTTGAAAAGAAGAAAGTTTGAATAAATAAGCTTCTTCTTTTTTAAGTTCGGGAACTCTATTATGCAGAGGGCATTTTCCATCTACTAAATCGGATAAGGTAAGATATTGTTCGCAACCAATACAATAATAAGATTCATAAACTCCTTTGTAAATTAGTTTTTTCTTGTAAAGTATATTCAATAAGTCTTGTACTTCTTCTATATGAAATGAGTCTGTGGTTCTTATAAAATTATCATTAGAGATGTCAAGAAGCTGGAATGCCTTTTTAAAATCTGAAACAATCTTATCTACAAATTCCTTGGGTTTCTCATTGTTCTTTTCAGCAATTTCCTGTATTTTCTGGCCGTGCTCATCAGTTCCAGTTAAAAAGAATACTTCTTCTCCTAAAAGTCTGTGCCATCTTGCCAGTACATCTGCTGCAATAGTTGTATATGCCCCCCCAAGATGAATTGGTGCATTAGTATAATATATTGGCGTTGTTACATAAAAGGTTTTATTTTTTTTCGTTATTATTAATAGAATATTCCAATAAATCTACTTTAATGTTTTCATGATGGTCAATTCCATCATTAAGCATTGTTTTATCAAGCTCCTCATGGTTTGCATATACCGATTCAAAAGAGCCACCGGACCGATCGGCGAGAGCCACCGGTCCGATGGTTGAGAGCCACGAGTCCGACTGGCGAGAGCCAGTCAAAATCATCTGAATAAATTACTCTTTTTTGGCAACTGATGCGTGAATTCCATAGAGTTCACGCATGGAATGATCGTCCTTTGAATCACCATGGATTTCAATGGTGTAGGAATCGTGAACGATGCGATCAAGAATCGCATCCGCAATGGTTTCTTCACCAATCTTTTT
>Ga0172381_10001655_pt1 | contig 25645 bp, 19 predicted proteins | sample Leawel6488metaG_FD_119754 | JGI IMG/M metagenome (GOLD analysis project Ga0172381, IMG submission 119754) | Leachate microbial communities from a municipal landfill in Southern Ontario, Canada - Leachate well 64-88 metaG | ecosystem: Engineered > Solid waste > Landfill > Unclassified | place... | reverse complement strand
ATTATATACCCTATGTACACCCTGTATACGCCCCGTGGCCCCATACGCCACGTATACGCCAGAGTCTCGAGATTTAATTGTTACACTGTTACAAGCGCAAAATGCGGCGCGATAGTGTGTAACAGAGGGCGTGTAACAGTTCGTGTAACAGATAGGGGATGCAGCGCCCGCCGCCCCCTTGACCTCTATTCACTAATATAGATGCCTATATAGAGTGTGGCGCGATCCTGGGCGCATTGCAGCGTGCGTGCTATGCGCCACGCTTGGGCTATGCGCCACGCTTGGGCTATGCCTGCCCCCCTCCCCCCTTTCGCGAGGGGTATACACCCAAAATTAGGCGTAGGGGTGATGGAGAGAAAGTACCTTTAAACCCACATCGCGTATCGGTCCTTTGGATTAAAAAAAATTTCCCAAAAAATTTCCCGCCATTTTTTCCTTGACACGTGTCGCCCAACCATGTTATACTTAATCCCACAGTATTTATAGAGGAGGACAGAGGAAATGATATACGAAGCCGACGACTTACTGGCGGAACTCAACGGCGTAGCGGCCACCCCTAAAGAGGGCGAAGAACTTGCCGCCGCTTCTGCTTCTGCCAAAATAGACCCCCTGGTGGTTAGAGCCCCCACCAAAGAGACCGCTACCCAGAAAGCACGTGCGAGGGCTGAAGCCACAGTGGGGGACAACCGCCTTAAAGGATACGCCGTCACGGTTGAAGGGATGTTCTCAACTGCATCCGCCGACACCCCCGGACGTAAGGTGAAGAGGCCCTACGTCCTTACCTGCAACCTCCCTTCCCTCGAAGGGGCCTTGTCAGTCATCAAGAACAAGCTTCTTGATAAAATGCTCACTCTCAAGTATCCGGGTTACGTCACGTATCTTACTCACGAGATCGTAGACGTGAAACCATTATCCGCCAACGAGCCACCTTCAGATAACGTGGCGTATATGACCGAGGAGCAACTTATCTCCTACGTCAAATCCCATAAAGTCCCCGTGGACCTCCCCACCTATGCCGGCGATGTTAAGAATCTTCGCGCGGCGGTGGTGGACTTCATCCTTAACCCCAAGGACTTCACCGTCCGTGAGGAGAAGCGCGTCGCCTCCGTCAAGGAAGACCGCGCCCTTGAAGAACTGAATAAAGTACAGTAACATGGAGAACGAACAATCATCCTCCATAATGGAAGATGGACAAGAAATCCCTTCACAAATAATTACAAAAGATAATGAAGGTGTGGTTTCTGCCTCCGTTCTGCCATTACGGAGGATGATTGTTTTTGGGGTCGACGGAGTTCCGCGTCCGGCTAATGTGCCTCTCTTAAATAAGCAGTCCATTGAGGACTTGGCCATAACAGCACTGTCTCTCCCATATAAGCCGGACCCTCTTTCTCTCACCGAGACGGAGGAGTTCCTCGGTATGAGTAATGCTGAGGTTATGATTGTCAAGCTAGCGCGCGCCGCCGCTGCGGGCAGTATGCAGGCCACAGAGACACTTTTGGACAGAGTGCTGGGCCGGCCCAAGCAGTCCCTTGAATCCAAGAGCATGACCATGACCTATGCCGATGTTCTGAAGGAGAAGGCCGCCAGGGCCGAAGCCGTTGATGTTTTGGTCGAGGTGGCCCGTAGGACACCCGATAATCCTTTCTCCGATCCTATGGACGGACTCGTCTAACCCCCATGTCCCCGCTACCCCCCGACCTCCAATCAATCCATGACAAGTTGAACGACGACCTCCCATATTTTATGGCCGAGGCCCCTCTCATGGTTTTGGATAAAAAGGGCAGACTCGTGCCGTTCAAAATGAATCAGGCGCAACGCTATCTCCATTCCTGCCTGGAAGAGCAGAAGAGGCGCACGGGGATGGTCAGAGCACTGATCCTAAAAGGGCGGCAGGAAGGGTGCTCCCTGTACATGACCGCACGAAATTTTCAGGGCGTAACGCGCAGTACTGGCATATCCGCACTTCTTATCTCGCATCAAGGCGAAGCGACCGGGCATCTCTTCTCAATGATAGACCGCTACCATAAGCACATGGACCCTCGCCTTCAGCCCGTTCTCGGGGCTGCCAACCGCACCCAGATGAAGTTCTCAGAGTTGGAAGGGAAGTTCACAGTGGGGACCGCCGGGAATGAGGATGTGGGGCGCTCCGGGACAAACCAGCGTTTCCATTGGTCAGAAGCGGCGTATACCGACAACGCCGAAATGATCCAAGACGGGGCCATGCAGACGATCCCCGATCTTCCGGGGACGGAAATCGTTTTAGAGTCCACCGCCAACGGCCCGGTTGGGCTGTTTTATAATATGTGCCAGAACGCACTGCACGGGCGCGGGAATTACATATTGGTGTTTATCCCGTGGTGGTGGATGGACGAATATGCGGCCTCCGACCTTTCGGGTTACGCGGTAGAGACCGCCACGTTGACTGACGAAGAGGAAATCTATATTAAAGAGAATTTAAAGGGATACAATCGGATGGTGGCAGTATCCAAGATCCTCTGGCGCCGTAATAAGATAATAGAATTTGCCGGCGAGGGGGATTGGGAGAAGGGTGTTCGTAAGTTCCGCCAGGTGTACCCTGCCAATCCCATAGAGGCGTTTCAGGCATCGGGTGCGGGGCTATTCAATGGCGGTGCAATTACTGCCGCCCGTAAGAATATAACATTGACCGACGAGAACGCTCCTCTGGTGATGGGCGTTGACTCCGCCGGTAATGGACCTGACGGTGATAGGACTATTATCGCTTTCCGTCGCGGGCGGCACTTTACAGATTTTATCACCGTCCAAAAACAGCCCAATATGGACATGGCTGTAGCAGGCATCTGTATCCGCGAGATAAACGCCAGAGGTGTTGATATGTGCTTTGTGGACGTGGGCTATGGTCATGGCACGATTGACAGGATGCACGAACTTGGGTATCGGCGCAAGGTCCAGGCTGTCTCGTTCGGCGAAGGGGCGATGCGTAACGATGTGTACCTGAATAAGCGCTCCGAAATGATAATTGAATTCGCTGATTGGGTTAACAAAGGGGACGTCAGAATCCCAGATAGCGACGAGTTCCATTCCGACCTGGCCGTGATTCCGCTTGACAATACCACCTCCAATGGGTTAAGATTTATAGTCGCTAAGAAGGACATCAAGAAGTTGCACAATGGGAAGTCAACTGACATTCTTGACGCAACTGTTCTCACTTTCGCATACCCGGTGCGCCGTTCTTCCTCTGGCGCTGTCGGGGGAAAAGGGAATGACGATGGGGGGTGGAGGAAGAAGGACGCGGGTAAAAGTCCTTTAGTGTCAAGAAGGAAGAGGTTATAATTATATGGGTGTAGAAACGATTTTACTAGCTGTTACAGCCGCCACCGCCGTAGTAGGCGGTGTTTCTGCGCAGGACCAGGCGCGTCGCGCTAATAACGAAAAGGACGCCGCCAGAAATGCCGCTAAGGCGCGAGAACAGCAGTTAACCGACGAAGCCGCCGCGAAGGCCACCGAAGCGAAGAAGGCTGAATCCGCGGGTTCGAGGGCTGGGTTTGGGTCTGCCATAGCGTCAGCGTTCTCCTCGCGCCCGTCTTCATATAACGCGACGGGGTTCAACAATAATCTGGTACGCGAGGACAACATAGGGAGAGGGGTGCTCTTCGGGAACTGAGATTTTTTTTATTTAATGGGAAGGGGTGTCACCTTGTGGTGCCCTGCCCCGCAAAGACGTTACAACCTCTGGCGACTTTTGCGGGGTCCCGTACTTTTTGCAGGAGATTTCTCTTATGGCCAATTTGCCGGCAGTTATTAAAGTGGACAACCGTGTCGAGAAGTATCTTGCCCGTAACAACCAGATGAAGGCGCGGAAGGATCCGTGGAACTCCCACTTTCAGACATTGGCCGAGGCGTTCCTTAACCGCAAAGCGTCGTTCACTTCCACCATCTCCCCCGGAGCTTTTTTAAATGAGACCGTTTTTGACAACACGGGCGAACTCTGTGCTATGCAAGCCGCATCTGTTTTCATGTCCATGCTCTGGCCGGACTCGTCCCGCACCTTTGTGATTCGCCCTGTCTATGAACTGCGCGGGCAGCCGGGAGTTGAAGAGTATTTCAGATTTTGCACGTATCAGATGCAGCGTTTTATGGACGTTCCGCGCGCTGGCCTCCTCATGGCTTTGCAGGAAACCGAGATAGACCACCAGGTATTCGGGACTGCGGGTATCGCCACTCTCGAAGGGGATGACGACTCTCTCCCCGTGGTTTATGAGGCATGGAATGTGAAGGGCATGAATATATCTGAGAACTCTCAGGGATTCGTGGACATGATTTATTACACCGACCAAAAAACAGTGCGTCAGGTGGTCGAGGATTATGGCGAAGACAGTGTGTCCTCGCAGGTCATTGAACAATTTAAAGCAGGAAAGTACGAGGACAAGATTGACGTTTTAAAGATATTGGAGCCCCGTAAGTTGGCTGATCGGGCTGAGGGCGGTGTGCTGAGTATGCCCGTCCGCACTTTGCATATTGACATAGCCAACAAGATCATAATGAGGGAAAGCGGATACGCCGAGTTCCCCGTAGCAGTTGGGCGCATGATAAAGACCCTAGGGGAAGAGTACGGACGCTCCCCTGCCATGATGGCGTTGGCTGACTGCAATTCGCTTAACGCCCTTAAAGAGTCAATAATCGTCGCCACGGAGAAGCAACTCGATCCTCCGTTGATGGTCTTGGATGACGGACGTTTGGGTGGGGGGACGATAGACACCTCTGCCGGCGGACTCAATGTTTTCAACAGTTCGGGCCGCCAAACGGGGCAACGGCCGGTAGAGGCCATGTTCACCGTGGGTGAAATGCAGAGTGCCGAGAAATTGGTGGAGTCCTTCAAACAGAATGTTACCCAGGCGTTTGCTCTTGACCGTCTCTTGGATTTGAATAATGAGACGCAGATGACGGCATACGAAACCAGTGTGAGGGACAGAATGCGTGGTGGTTCTTTGGGTTCCATGTTTGCCCGCAGAATCGCCGAGGTCTACACTCCCACCATAGAAAGGACGTTCTCCATTCTCTATAAGAGGGGACTCCTAGGTGTAAAGGAACAGGGGTTGGCAGCTACCCTCCGTAAAGCCTGGGCGAGGATATTGGGTAAGCCGGTTATGGTCGTCCCAGCTGCTGTGATTGCGGCGGTGGAAGCGGGACTCGACGTTTACGAAGTGGAATATATTTCTCCGGCCAAGCGTTTCATGCAGTCCGAGAAGTTGCAGGGTATATTTACGGCGGCGGAGTTCTTCCAGAAAATGGCCATTATCCCCGGCGCCGAGGACATTTTGGATAACGTGGACTTTGACGATATGGCCAAAAATGTCATAAACTATTCAGGCGCTCCCGCTACGATTCAGAGGGTAGACACTGAGATCAAGGCGATAAGGAAGGGGAGAATGGAAGCGCAGGCCGTCGCAGCAAAGACCGAGAATATGAGGCAGATGTCAGAGGTGGCCAGGAACGCAGGTTCGGCGGCGCAGTCGTTCGGACAGAGTACTGCGCAGCCAGGCAAATAGAGCAGAGGAGAAAAAATAATATGGCAGGAGAAGACCAGAGGCACGAGGCGCAGCGACAGGAGTATTTGAAGAAGGTAGAGGCGCAGAAAGGGGAAATGAAGAAGGTGGTTGAAAATGTGTTGATGACAGACAGCGGTAGAAAACTGTTCCGCCATCTCCATAACACCTGCGGTTTTTCCCTTTCGTCCATAGTCATAAACATAAAGACCGGAGAGGTTGACACCGTGGCCACCACGTTTAACGAATCCCGCCGTGCAGTTTACATCGAACTGCGGGGCCTCGCGCCGGCGGAACTGTTGCGCGAAATAGAATACACAGAGGAGAAAAAATAATCATGCCCACCCCCGAAGAAATCGCGGCCGCAGAAGCCGAAAAGAATAAGAACGCGCCCCCGGCGACGTTTGACACCATCATTCCCGAGGAGTTCAGGGACCGGACATATCTTTCCGATCTGAAAGCTCTTCCCGTGGGACCCGACTCCTACAAGGCCCTTTTTAAAAAGCTGGATGGAGCCCAGACCCTCATAGGGAAAAAGACGGGCATCCCCGATGCCAATGCCACCCCCGAAGAGGTGGAGAAGTTCTACTCGTCCCTGCGCCCCGCGAAGTTTGAGGACTACGAGTTCCCCGCGGCCAAGGAAGGGCAGACCGCGCCGGACCCCGAATCTCTCAAAGCGATAAAGGGTATATTCCACGAAGCCGGTCTCTCCAAGTCCCAGGCTGCGAAACTCTCAGCCAAGTTCGAGGAGTTTGCCGCCAAACAGAATGCACCCGCGATTGAGGCGGCGAAGAAACAGGACGCAGAGTTCGTCGAAATGACAAATAAAGCATTCGGCGCTGAGAACGCCAAGGTGCTGGAGCGCAGTCGGACTCTCCTGGCCACGCTGACTCCGGACACCCTGAAGCCCTATCTGGTCAAGCTCCCGAATGAGAGTCTTGTGGTTCTTTCCGCCGTGATGGAAGCGGTGCGCGCCAAGTTTATGAAAGAGGACAATCTGGACGGCGCGGGCAACGGCGGAGCGCCGACTGACGAGAACACTCTGCGTGAAGAGGCTAAAACTCTTCAAATGTCTCCCGCGTGGAAGGACTTTACGCATAAGGATCATGTTGCTACGCAGAAGCGCGTAAATGACATCTACGCCGCGATAGGAAAGGCGCGGAAAAAATAGGCGCGAAGAAAGTACTTGACACCGTTTAGTTGTTGTGTTATACTTTAAGTGATTTGAAGTGGAGTGAAGTGAAGCGCGGATACGGACAGAAATGTACCCCCGCTGGATGATGGTCAAACCCATTCGTGTCTCTTCGTAACAGAGAGGGAGCACCCGTTGGCGTTAAGACGGATACTGCACTCGCAAAACTTAAATGTTATTGCGGTGCAGTATTTTTTTGCCCCGAGGAGTGAATGGCCCTTTCTGCGGATAGCAGAGGCCACAGGAGAAAAATGTTATGGCCGACGGCACGATTGATGATGCGATGATTATACAGTTTTCTGACCAGGTGCACGTAGCTGCTCAGCAGAGCAAAGCTCGCCTGCGCCCCCACGTCACCATCAAGCAGATGAAAGGCGATGTATTTGCTTACGATGGTCTCGGTTCAGTTGAGGCTACCGAACTTCATGGACGCTATCAACCTGTAGTGTTCTCGGACATATCCCACAACAGAAGGAAGATCAGTCGTCGACGCTTCGCGCTGACGTTGCCGATTGACGCCTCCGATGTCCGCGGTATGCTCCTGTCCCCCCAGAGTGAATATGCGATGGCCTGTGCCCGCGCTATGGAGCGCGTGTTCGACCGAATCGTAATCGAAGCCATGTTTGCCGACGTTTACACCGGCAGAGACTTCGGCACGACCGTGGCCTACGCAGCGGACGGCGTTAGCACCGTGACTGCGACCTCCGGTCTGACCTACGAAAAGTTGCTGGAGATCAATCAGAACTTCATTGACCACGAAGTGGGTAACGAAGTCCCCGTGACCAAAGTTATGGGTATCACCGGCGATGAACACACCGCCCTGATGAAAGAGAACGAACTGACCAACGGAGACTTCTCCCGGCAGTACGTCGTGGACAAGGGGGCAATCACGATGGCCAACGGCATCGGTCTTATCCTGTTCGCGGGTTCAGTGACCAATCCCCTCCTCAGCGTCGCTTCGACCGTGAGGTCCAGCTTCGCGATGGCCCAGGGTGCGATGTGCGTCGGAATGAGCAAAGAGATGGCCATCTCCATTGAGAACCGCACCGACCTCCATGAGACGACTCAGGTCGAGATCATATTCGAGCTCGGCGCCGTCAGGACCGAAGGTGTCCTCATACAGAAAGTGACCACCACGACCTAATCGGTATGGTAGTGGCTATCCCCCGTCGTCCATCCCTTGAACCGGACAGGGTGGCGGGGGTAAAAAGCAACAACCCCGATTAGGGGGACAGACAGTAAAGGAGAAACACTATGGCAGTAATAGATGCTTACGTTAACACGCTGGTGGCCGCGGGCAAGAAAGATGTCGCGGCGAATATCACCCCGGGGCAGGTATTCGCTCTCGCCTGCACCTTTGAGATAGCGATCGCGGACAGCGACGAATCGCTCTACCGGGTGGCATGTCTTCCGTCGAATCTGATACCCTATTCCCTAACGTTAATGGCGGATGATGCCCTTGATGTCACCACGATGGATGTGGGTCTGTACCTCCCCGGCGCGGGCGGCGCAGTCGTAGACGCTGACTGCTTCGCGTCCGGTCTTGTGACCAACGGCGATGCGCTGGATTCCGCCGATCTCGCGGCGAACGCCCTTGCCTCGCTCCCCATAGATGACATCGGCAAACCGCTGTGGAACATAGCTGCCGTGAAACTCGCCGGCACCTACACGCAGGCCAGCCACCCGGCCGCGTTCGACCTGGTGGTCACCGCCAAGTCCGATCCCGGTGCGATATCCACCGTGTCGTTGAAGGGCCTATTCATACAGGGATAACTTTCCCTACGGCTGGTTGTAATCTCCTCCGTCTCTGTGCTACAATATAGAGGCGGAGGAGTTACCGCATAGCAGAAGGAGATCACCCGGTATGGCGATAGTTACCACACCCGTCGGCGTTTTAAATCTCGCTCTTGACCGTCTTGGCCAGAGGGAGATTTCGTCCATAACATCCCCCACCACAGAAGTAGAAACCATTTGCGCGCGCCATTGGGACCGCACCCGTCTTAAAGTTTTCCGCAAATACGTATTCAATTTTTCCCGAAAACTCGCCACTCTTACTGCCAGCACGACTAAATTTCCGGCATTCGGCTTCATATCCGCATACGCTGTCCCCAACGATTTTGTGCGCCTCCTATCTTTGGGGGACTCGTCGGTAGTAAATGCTGACATTCAGTCAGAACTTTATGAATTGAGCGAGGGGTACATCTATACTGATTCGGCGGACGAGACATACGACCCCGCGTTGGCATACGCCGCTGCTTATGCCGCTGCCCAGGTTGTTTATGCCGCCGGCGGGACAGCAGCGGCTGCGACTATCGCCTACGACGCCGCGTATGCGGCATACATTACCGCCAATACCGCGAATGGGCTGAAGATAGCCTACGTCTATGATGCTTCTGACATCATAAGCAAGTGGGACCCTCTTTTTGTGGATGTGCTGGTTTTGCAGTTAGCGGCGGACATGGCGTATAAGTTCGCGCTGAAGAACAGTTTAATCGGGGCCATACGGACGGAACTACAGGATGCAGAGTTGTCGGCTGCCGCCGTGGCCGGGCAGGAGAAACCTCCGCGCCGGATACAGCGAAGCAAGTTTCGTTCTGCCCGCAACGGCGGTATAAGGCGGGGGGACAACACCCACTATGCCTAATGCGTCCCTCGTTAATTTCGCGGGCGGAGAAACGTCCCCTAAGTCGCGGGGACGTTTTGATATTGCATCCTACACATCGTCCTGTCGTAAACTCTTGAATTTCCTCGTTGAAGTGTCGGGACCCGCGCGGTTCCGTCCCGGATTTAAACATATTGCCGAGACCCGTTCTTCCGCTGTCGCTCGGATGATCCCTTTCCAGTACAACGACGCACAGGCGTATATGTTGGAATTTACGCCGGGGAAAATGCGTGTATATAGGGATGGGGCATTGGTAACAGTGGCGCGAACCACGGTGACAGGGGTAGACCTGGGGACGACCACGGTAGTGCATTTGACAACGGTGGCAGGTTTAGCAGACGGCGATGACGTTATAATCACGGGGATGGTGGGTTCGACGTGGTTAAACGGGCGTCAAGTGCGGTTGGCCGGCGGCGCGGCGCTCACGTTCAGACTCACCGATCCCCTCGATGGCTCTGATATCGTTTCTACGACTCTGGACGCATGGTCGTCGGGCGGAGCACTGGTGGAGATCTACGAAATCGCGTCTCCGTATCTGGCCGGGGAATTGGACGACATTTTCTTCGCGCAGACGATTGACGCGATGTACCTGGACAATTATCGGCATCTACCCCGGAAACTCACGGTAGATTCAGGTGGGTTGTTTACTTTGGCGACATATACCCGGACAAACGATCCTTTTCCGGCTACCACACCCCTGACCCTCACTGTGGTGTCTTCGATATCCATACACCAGTCGGGACTGACGGTTAAAGGTGTTGTGTTAGGCGCGGGTGATGTGGCCGTCGCAGGGGTTTCCTACACGCTCGCCGGGTGTGAAGAGGATAGTGAAATAAATGGACTGGCGGTCACTATCGAGGCTAGTCCGGCGCCGGGTTATCAGAATCTTAGAAGTACCACTACGGGGGAGTTAATACTGTCGTCCGATGGGTCTTGGACTATCACTGGCGGGACAGCCACTCCCCCTGCGGCAGCAGATTTTCCGATAGCTCCAGCTTTTTATGAGGGTCGTCTGGTCCACGCGGGAACCAATATCCGTCCCCGCACTCTATTTCTTTCGATGGCCCCAGTCACGACATCGGGACTTTCGCGTTTTGAAACCTTTACCGGTGGGACGGCGGCCGACAATGCCTGTTTCTTCTCTCTGGCTCCCGTTAATGGGACGGTGGACTATATTGCCTGGGCGGGGGGCACTACCAAGCATCTACTTATCGGCACTTTCGGTGGTGTCTTCCGGGTGTCCGGCAGCGGTGTGGATGAGCCCATAACTCCGTCGTCCATTAATGTGAAACAGATAGACGCCTACGGTTGCGCTCCCGTCGCGCCGGCATTGGGCGGTTCGCTTGCTTTCTTCATACAACGCGGCGGTGGAACTCTCCGGGGTATCCAGTATTCCGCTGATGTTGATGACTTAACGACGGCTGATATGTGCCTGAACGCCGACCAGATAGGGGGTTCCCCCCTTCGGCGTGTCGTTCTTCAGACTGCTAAGCCTGATGCCCTGTGGGTGACACGGGATGATGGGATTCTGTGTGGGATGACCGTCCAGGGCATAGAACGGGTGGCGGGATGGCACCGGCACAAAATTGGGGGAACGGATGCCAAGGTAATTGATATTGCCGTTCTCCCCCGACCAGACGCAGACGACCAACTCTATGTTGTGACCGAGCGTACCGTAAATGGGGATACTCGTCGCTCCGTAGAGGTGATGACTGACGACGTGCTTTTCCCCGATGTCGAAGATTTCTATACCGGGGAAGATAACAGGGTGGCGGACAGAGATAAATACCGCGCGGCAGTATACCGTCACCAGGAACAGTACATCCACATGGATGCCTCCGCTTCTTATGACGGGTCTGATAGAGGGGACGCGGTTTCTGCCACTTTAACTCCGGGCGCGACGGCGGTTACTCTGGGGGCTACCGCGGTTAATTTCACGGCCTCTGCCGGAGTATTTCTGGTCACAGACGTTGGACATCAGTTGTGGAGAAAACCCGATCCCGTAACGGGTGTGGGTGCGGGGCGGGCAACCATTACGGCTGTCACCAACACCACTGTTGCGGTTTGCACAATCACCGAGGCGTTTAACGTCGTAACGGCGATACCGGCCGGCGATTGGTATTTTGCGGTTGACGGCGTTTCCGGCCTCTCCCATCTCGAAGGCGAGAAGGTCGCGGTCGTGATAGACGGCGCCGTCCACGCTGATGGCAAAGACCCGAGTGAGTACGAAGTGGTCACGGTTACGAACTCCGCGATTACGTTGGTGGATTCAGATAACGACCCCGTTTTTGCCGCCGTGGTCCATGTCGGCCTCCCCTATGAGGGTCTTCTCCAGACGCAGAATTTGGAGTTGGGAGGAAGAACCGGGCCGGCGCAGACCAAACCCCGTAATATCTGTGAACTCGGGATACGGTTCTTAAACTCCCTGGGGTGCGAATATGGAACGAATCTTTATGACACTGAGCAAGTGGTTCATCGTGATAATACCATGTCGATGGATCGCCCTATACCCGTCTTCTCCGGAATCCGCAAACTTCCGTATAGTGACGCCTGGAGTTCCCAAGATTCCGCCAACGAAAAAATGGTGGTTGTAACCCAGCGGCTTCCGTTACCTTGCACCGTGCAGTTCGTGGATATCCAATTTGACACCGGGGAGAACGAGCAATAATGACTTCTCGCCTTATCCCTTTTGCCCCCGAACACCTGGAGTGCATGACTGTAAAAGCAGACGCGAGAGAGAAAATAAAGGTCGCCGGGTTTGCTGATGCCTTAAAAAGTTTAGGGAGCAAAACGTTGGTGACAGGGGACGGCGTAGTCCTGGGGGTATTGGGCTTTACCCCTACGCTTCCGGGGGTTTGTGAGGTATTCATTCTGGCGTCGGAAGACCAGAAACACCACCCCGTCGCTTTCGCAAAGACGGTTTGGGATGAAATGCGCGCCTTAAAAGCGAGATACAGGCGGGTACAGGCCGTAACCACAGATGATAAATTTCATGAACGGTGGATAACGTGGTTAGGATTTGAACGCGAAGGGACATTAAAAAAATACGGATTGGATGGTGAGGACATGGTAATGTGGGGGATGACATGAGCATAACATCAATTTTAACGGGGACAACCGCGGGCTTCAGTGTTCTCGAAGGGATTTTCGGATTCAATGCCGCATCGGCGCAGGCGGATTCTCTGCGATCGCAGGCGCAACTCGTACAGGCAGAAAGTGAAGCGGACATCGTGCGTTACGCTGAAAACGCCAAAGAGTTCAAGACCAAGCAGGCGATGGCGTATATGAAATCGGGCGTCGCGCTCGAAGGTTCCCCCTTGGACATCCTTGACGAAACTGTCCGGGTGACAGGGGAGAATATAAGTGCGATGCGGGCGTCAACCGCCGCGAAGATGCGGGAGATAAGGAGTAAGGCGTCGGCACTTGAAGGGCAGGGGCGCGCGGCGTTGGTTGGTGGGTTTTCTAAAGCCGCGTCTGTTTATGTTTCTCAGTACGCGAAATTAGGAGGGGCATCCGCCAAGGACACAAAAGCGCAGGCAGATAATTTTGGCAACGGAACCGGATTTGACAATGGGAGTTTTAAATAAGATATGGCTAAAATACCCAGGATTGAACAGGGGAATCGGGAATCCGGAGTGGTAAACACGACGACGGATAACTCTCTGGCCAATATGGCTGGGTCCCTCGGAGGGGTGTCTGGGTCTCTGATGGATGCGGCAACGGTGCAAGAATTGCGGGAGAGGAAACGGCAGGCAGAAGCCCTGAGGGTTAAACAGGGCATAGTGGATGCAAGTGACGCCGGGGTTCTGGGGCTTCAGGTGCAACAGCGGGTATTCGATATCTCCGAGGGGTTAAAAGACACATACCCGGACAACCCGAAGGCCGCTATGGACGCCTACCTAGAGGCTGTACGCCCCGAGGTCGAGGTGCTGAAGAAACAGGCGCCCAATGAGCGTGTGGCACTCATAGCCACCAAGGACGCGGAGTCCGCTATATCATCGGGTCTGGGGAGATTGCAGGCGTGGGGGTCCGCACGCGATACCCAACGGGTGAAAGGGAATATAGCGAGAAAAGAGTACAAGTGGGTGAATGACGCGGCGGAGTACACATCCATAAAGGATTTGAAAAACGCTTTCACTGCCGTGGATGCCGACCCCGATTTCGAGGCCAAATTTGGTGCAGCGGTGGCGTCCGGCGAAAGATTCAGGGTACAGACCGAGATGACGGCGAGTATGCTCGGCAGATTCTCAGAAAAAGAACCTATTACCGCCCGCAGTCTGATCGACAGTAATCCCGAATTCTTTAATCAATATTTAAAACCCGCGGCTCTGAAGGCCGCACGTGATGCCACATACCCGGATATGGCCAAACGTGACAACGAAATCTTGGTGGGTACTCTCCTTAATGCCGGGGAGAAGGGGAGTACGCTGGTCAATCTCGCTAATGGCGGGAAGGCGACCGCGTCTGTAATTTTCGATGCTAAAAAATCTCTGGCCCTGGATAGACAGAAACTGGTGGATGATTTGAACATGAGTATCGAGGCCAAAGCGCGTGCCAATAAGGTACTGGACACCTATGAGAAAAGCATAGAGGCTGCGGCACAATGGCAGAGGCGCATAACGGATCCGGATTATGTGGGTGACGACTCTGTACCGGCAGAATTTTGGATAGCGCGCGATAAGGTGTACGCTTCAGATTCTCCAAATATCGAAGATCTGATGAAACTTGACCAGATGGTCATTAACCTGGACAGGGACAGGCGCATAAGTCCCGCGCGGGCGACCACACTGCGACAGGAGTTGGGGTTAGACCGGGGTAAGGGCCTCGCGGCCTTGAAGGACGTTCCTTTGTGGAGACAGGCGTGGACGGGTCTCCGCACCACGAAACAGGATGGGAGTCTCGTGTTACAACAGGAAATTGAGGCGGATACTAATGGGAAAGGGGTATCGGAACTGGTTCTCTCAGACATAATGACGGACTACATACAACAGATGAACGACTATCAGGAGACGAAGGGGTCGTTGCCCACGGGGGCGGACAACGCCAAAATGGCGCGCAGAGCATATTACCGCACAATGAAAATACCCATGCCCGAGGAATTACGCTAAATGCCAACTGACGAAGGGATGCTCCGCTCTTTCCCCAATGATCCGGCTCCTCCGCCGGATGTTTCCTCCATTCCTACTACGCGCGCACCCGCCCCGGTGCCTCTGTCTGCACCTGTTAGTTCAGGTCAGGCAAGCGAAATTCCGGATGCTGGTCCGGATTCTACAACCAAACCCTTGGCCAGGAGCGAGGGCACCTACTCAGCATCTGCACCTGACAAAGATGGGTACCACACTATATTCAATATATCCCCCGATGGGACGCGGACCAAAATCACGACAGTCCGGAATATATCGCCCGTATTGGACGCGGTAACGAAACGAAATACGATTAACGGAGCGTGGTATAATATCCCCCGCGACGTCGCTCTCTCCTTCCCTAAAGGGGATGTGGGGATGGCAGAACACGTCATAAACAGTTTTCAGGGCGCGCGAGCGGGTATGCACGAGGGGATGACGGGATATCTGGCACTGACCAAACAGATGCCTTATGACGAGGCCATAGCCCGGACGGACCCCGATCTCGTTAAAATGCAGTTAATGAATTTCCCTGACACCGCCTGGGGGGACACCCGGTACTCAAAGTTTATAGCCGGGTCCAAGTGGGCTCTGGGGGCCGCCGCGCAGATACTACCGTCTCAGTTGGGTAATCTGGGTGCGGGGGCATCAGCCCTTCCAACTGTAGCGGCAGGGGCGGTGGGCGTTGCGGCGTTGGGCGGACCAGCCGGTTTGACAGCCCTCGTCACTCCCGCCGGTATATCATCCGTCGCCGGGGTGGCGTGGCAGTATGGGGCGTTTGATTTCACCTCCAAGGTCACAGCGGGGCAGATGGCGCTAGAGATGAAACGTAAGGGGTTGGACGACAAGAGTATAGCGACTGTGGCGCCGATGGCGGGTATGTTCGCCGGCGCACTTGAAGTGATGCACGTCAAACTACTTCCCGCCCCATTCCGCAGGGCCTTTGCAGCCAAGGTTTTGGGGAACTCGGCCATTAAGAAAGCGATGACACACTGGTTTATGAATTACCTGAAGGAGACCGGGGCGGAGACCTCCGTGGAAGTTGCCCAGCAGTACATTCAGGAATATGGTAACAATTTGATAGCCAAAATCGGGGAACGCCCTGACTTGATGAAGGATTCCAAGGCCATAAACGCTTCCGCGATACAGGCGGGGCTGGTGGCGGCGGTCGGTATGGGTTTGGTTAAAGGCCCCGGTATGGTTTTTGAGGCAACTACAGGGGGTGGGGGAGAGGGGAAACCAACGGCGGGTGCAAAGACGGCGGAAGCCCCCACACTGGCCGTACCCTCGGCCAAAGCCCCCACTCTGGAACAGGAATTGGTAGTCGAAACGCCCGAAGTCGCTAAAGTTTTAGGGGAGTTAAACACCCAACTCGATCCCGCATCCCCTGACGCCGATATCCAATATGCCGAAATGGGGAAAGAACTGGCCGGCCACGAAGACGCTGCGGCCGCGGTTGTTGCTAAAACCGAGGCGTTGCGGATGGAGATGTCAGATATTTTGGCCGAGGAAGGGAATACCCCGGTGGAACAGGCGCGGGTCGGGGAGATTCAGCACGAACTCGGGCTCCTGGAAGGGATGCGGGCGCAGATGGAAACCCCGGCGGGATTCGAGGAGGAGTTCCAGAGTGGGGACTCGGTGACGGTCCCTATGGTGGAGTCAGGCGCCCCGATGTCCAAACTCAGACAGAGGGTGGAGTCTGCCGTCCTAAAGGCGCGCGATGCTAAATTAGCATCAGAGATGAAAAATAACTCAGACATGACGGCGGAACTTACCCGAACTCGCGACCGTCTGGAAAAAGCGGGCAAACCCGTCGCGGGCATAGACAGTACTCTCCGTTCTCTCCAGACAGAGTCCCTACGCCTGGACGAAGCGCGCAGAGGGCTTAATGCCCCCGAAGTCACCAAGGCCAACGAGAAACTGGAACTGACGCCCGCCACTCTGGGGTCTATAGTTAAAACAGCTTTTAAGGAGGGGCGGAAGGACGTGGTGGTCAAACGCGCAGGGTTCATTAACGAGATAGCGGCACAGCACTCCCTATCTGACCGCGACATAAAAACTCTGACTAAGAACCGGAACTTGGGTGTGATGTCTGATCTCGATTTCAAGAAGTATCTGGACGACCTCCGTGTAAAGGCGGGGGAGTTGGCGGCACGGAAACAGGCGCTTCAAGAACTCCACGCCACCCAGGACGCCAAGGAGTTAAAGAAAGAGGCGAATATACGTCGGTTCCACGGGCTTCCCCCCGTGGCAAAAATGACCAAAGATCAGATGGTCGAGTACGCGGATATCCTCGAAGGGTACGAGACGGGGGACGAGTTCTGGACGCCGAAGCGCATACTCGCTTTAAAAGACACTCGGTGGGCAGGGGCTACCACTCTCCGTGAAGTCTTGGAGATGGCTGCCAAACATCTTAAAGTCCCCTTGTCGGAATTGACCAATGTGACAGCTAGTCAGTTTGACATTGTGCGGGGCGACGTGCGCCTGGCCAAACGCGGGGCACTGTACGATTTCATGGTCAAAGAAGTTCTCGGAGCGCAGGCGCAGGGACAGATAGAGCTCGCTACGGTGATAACTGAACACCACAGACTTGCTCGCGCAGCGCTTAAATCCCGCCACGTTAAAGACGGCGCGGGCGTCTGGGAACGGGTGACGGACTGGCTATCCCCTGCCAATGAAGAAGTTTTGGCGTACATAGAGGCGCCCACACCTGAAGAGAAGGCAGCTCTCGGCGCGGGTCTGACCAACGAAGAACTGGTATTGGCGGAGTTTTATTCGTCCTATTTTAAGAGTTCGATGGACTATCTGACCGCCGGGAAAGATATGGAGTCCTCGCGTTTCACTGGTGGCAAATACTTCCCCCATCTCTCTCGTCCATCTCTGGAAATCTTCCTGCGAGGGATCCCAGATAGGGGCATCCGTGGAGCATTATCAGACCTGTGGACAAGTTGGAAGGCCAACGACATGGACGTAGATATTCTGCCCAAAGAGACCGGCCGGAAGTTGGGCATGAGAAAAGCCTTCGCCCAGACTAAATTTCGGACAGGGGAACTTGTCCCCTCTAAGAATCTGGCCAGGTCCTTCGACGTCTACGCCCACCAGTTTACCAGGAAAAAGGCGTTGGACTCCGCCGTTCCGTCTGTGGACACTCTCGCGCAGGCTCTGGCGTCAGCGGATATGTCGGAAGACGGGCAAAAAGTATACGCGGCCGTCCAGTCTGTCATTAAAACCTATCTCAATTCCAAGAAGGGGATAAATCCTTCGGTTCCGGGTATACCGCAGGGCGAGGCGGTCGACGCCGTGATACGTGGGGCCACCGCCTACGCTTCTCTGAAGCTGATAGCCCCCAATCTCTTGCTGCAAGGGACCATGTGGGGCGGCGAGAAGTCCGGTGAGTTCATGGTTATCGGCGGGAAAGGGGTGGCATTGGCACAATACCGTAAGATGACCGCGCAGGGGAAACTAATTTTAAAGAAGTATGCACAGATTATCGGAGAGGGCGCATGGGAGAATTTAACCAGACCCGGACAGGACTTGACGGCCAAAGCGAATACCCTATTGTACACCATAGCCAAACAGACTCGCGTGTCCACTATGAAAGATATAATTCTGGGCAGTATGACCCCGGAAGAGTTTGCTGCCGGGGAAATGACTACCGAGCGCCTCACAGAGATAAAACTGGCGGCGGGGCGGTGGGTGGACATCGAAGGGATGCATAGCCCTATGGGTAATCTGAACGTCTTTAAAATGCTGACGCAGTTTAAACGGTGGCTGGCCCCCGTCACGGCTACCTCGATGGAAATATCGCGTTCCCTGATTAAATCTTTGACGGGAATGGGTGCGAGCGAGAAACTCAATGCCCAACAGAAAATGGAATTGCTGAGGCTAATGGAACTTGGCATCATGGTTGGGACCACTATGGCGGTGGCCGGCGGAGTAGACAAAGACGACAAATCCCTACTCGGGCGCGCTAAGTTCTACATCCTGCGGGATTTAACTTCCATGTTTCAGGGCATAAATTTGGGGTTCTATGTGACCGTTCCCGTCGCTATGACTCTGGTGGTTAAGATCTCGGCGGCACTGACGATGCTCCCCATACTTATCGCGAAAGGGGAGGGGAGAAAGGGAATGAGACGATTAGAGAAAGAGGTTCTTCCTCGTCAGTTCTTGCCCGACGACGAGAGAAAGGGGCCGTCCAAGCCCTATAGGAGAAAGGATTAAAAGGTATGAGTGTCGCCTCCACCAATCCTGTAGTCTCCGAACTCGGCAACGGGGTGAAGACCGATTTCGATTTTGTTTTTAAAGTGTTTCTGGCCACGGAAGTCAAGGTGTACGTGGAGACGGCTGTCGGCTCGGGACTATACGCCCAAAAAACGTATACGATTGACTATACCGTCACATTTAACACGGCTAATGAAACTGGGACTGTGATCTTCGCTGTTGCGCCAGCCACAGGGCGCAAAGTCTACATCACCCGCGCCATCTCAGCCACTCAGGGTTCCACTCTGCCCTTGGAGGGGAAGATGCCGTCGAAAGTGGTGGAGGATGCGCTTGACAAACTGACGTTACTGGTCCAGGATGCCATCGGGCTACTGTCTCTTCCCTTCACCCCTCCAGCGGAGGCTGAACCTACCGAAGTTACTGGGAATGTGGTACAATATCTGGAGGGTTTATATAGTGCGAAACCCGCCGCCCCCGTAGTTTGGGTCCAGTATTATTCAACTGATTTAGACCAGTTGGAGCAGTGGGTCCCCGACGCGGGGAAATGGTTTTTGATAGGTTAGGTGAAAATTTGGACGGCCAAAATCGTCGGTAGAAAGGAGAAAATAGTATGAAGAAACTAGTAATAATGGCGGCGATTATAGCCGTCTTCTCGGTTGGCTCGGTCAGTCTGGTATCAGCAAAGAGCATCGGGCAAGTGTACACCCACCAGGTGAACCTCGAAACGGCGGGTTATGACAACGTGGAGTTGTCAAACACCGCCAGTTCCTTTACTGTGAACGGGGTGGTGTTGACCACAGGGGCACTGGTTGGCGAGGACTACACTCTGACCGGGGATATGGTAGTTGGCGATGATCTAACTGTGACCGGCCTGGCCACTATAGCGGAAACTTTGGCGACCGCTGGTAACTCTTATTTCGGCGCCGCCGGATACGTGAGCACTAACACCGCTGCTTCCGGCGCATGGGCCATGCCTGCCACTCTTAATGTGGTTGGCGCCGCCACCTTGGATTCTACGTTAGACGTTGATGGTAACGTCACGGTGGGTGCGGCCGGATTCCGGTCTACCAACACCGCGTCCTCGGGCGCGTGGGCCATGCCTGCCACTCTCAACGTGGCCGGTGCGGTTACTCTGGACTCCACTCTGGACGTGGATGGTAATTTCATAACCGGGGCGGCCACCTTCCGGTCTACCAACACTGCGTCCTCGGGCGCGTGGGCTTTTCCGGCCACTGTGTCTATCGCCGGGGCGGTCACTGGCCCTACCTCCATAACGGCTACCAAGTTTGTAGCCAATGGCGCGGGTTCGGTCGGACTCTATTCCCGTTCCGCTTCCCAGATAGTCGCTCTGACTCCTGCGGCCGCCGGGCAGATTTATTTCTGCAACGACTGCACTCTTGACAAGGTGTGTATCTCCACGGGCACAGGAGCAGGGGCTTTTGTGGGCGTGAGTTCTTTCACTGTTGTTTGTCAGTAATTTAGTTTAAAGGAGAAAATAGATGCAAAAAGCGATATTTGGTCTGGCTTTTGCTCTGGTCGCGGGGGCGGTTTCTATCGCTTCCGCCTGGGATTACAGTCTGCTGCTCCCCTACTCAAATGAGTTAAATGGATCAGTGGTCACGTCCACAGCTATCACCCCCTCGGCGGTAGCCGTGTCATCCATATCCCCGACGCGGGTGGACACAGCGCTTAACGCCTCTCTGGCGACAGCCCTCGGGGATAACTATAAGCGTGCTGAGATTCAGTTACAGATCCTCGATGCTGCACTTGTGAATTGTGGATATTCAGCGACGGCAGTGACCACGCAGACCGCGGGCGGGTTCCAATTCGAGGTGGACAAACACCCGAGGTCAATCGCTGTTGGTAAAGCCATCGGGATTTGGTGCCAGGGAATAGCCTCGACCGCCACGTTCATAGTCGGGGGTCTCGGCTATAGATAGTTGGAGGATTGAAAATGCGTGTACTACTGCTGATGGCATCGCTGTTACTCCCGCTGGCGCCCCAAAAGGCGTCGGCGGGAGTTTACTATGAACTGGGGTTGACCTCCTCTTCCGCGACTATGCGCCTGGGTGGCGTCTTGACTGTGTCTAATAAGTCTGCCCCCTACGTCCCCACTATTACCCTCCAAGGGACAGGGGGAGTGGCCACGGCGGTGTCCTTTGTCGGGCCTCTGACCGGAGCCGCGTCCCTCAACGTCCTTAAAACCGGCGACACCATGACCGGCAATCTAACCAACACATCATCCGTAACCGTTACTGGTGTTGTAAGCGCGTCACGGTACGACATAGCGGGGTCTACGGCATTGTATAGTTCACTCGCTTTGAGTAGTGTGGGCGTAGGGTATGACGTTGGCAACAGTAATACTGGCGCAAATAACATCTTTGCCGGTTACTATGCGGGGAGTTCTAACACTACCGGACCTCAAAATGTATTCATGGGGTCAACCTCTGGACAACATAATACTACCAAGGGGTCAAATACTTTTTTAGGTTACGGTTCTGGTCACGCAAATTCTACTGGCGAGGCTAGTACCTATGTTGGGGCCTTGGCAGGGACAAGCAACACTGCTGGCAACCATAATGCGACCATAGGCTACGAATCCGGTTATACCTCCGGCAGTTATAACACGCTGTTGGGGTCATTATCTGGGGTGTCCCTTACGGGGTCCAACTCCACATTTATAGGATATAAATCGGGGTATCCCACTACAGGCGGAAATAATATATTTCTTGGCTATCAGGCCGGTGACAATGTTACCACAGGGACCAACAACATCATCATTGGTTATGATTTAAACGCATCTGCTATTTCTGTGTCAAATGAGCTAAATATCGCAGACCTTATTATTGGCACAATCGGGAGTTCTTCGGTTACAGTCAAGGGTGACATATACGCCAATAATTTTTATGGTGACGGGACCAGTCTAACAGGGGTTGGCGATAATCTAGGAAACCATATAGCCACGCAGACTTTGACTATGGGAGACAACGACCTATACTTTTATAAATCATTATCTGGTAATGGAACAAGTTTAACTGTGAATCGTTCGAGCACAACTTGGGGTTGTACCGGGACGGGATGTTGGCCCCTCGGTTTCCTACTTGCCTCGAATAAAGGAATGACTCTACGTGTTGCCGCGAATACAACAGCAGTTGACACTGCAATAAATGAGGATGGTGGTATTGTTTCACCGTCGTCCATAACTGCCAACGCACTTTATTCAAATATACTTTATAGCACAGGGGCCGTCCTTACTGGCCCACTACAGATAACCGACTACGCTATTAATTCGTCCAGCAATATTACCGCAGCGTTCTACCAACTTTCGGGATCAACCGTAGTTTCATTTTCACCTACGTTGCACAATCTCAATATCGGGCAAGAGGCACGAAATGAAACAGCGGATCCGGCTACAATGGGGAATAACAATGTGATGCTCGGTTATCACGCTGGGACGCATAAAGTTTCAGGGAACACAAATGTGAGTATTGGCGCGGAAGCGGGTCATAAAGATTTAGGGGGAACTGCTAACACGGTGATTGGAGCGAACGCAGGTTATTACAATGAGACGGGGAACAATAACACTATCATAGGAAATCTTGCGGGATATTTAAACACCGCCTCGAATAACATATTTATAGGGTATCACTCCGGACACGGCACGACGTCGGGGGCTGACAACATCATTATTGGCTACGACATAGACGCGCCGGTGAACACGACCTCAAATTATCTCAAAATAGGGACGATTATACAGGCCGACATGGCAACGAGTTCAATGAGCGTTAATGGAGACCTGTACGCTAATAATTACCACGGCGCGGGGCAACTTCTAACCGGTGTTATAACCTCAACAGCGTCATTGGTGTCAATGGACTTGGACCTTAGTGCCTCGACAGCTTCTATCCGCAGTTCTTTAAATCAGGAAATAACTAACCGCTATAATGCGGAGTTGGCGATTGGGGTGTCAACTGCGGCATTAGCCGTTTCCAGTGGGAACATCAACTCGGATTTGCAGTCATACAAAACCACTGTCCAGCTTTCTACCGCTTCGATATACTCGCAGTTACAGTCAACGGGGTCGGCGCTTACGGCTGAAATAAGCCGAGCGATTATCCGAGAGAACGATATTGGAATTTCTACCGGTACAAACTACGCGGCGATAAACTCCACGGCTATCGCCTTGACTTTGGAAACCGCTAATCGTATTTCCGGGGACAATGCTCTGGGCTTAAGTACAGCGGCGATATCCTCAACCATCAGTACTGCCGCGTATCTTGGCAATAACCAGACGTTCACCGGGGTCAACACTTTCACGTCGTCGGTTACGGCTTCGGACTTCGCAATTAGGGATATGATACTCGGTAGCTCTACCCACTACTCGGTGCATGACTGGATGGACGCTGTGCAGTCTGGCGGGCTTATCAGTGGCGGAGAGATAACTGATAATGGAGATGGGACTGTTGCGATAGCTTCCGGTCGTGGCATAATGAAAACAGAGGACAGCACTATCGGTGATACACGGATGTTTAACTTCTCCGCTAAACCCTCGCAGACATTGGCCGACGGTATGGATTCGTGGGTTTATATTTCATACAACGGAGGCAGTCCGATAATTTCCACTGCGACAAATCGCAATTCTATCAGGCAGACTGACCAATGGGTGTTGGGGCGTGTCTGGCGCACTGGTAATGACGCGGATATAATTTCGGGCGGTATTAAGGTCGTTAATTTTCCGAGAACAAACCATGAGCGCTTGATACAGATGGGTTTGCAGAGAATGTCTGGTGGTATTGTAACTGAATCTGGGACCCGTGGTTTGGTGTCTACTGCCGGTTCGTACTATCTGGGGCAGTTGAATATTATTACGCCGGTCAATAACACAGTCTTGCCGGGGGTAACTTCCACAACCACGTTTAAGGCGTATTACCGCGACGGTGTCGGCGGGTGGACAAGAGTTGTAGACCAGAAGCAGTTACAGGCAGAGTACGATAATGATGGTTCAACTGCCGCAGTTTCATCCGCTAAATATGGAGTGTACTGGGTATACGTTTGCATGGAAGGAAATATCTACATCCTTTACGGCCAGTCGGGTTCTTACAATTTAGCCGAGGCGCAAAACGCGCAATTACCTGCGTCCATACCGGATTATCTTGCAAGCCATGCATTACTATCGGCTAAAATAATTTTGAAACAGGGCGGGACAAATTTCACACAGATAGAATCTGCCTACGTGGTGCAGTTCTCGCAGACGTTGGTTACAAATCATAATGACTTAGCCAATATAGATGGTGGGGCAGTTAACGATTACCAGCACTTAACCACGGCGCAACTTGCCGAAGTGAATACCGTGGGCGCGTCTACACAGGCTTTAAGTTTGAGAATCAACAACTTGGATGCATACAGTCTATCAACGGGCACATCTTTAAGTGGTGACGTGTCTGGCTTGTATAATGCCACTGTAGTTGCAGACAACTCCCATTTGCACAATATGAGCAGTTTACAGAACGTACTGTCCTCTACCACAACCGTGCCTGTGGGGTTGATAGACTTGTCAACCACAGTCGCAAGATTTAGTGCGGCAGAGGCCAAAGCATCCACAGCGGCGTATTTAGGGGGTGTCAATGTTTTTACGCAGCCTAATACATTTTACGCTGTAGACACACAATTCTTATCATTTAACGACACTCTGTATTATGGCGACGGGTTAGGTCGAGGATACACGGTGGATATGGGAGATGACAGTGTCGGAGGTGGTGATGCTTTCTTCTTCAGTAGTGTAACTGCGAATGGCGGATTCTATGGTGCGGGCACCGGCCTTACGGGTATTCCGTCCAGTGCGATAAGCCCCGGCGTGCTTGCCGGCAGTGGATTTAGTTTTGAATGGCCTATTGATATTGGAGCGGGGTTTGGACCGGGTGTGGGGAGTTATGCTTTACGGGTTAATGATGGTATCTGGGCGGGTTCGTCCATAACAGCTAATGCCGGGTTTTACGGCTCCGGGGCGAACCTCACAGGTATAATCCCATCGTCCGCTACAGGTAATTATCCCCTAAACGCGGCGACAGTAACTAACGGAGTGTATACCAATGGCACATACTCCGACCCGTCTTGGATAACCAAAATTGGGATTGCGAAGGTTGATACGTCCACGTCTGCCCCTCTTGCCTCGCCCGCGTTTACCGGGAATGTCGGTATAGGTTTTACCAATCCCGTCGTAGCCCTCCACGTTTACGGGACCAGTAACACCCCGTTATCATCAGGGGCTACACATGAGGGGATTTTTAGGATTCACGGTTCTGCTACGCCAGTTATTGATTTTGGCACAAACTCAGGTAGTCCTTATGGCGGGTGGATACAAGTTCGGGACAAGGATGATAATGCAACTACATATCCGATATCATTACAACCCACCGGTGGGAGTGTGGGTGTAGGTACTGTAAATCCAACGCAAGAATTTACCGTCTACGGTTCGGATAATAATTCGACAGAAATAAATATTATAGAACCGGATACCACACATGAGTCTATTATAAATTTTGGAGACTCTTTGACGGGAGCGGATAGGTATATAGGGCGTATCGCATACGCCCATAGCGTAAATAGCATGAGGTTGAGTGTCAATGGAAATGTCGGCTCGCCCGAAATCACAATTAACTCCGGCAATGTGGGTATCGGCACCACGGCACCCGCCACCACGCTAGAGGTAAATGGGACGGTGAGAATAGCCACGAGTCACGCAAACGCGGCTGTCTGCTATATCGGGACTACTGGGAATCTTGGCTATTGCACAACGAGCGACGCGAGTAATTGCGGCTGTACTGCTAACTAAGGACACACTTCTATGACTGAATACAACGGAGAAGAACGACGGACGGACAATACAAGCGTGAGGCTCGCCCTACTCGAAAAAGGCCAGTCT